>Ga0214923_10002812_pt1 | contig 22565 bp, 27 predicted proteins | sample LL1510_MetaG_FD_177993 | JGI IMG/M metagenome (GOLD analysis project Ga0214923, IMG submission 177993) | Freshwater microbial communities from Lake Lanier, Atlanta, Georgia, United States - LL-1510 | ecosystem: Environmental > Aquatic > Freshwater > Lake | place: USA: Georgia | collected...
TAATTTAAATAAATACAACCTATACATTAAATTGAAAATCTATAATTTAATATATATTAAAAGTATAATCTGATGGATAAAAATAGTAAAATAAAAATGGCTATGACAGAATCGGTAAATGTATTTAGACTTAATAAGGTCATTGGTTTGTATCCCAAACTTCGTAATGACTTTGAAATATTTAATGATAACGATAATGGAGAACAATATTACAAAACATTACTACCTATTTTAGAGACCTATCTTAGAGGTATCAATCTCATAAACGACGATATTGGATGGCGCAAAGTTGAGTATATTCCTCCAAAAAACAACCGAGGGTCAGAGGATGATGGTATCCAACGAAGAATGTATCCTAAAAAAGCTATTGGTTTGGTTAGTTTTCCGAGAGATATTAGGGATTATCTACTCCACGATAATTACAATCAACCCCTTGTAGTCGATCTAGATATCGAAAATTGCCATCCTGTTATCTATTATCAGTGGCTTCTACGAAGTGGATACTCTGAAGACCGACTTCGTTTGTTTAAAGATTACATAGACAACAGAATGAATTGGTTCTCTATTTATGGGAAAGATATTAAAAGATATATCATCAGTGCTCTGAATGGTGCTCAACAATTGACCTTGGATAACGAATCTCTAACCGATGTGGACTTTGAAAAATTAGACCAGTTAGTCAGGGAAATCTGGAATAGTCACGATTGGATTCAAAATAAATATCAACTCGAGGGACTTTCCCAATTGAAGGATTTTGTATTTAAAAAAAATACAGAGATAGAAGCCCAAATCACCAGAATTGGTATGGAATTTGCCCGAGAGTTTTCCAAATCCGACACTATCACCAGTATATATGCTTACGACGGTTTTGCCGTCCATCGTAGAGGAGTATTCAAAAAACCAGAACAAGTTGATAAATTCCTAAAATTGTTGAACCAACGCGTCTTGGAGGAAACAGGGTATAAATGTGTCTTCGTAGTTAAACCCCTAAAAGTCAATCCAAAACTACAAGAATTTCTGGATAATACAAACCTACCTACGGGTCCCCTAAATCGTTCTTACGATATCAGATTAGAAAACGGACAATTTTTATCGGATATTATCACGGAAAATATATATGAGGATTTCAAGGAAGATATTATAGTTCTGAGATCTGGAATGGGTGATGGTAAAACGGCTCTTGCTATGGGTTGTATTCAACGATTGAGGGCACAGGGGAAACATATTACTACCCTGTCGGTTCTCAACAGAATTTCTCTAATTGATAATCTAAAACATGACTACCCTTTTATGTATTCTTACAGAGAGGATGGTTCTACCGGTGAAATACACGGAGTTGGTAAATCAGTCGTAGTATGTTGTGAGAGTTTATATCGACTTACATTGCCTACCAAACAACAATGTGATTATCTAATTCTGGACGAGATTATGAGTCTTTTACCTCAAATGATATGTTCCGATACACACGGGAAAAATCTCAAAATGAACCAACAAATTCTATTAGGGTTGATTAAATCCGTGAAGAAAATCGTAATATTGGATGCTAATGTATCCTCGGAAGCCATAGATTTTATCAAGTCTATTAGAGGAGAAAGTCCCGAGGCTAACTCGTCAGTAAAGCAATGGACTGTAGCACCCAGAAGACAGCGTACTATTCATTATTGTTCTAACATGCTCTCAAAAATGATAGATAGTATGTCTACTGGAAAACGACTATTTGTCCCGTGTACACGAAGTATCAAGTTCGGAGAGGGTGTCATTAGAGAACTACGAGAACGATTTCCAAATAAAACAATGGTCTATATCAACTCTGAAACCAAGGGAGAACCTTTGGTAGCCGAATTACTCCGAGACACCAGTTTGTGGGGAAATTACGACCTTGTTATGATCAGTCCATGTATCTCCACAGGGGTTAGTTGTGTTCTTCGGGATACTTTCGACGAAGTGTTCTGTTTTTTTAGTCCAAGTTCTACTAACCCCTTGGATGCATCCCAGCAGATTGGTCGAGTTAGATATCCGATTACCAATAATATCTATATTCATATAGCACAGAATTCAAACCCAACTTATAGATTTGGTTCCAGAACTAAAGAACAAGTCTTGAAAATGATTTATAATAATACACACAATTTATACAAAGAAAATTCTCATTTGGTTGATACTGATTTTAATTACGAAAATTTTAAAGAAACTCTTCAACGAACTCCACGAACAGAGTTGTTTCTGTTTAATTATTCCGAACAATCCCGATTATACTCTGATTATAGGGCACATCTTCGAAATGCTTTGGAGAATACCTATATTTGTGATTTTATATATGACGACGGACAAATATGTGAGGATGAAGGCAAGTTTACCGAAAGTGCTAAACAACATGGATTAGAGTATATGAACGAGAAGGCTACTGGGATATTTGGGTCTCCTAATTTGACATCAGAGCAGTATTCTTATCTTGAGATGAAACAGAAAAAAGGCTCGGAACTATCAAAACAAGAATTGTATACTATGGATAAATACTGGCTTGGTGTAAATACTAAAATCCAACTACACGGCATAGACAAATTCGTTCAAAACAATCCTAGACGACAACACAGGGTATTATTCAAAGTTCTAAACTCCAAAACTTGTAGTGTAGTTCGTCCCCTAAATCGGTTCATCAAAAATCTCCGAGGGGTTTGTCCAGAGAGTGATAATACACAGTTTTTGGAAAAACTATTCGACCCTATTCAGTTCAATTTGACTGACTTCAAGGAAGACGATAATATTACTACGAAATGGCTATCTGATACTCATAACGGAGTTATGTTGAGATATATTTGGGCGGAAAAAGTTTTGAAATTATTTGGTGCTCGTCATCTCTGGGATAGTATAAATTTGACAGACGAACAATTTAAAACTGGATTTGGTAAGTTTATAGAATGGCTCAAGTTATTATGTGTCCCACTAAACCACGGAGTTTTTAATTTTAACAGGATTATGGACTTGTTTAATCTAACAGAGTTGGGTGGTGGAAAATATACTCTAAAGACTTTAGAGAAATTAGTATCCAGTCATAAAAGCAAACCTAATGATTTTAAAAGGGTTATAAACCAAATCCTTCGTCCAGTGGGGTTGTCGTTTAGATCTGAAACCATAAGGAAACAAGTCAAAGGTGTCCGAACTTATATACAATCTACGACATTACAACTCAATTACCCTGTTTTGTTGAATTATTACCTTGAACCAGAACCGACTACCTATATTACTACGAAAAAAGACCATTTACAACTCGATAAGGATACGATTCCAGTTCTGGTCTCCGGTAGTTGTAGATTAAACATGAGTCCGGTTTGGATTGAATTGTACCAGTCATCTGTATTTTATCATCTACCCCAAGTTAAATGTTCTCTGGACGACGAAGAGGACGAAAAAGACCAAGTTGATAAATCAGATGAGTAAATTAAATATTTTAAATTAATGAACCATTTTAATTTTTTTCAAAATCCAAATCGAAAAAAATTAGGTTGTTTCCATCTTCAAATTAAAAATGACTAAAAATTACAGGTTCATTTTAGGAACAAAAAAGTGGCTCACTAGTTTGAAATAGGACTTCTTATATAAAAGACGTAAACTAGTGAGCCACTTTTCATCAGGTTAGACCAGCCTCAAATAGTCGGTTTAATTGAATAAAATTGATTTAACCCAAAAATTTTTGATCGCCCCCGGTACTCCCGAACACTCCATTAAATTTTAAAAATTACAGAGTTTTTAAAATAAACAATGTTTGACTTTTTCGAGCAGAAACAATTAAGTCCACCCGTTAAACCAAAGCGACAGCGCAATAAAGAAAAACAAAGGGAATGGTATAGAAAAAATAAAGAACGAGTTAGGGAAATCAAAAAAAGATGGGAACAAAATCACCCAGAATACAGAAAAAAGAAATATGAAAAACACAAAGAGTGGGTTAAAAATAAAGTTGAGACTGATCCGAATTATAGACAGAGAATGAGAGATGCGAATAAAAAATATTATGCGGAATGGTCAGATGAAAAAAAAGAGCAAAATCGAAACAAACAGAAACTCCAATACTATCAAAAAAAATTGGAAAAGTTAAAAGAGGCAGGACTGACGACCCCTATTCCCGAGCAAGTTTCTATACCAAAACCATGTTCCCCGTCTATCCTCGGGCGAGCCTCGGTGCAAGCTATTGAGACTCAGAATTTGTTTCAGGAGTTGAGGAAGTGGGGGTCTCCGATTCAACCAATTCAAATTCACGGAGTATGGTTTCGATGAAGCGCTTCTTGACGAGTTCAAATACGGGTTCGTCTCCTATGACTTCATATAAAGCTCTATACATGTCAATTTCCCCATTTAATTCCCAGCGTTCCATCCGTTTTCTGGGGAGGCGTTCTAACAAAGCCTGTTTGGTTTTGTTTTGTTTTTTAACCTTGGTGGTTTCATCGGTCTTTTTTGGTGGCATTTTTTTTATCGTTGTGGGTTTTTAAAATAATTATAAAAATACGCAGTCTGTTTATAAAAATGGTTAAATCCAAAAAAGTTAGGGAAGAACAAGAAGAATGGTATATGACAAATAATATAATTAGAGCCGTGAGGGAACATGGAAAATATTATATATTCAAAAACGATGTCAGTAGAGAACCTATCATCAATAGATTCAATATATACATTAGGAATAAACGAAAAGTTGTATTAGATGCCAACCAAATGGCCTTATCGGAAACATATCGGAATATTTTTTCCGTTACATATCTCTACGATTTGATTCATAATTCCAGTAGGTTTGTTCTCTATCACGAGGGGATCGGATGGACAACAGAAAACGCGTCTTTAAATGTATGGCAGATAATTCACGACAAACATTTCCCAGTCTACTATAGGGCATTGTTCGAGAACTCTGGGAATATAAAATGTGGGTTTTGTGAGAGAAGGGATATAGTATATATCTGTGGTCATTGTTCTGAACTTATATGTGCGTTTTGTTTCGTTGAATGGCGGGATATATACTATAAATACAACAACTTCTTTAGATGTAGAAAATGTAAAGGTATAAATTTCTGGAAAGACGAGGATTTGATTTAATCAATCATAATTTGGGTCACCTTGATGGTAATCATTTATTTGTTCTCGTTGTTTCAATGATGGTTCGGTTTGCGGTGGGGAGGATGCGGTCAGAATTTCCTCGACTAAATTTGTTCCTCCATTTAGAATTTTACCAAGTCTATCAATCAATATAACAATAGCCTGTTTAATAAAAAAGTCATCGGTTTCTTTGTCCTCGGGAATTTGGTTGACAATATCAATCAGTTTTTCATTGTTCCTAAAAGCACCCCACATGTTCCAAATATTGAACATTTTGAATTGGAGGCGCTTCTGGATATCACCCATAGGATACACATCCTGTGAGGTATATAATAACTGTTTTTGTTCTTCTTCAGTCCAGTCTATAATGGGTTGAGGATTAGGTGGGAGTTGAATTTTATTTTTATGTTCTTCCTCGATGGTTTTTACATCATCTCCGACATAGACTTTTGAGCCTTCTGGTAGGGGGAATACATTCGTTGGTGCTTCCATTTTATTAGATTAAATATTTTTTTAATTTTAGATTAAATATTTTCATTTGAAATATTTTTTTAAAAGCGTGTCTAGTCTCTCACGGTTTTTATGGGGATTCTTGAGGTTAAATTCCGTTAAAAATTTATCAAAACGCTTCGATAAATTTGGGTACGAGGCTCTCTTTTGACCCATAAACCAGATGAAGAAAATAGCATAGTATCCACAGATTCCACTTTCTACAGACTGAATTTGGACCTTGTTATATCTATAGGGGACAAATGATTTAAGGGCTTTTTGAATGTCCCAAGGAGGTGCTAAACCAAACGAGTCGAAATAACAGACGGACTTTGGGTTTCCATTGGTGTCTGGTTCTACCCATATACTTACCCAGTGCGATCCGTCTAGTTTGTTCCCATACGAGTCGTGGGAATTTTCCATATTGATAATATAGCCACCGCTCGACAGGGGAGGAAGTTGGTCCTTGGAATATACTCCATTTAATGGAATTCCGTATTTTTGGGCGGCGAGTTCCAAGTCTATATTTGTTAGAAATACCATTTATTATAAAACAGATAATAAATGGATGATAATATAACCGATTGGTATTCTAAAATACCTAAAAACATGGTTAAAAGATACCATAATCCAAACTACAAAGAACATTTATTAAAAATCCCATTTCGACTTTTATTATGTGGAGGTTCAGGTGCTAAAAAGACCCAGACGGTGATGGAAATTATCCATCGTTGTAAAGGAACATTTGAACTGATTATACTATGTGTAAAAAATTCAGACGAACCTCTATACAACTATCTAAAATCTAAAGTGCCGTCTGATCAACTCCATATCTATGAAGATGGTAAAATTCCAAATCTGGAAGACTATAAACCATTCAAAGGACAGGTCTTTATGATTTTTGATGACTTGGTAAACGAGACAAAATCTCAACCCAAAATTCAAGAATGGTTCTTAAGAGGTCGTAAGGCGTGCGGAGGAGTTTCGATGGCATATTTGTCCCAGAGTTATTTTAAAACTCCGAAATTTATCAGAGTCAATTGTCAATATATATTATTAAAGAAATTGAGTTCAACCAGAGATCTGAAAATGATTCTGTCTGACTACAACTTGGGTGTATCCCAAGAAACCCTAATCGAGTTGTATAAATATGCGACGGACAATGATGGGACTTTTTTCATAGATACAGAGGCTCCCCAGTCTGAACGGTTTAGGAGGAATTTTAAAACTATTCTCAAGGTAGAAACAGAATAAGTCAGTTATAATTTCTGGTATTTTCCGGTGGTGGAGACCAATTCTTTCTCATCTCTATTTTTATACCAAAAGTCTTTTCAATATCTGCTACGGATTCTTTCAGAGTTGGTTTGTTCCAAAATAGATATTTCGACCATGTTCCTGCTCGATTAATATCAGTCCAGTCTTCACGGCTTTGATGTCGTCTAATATAATTAAATTTTCTAAGTTCTGAACCGTGGCTCAAAAAATCAGAATATCCTGTGTTTCCAAAAACGATGGCAAGATAAGAACCATCCAACTGGGGAACAATGACTTGGAGTTTTTTGGCAGCACGAGGAGAGGGTTGTAAGATATATGGTTTATCTGTAACAATGGTTTTTTTACTCATTTATAATATATTCAAAAAAATATTATAAATTCGTATTAAGCCAACATCCAAGACATAGTAAAAGAATAGGGATAAAACCTATCTGTGTTTGAAAATAAAACTGTTAATCTCTCAATATAAATTGTTCCAGCATTTATATAACAACTTAATGTATTTGTATTTGCACCATTTAGAACTCCAATTAGAGTTGACATTATTAAAGAAGGTGGTTGAAACCTTAATGGAATAGTTGTTGTTGAAGAGTATGATCTTGTTCCTCCTGAATTGTTTGTAATCTCTGCGTATTGTGGAATACTCATTACGACTAACTGACCTATTCTCACAAATTTGACATTTCCAGCTGCCGTAATACCACTACCTGCGAATTGAAACTGCATAGATGTTGTATTTTCCTCGTAATACCCCAATATACTTGCGGAATATAATGCGTTATTTCCACTTGTATTGCCGTATAACCTAATACCCTGTGATCCTGCTGTATATCGGAAATCGGCTACTGCGGTTTGTCCGACCGAAGCCGTTAACGAAAATACCCCATTATTATAAAATCCGGTCATATTGGTATCATCTGTTCCAATTTTGATACTCGGATTAGCCGCAGTCCCTGATATGGTGGTTCGTTGTCTCCCATTCACCAAAAACTGACTTCCTGAATAAGTCAGAGCATCACTACCTAACTGGGATAGACGAATGTCTCCTGCACCTGCTCTGTACCAACCAAGCGAGGTCTCATTTACAAAACTATAAGAGGGATTTGTTCCTGTTCCATCGGACAATAATAGGGGTTGATTTATTCTCGTTGATGTATTGGTTTGGTGAATTCTGTCGATGCCTGCGGTACTAATACGAAGATCATTGGCTCCGGCTCTATAAATGGCTAGATTACTATCTGTAAAATATAAATTTTGTCGTAATGTAAGATTCCCATAGTCTGTATCGTTTCCTATTTTGATGAGGTATCTTTTATTAGCGTTTGCGATACTAAGATAATCTGAATAGGACGGCCAGTTGATGGGGTTAAATGGGTTTTGAGTCCAATTTGTTGGAGGTGGGTAACTTGACATATTTATTATATTATGGATTTAATAAAGCAATTTTATAATTTACTCCATTAATCGTTAATACAAGATGTTGACCAGATGCTCCACCTGATGTTCCTGATAATAATCCTGTACCCCCTGTAAGAGTTAATGACCCTCCTGCTCCTGTAGAGTTCATACGGAGTTCCAAGTTTCCTGCTTCATTTCCGACTTGTGGAGCATTTCTAACATTTTGATTATTACAATCCAATGGCACTCCATTGAGTTGAACGGCAGTCGATGAAAAATTGCATCTTTGTGTTCCTCCTGTTGTTATATTTAATACAGGCCCAGCAGACCAAAAAAGCCCAGTGGTTTGATATGATGTTGCGCAGACTGATGGTGTCGTTTGACTTCCGTTTGTAAAGTTATGTACAGTTGAACTGTAGATTTGTGCCGCTTGGTATCTCATCATTTGAGTTCCACCTAATCCAAAATATAAAACTCCTGCGTTGTATTGTAATCCAGTATTAGCAAGACCAACTTGGAGACCACAGTTTGTAATGGTTGTAGTAGATGGAACTTGAATAGGAAGAGTAGAGGTTATGGTTGATGTATCTATACCCAATCGGTTGACTCCATTTGTGGAAACATTCAGAGTATTGACGGCAGACGAGTAAAGACCAACATTTGTGGCTCCAACCTGAACGGCATTCGTTCCTACAGAACCAGATGGAACTTGAATGGGGTTTGTAAAAAGCGCCAGAGTAGTTGATAAATCTAATTGTTTAATACCTCCACACGCAAGACCAAGTTGGTCGGAAGCGATTCTATAAACTCCTGTATTACTATCGAGAATAAAACTTTGACTAGGGGAAACATTGGCTCCATCATTGACGAGTAATCCAGACGCAAATAAAATTGACCCAGTTGCTGTATCTCCTGCCTTCTTGAGGTAACGTAGATCGGCAACGCCCTGGGTCAATCCTCCAGGGATTTCATACAAGTAATCTCGTGGGTTAAATATAGGTGGTGGTGGAACTTCTAGAGGTGGGTTATAATCCATTTTTATTAATATATATAATAATATTAATAAAATAATTAATCACTGTTGTTTTTTTCTAATACTTAATACAACTACTAAATTAGTATCATTGATAGGAAGAGCATTATAATTTTGGTCTAAAAATTGGATTTGAAAATTTGGAAATGTTCCTACGGTGACTTCATTCCAAATCAAACTCGGAATAGATGGACTTATGATAGACCCAAAGGTTACATCAGTTGGAGCGAACGCATAGATAATATTGGGCGGAACGGCGAGGGTATTATTTACGAGAGAACATGAAACCAAACAACTCTGAACAGGACTGAATTGGGGAGTAAAGTCCGAGGTTTTTGAATAGTTGGTGGCTTGAACAACGGCAGGATATGTTCCTGCGTTGAATCCCAGAATATATCGGATATTTGTTGATGGAATAGTCAACTGAGGAGTTGAAGCCACAGCAGGATACCCAGTCCATCCCGCAGGAGCAGTATATCCCGCAGGTAGAACGGTTGGTATAGGGTAAGAGTTGAATTGAATTCCGTAGACAGATGAGTTTTCTACAAGTTCGAGATAATATACATAATCTCCAGTGGAATTGATTAGATAATGGTTGTTGGTAATCATAACAGATTGGAGATATGCGTTCAGTTGGGCGCAGGTATAGAACCCATTGGGAACAGTGACTGATATTGTAACAGCACCTACAGGCCAAGTATAAGAGAATGTATTATTGGTCAATGTAGAAGTAATATTAAACCACGAATAATATAATGAGAGTGACGATACAGCAACTTCGTGATTGTCGAATGTAGCACTAACTGGAAAAGTATAAACATATCGTGAGTTATCTCCAGAAACGACATCGGTTCCATTTATGACGAGAGTTTTCATTTATTATTGATATATTTTTTTTAAACATTTTCGGACACAGGAACGACAGGAGTGGTCTCGACAGGAGTTACAATCTCTGGAGTATTGTCGGGAACAGGAACAACGGGACTTAAACCAAGTTTAGATAGAATCAATAGGGTCATATCATCGTCATTCATCCACGATTTGTATTCTTCACCAGTTATTTCCGAATCAATACTCTGGATAACTTTATAATTTTCATCCAACATATAGGCTACGAAACTAAACCCATAATTTAGAACGAGTTGATAAATATTGAGTCTGACATATTTTATACTCAAGTTTTTGGGTTCTACGGGAATTTCTTTATTCATTGTTTATTTTAGAGTAAAATAAAAAATGTTTGAAAAACTAAAGACATTGATAGAGCGGTTTTTTGTTTGTAAAAATAATAAAGTCCTGTCGTCGTGTTGTGATGACTTATCATATACCCAAGTTGTCCATATTTATAAATGTGATTCATGTTCTCAAATTCGAATTATTCCACCAGAGGCTCGTATCAACCTACAGGATATTTTTTAATGTTTTTGTGTTTTTGTGGTTTTTTTTGTTTTTGCGCCCCTCTCCGAGGATTGTTATTGGCTATGTTTTTTTAAAAATCTAATCCGTTCCGTGACCGGTAATCTATCCCACATATACTGAAATTCTGGGTCAATAATAGCCATACGCAGAGGAATAATACATTTTGTATTACAGGAATTACAAACTCTAAGACCACGTTGATCGGTTAGAGGCCATGCGTTATGAGAATGCATATCTACATTTTCAGCAGTATAGTTAGTAGTAATTTTTTTTCTACAAATTAGGCATCTCATAGTCATTATACTTCTCTGTTGTAATCAATCTAAAAACGAAATTAGAAAAAATCAATTTATTGTAGACTGCTCGCCTGAGGACCTTTTTACCAAGTTAGACCACTAAATTGAAATTTTCAAAATTGTTTTCAGAACATTATCAGAGTGTGTTGAATGAGTGCCAGTGGTAATTGTAAGAATTGTGCTTCGTTGGAAAGTCGCCGTAGAATGGGTTGGAGAAATTATTTTAGTATGGTAAACGAATATGTCGATTTGTCTAACAGATACAGGGAAGTTGTAGAGCGGTTGAATTCTATGACGGAACAAAAAGAGATTATTCTACCTAATCATTTTTTAGAAGAATTGGTTGAAAATATGAAACAGTTAGAATGCCCTGTATGTTTCGAAAATATGACAAAAGATACATTTAGTCTAACGAGATGTTACCACAAAATGTGCAAAACTTGTATAGAGCAAGTGAAAAATACCACCAATAAATGTCCTATCTGTCGTAAAAGCCTTTGAGTGCTTCGTAGAAGCGCCCCCCTTTGGGGAGGTAAAAAAATACAAAACACAAAAACCACAAAAACACAAAAACATTAAAAACACAAAACATAAAACTTCCCCATTAGTTTACGTCTTTTATATAAGAAGTCCTATTCCAAACTAATGGGGAACCCACAAAAACAGTAAAAAAACACAAAAAACCTGATAAAAAGTGATCCATTAGTTTACGTCTTTTATATAAGAAGTCCTATTCCCAACTAATGGATCACTTTTTTGACCCACAACACCCCTTTGGGGCGTGGACGCAGTTGGCGTTCAAACTTTTTTATAGAGCATTTGGGTGTCAGTAGAATGACCCATTGCCTCTGCGGTCTTATCCAACTTGGTTAGAGCAGGAACATCTTTGAGTTCATCTGTAATGTAGATATGTCTCAACATATTCACAGATATTTTTTTACCTCCGAAAATTTTATTAAGTCTCATAGTCATTGCTGGAGAAGTCAAACGGTCGCCTGTTTCTCCCACGATTAACCATTTTTGATTTGGGTTTATTTTTCTCCATTTCTGAATGATATAATACAATTTTGGGTTAATATCGACAATCTGTTCCCCATACCTCTTTGCTGTCTTGTATTTTTGAAAGAAGAACTTTTTATTTTTGATATAGTTAAAATCCTCTCCATCTCCAGGTGTCGTATTGAGAAGCATCTCTGTATAGTCTTGGATTCGTCTCGGTGGTTGGAGAACATACAAACTCAAAATCAAATAATCTTGGAATAGACTTCGTTCTTTTGGAGTCAATGTTTGTTTCTTGAATAGATACGCGGTCGACTCTCTCAAGTTGTCGTGGAGATTACGGACTTGGTCTTGGGACAACCAGTTCTCTTGTTGAGACAGACTTTTTTTCTGTTCTCGAATTTCGGCGTCATATTGTTTGATGTCATTCATCATCATATCTTGGTATATTCTACAGACCTTGGGTTCGTGGCTCGTAAGAGAAACCAGTCCGGCGAGTTTGAGTTTTCTGGTATTGAGGGGAAGTTGTTTTAGATTTTTAATAACCATATTGTGTTCTTTACAAAAGAATTCGATTGGGTCGTCTTTACTTTCTGGGTGTATAGTTCTATACAAAGTCGATAGGTTTGATTTATATGTATTTAGAGACGACTGGGACAATGATGGTCTATTCTTTTTTAGTTGTTCTGTGATAGAGTTAAACATTATTTATCATAAATATGTAATTTTATTTTTATTTATTTATTGTTCTAAAAATTATAATTCAGTTTGAACCGAATTATAACTAAATTTATGGTTTTATGGTCAGTTCATTGATAAAAAACGTTTTATTTAAGTATATCTATGGGTAAAACCATAATTTTTATTAATTATTTTGATGTTTAGTTATATATTTAGTTAATTTTAGTTTAACGCCGCACATCACATAATAGAGTTGATTTCTAATAATAGTTGATTCCCGTGTTGTTTCGACATTTGACCCGTGCACATAAACTTTAATATCAGAGTCCGAATTTCTTTTAGAATTTCAGGGGCATTATTCCCCGCTAGGATCATCCCCTTTAACAATTCAAAGCGATTCATATCGGACTCGAGCTCATCGTCTTTATAATTTGTCAATCCCAATTGATCATCTATCTTTGCCCGTTTACAAATGTTGAAGAACAACACTTTTTCTTTATTGGACAATTTATTTAACATCTTTTGGTTGACTACAGAATGTTCTAAAACATGTTTTAAACAATCACAAAAATCATCGGAAACCATTGTTGTGGGTAAATCTCGTATACCACCCAACGATGGATATCGAACTGACAATTTATTACTACGATTGAGAGCCACTTTATTTAATAACAGTGTTCCAAATCTCACAAACTTTTCGATTGGTTTGGCTTCTATACCTTTGTCAGAGATATAGAACTCTTCCTTCTTACGACCACGGGGGTCTTTTTCTCTTTTTTGGTTTACCTTGGGAGGTCTTTGAAAAAATTCTTCAGACATTTTATATTATATTTATTTATTAATACCAACAATTTTTATTTTTTTTTTAATTGGTCTTCCGCGTGTTTTGGGAACTTTTGGTTCTGCTACTTTGGTCTTTGGTCTCCCTCGCGGTTTAGTAACTTTTGGTTCTGCTACTTTGGTCTTTGGCCTACCTCGTTTTTTGGGTTCTTCCTGTATTACAGAAAGTAATCCGGGTAATAATCCACCGAGAACCGCCTTTTTCTTTCGGATGGCTCCTCCTCTTACACGGGCACTCTGTAATCGTTGTTTGAGATATCTTTGGTCGGAAGTGTCGATACTTTCGGCTCTAACTTTCACGGTATCATAACTCTCTCCTATAATATCAGCAACTTTTTTGATATCAGCGCTACTCAACATTTGATTCTGATCTATAGATCTAACCAAACGATCTACTTCTTTCTTTGAAACAACAGGTAAACTCTTCAGTTCTTCTTCTGGAGACATCGACATGGCTCCGACCTCATAGGGTGATCTTTGTGCTCTCCCGCTGGACCTACGAGATAGGGGAACTTCTTGGACATACCGAGGAGATTCAAATTCTTGAGATGACTCACGTCTAGAGACGGGGATTTCTTGAACCGAATATAACATAGGGTTTTCCATTTCTTGGGACGAACCTCTTCTTCTCATACCTTTTGGAATTACAGGAGGTTTTGGTGGTCTAGGAGGGTTTCCTAATTTAGTATAACCGCGCTGGTATTCTTTTTTAATTTCATCATTGATTAATTTATCTAATCCTTTAACACTCATATTGTTGATTCTATTGACTTCTACTCGTGTATTAGGTCGAACAATTTTTATGACAGTCTGAATGAGTTCTTCTCTACTTCTTCCTTTAGAAGATATTTTTCGAGTTTTGGGATTGAATGATATTTTTTCATCTTTAAAGAATTTTTCCACTTGAGATACAAATCTATTATTCTGTTCTAATTTCTGATCATAATCATCTTTAGCATCTTTATAATCTTGGAGATCTTGTTCATATTGTAATTTCTGTTGGGTTTCCTCTACATATTGTTCCTGTAATTCCTTTAAAGTTTCCCTTGGAATTTCTTCTTGAAGTTTTTCCTCTCTTCTCTTTTTTAGTCCCTTTTTAATTTTCTCAACCGTTTCACCTAATCTTTCAATACCCAACTTTGTATAAATATCCCTTCTAAAATCTCGGGTAGCCTCATCATATACTCTCTTTTCTTCTTCTTGAATAAATTGTTTCCTAATTCCAACAGGAACAACTGGAGTTTGTAAAACAATACCACCTTCGGATTCTATATCTCTAATTTTATTTTCAATCCATTGTTGTTCTTTAGTTCTGACATTACTTTCTATGTCACGAGACCTTTCTTCTATAGCACCTCTGGATGCATCAATATCTCGTTTTATATCTTCTAACATTTGTTGTCCTTGCTCTGTATCAATACTTTCCTTCAGAACAAATTTAATTCTATTTTTTACTAAAGCAGGGAACTCTTTGTATTCTGGCATCGATTTTAAATATTTCTCAATAGCATCGGCTTTTTGAACGGCTAGGATTTTTGCCTTATCATCATTGACTCCAATTTGAACCAAATTGTCCCCTCTGGATTTTTTAATAGTTATAAATCTATCAAACTGTTCAGAAAAATATGACGGGGTTATATCTTTTACACCCTTTAGTTCTGTCATAAATTCGGGAAGAACTTGATTAAACAGAGCAGGAGAATGATTTTCCAGAATCATATCCAATGTCGTTTTGGCGTCTTTTGGATACTTGAATATATTTTGTAGATTAGACAATGCTCTTTGGGTTTGGAGTGAATTGTCTTGGATTTCTTGTTCTATAGACTGGTATTGAGTTCCAGCAACGGCAGGTGGTTGAAATTCCCCCGTCGATGTGTATGCTTGTTTGTTGGCATCCCCTTGTTGGAGAGCAAGTTTTTGTTGGAGTTTTAAAATTTCAAAATATTTCGACATCTGTCGTTTTTCATCAGTAATATCTTTGAAAGAACCAATATTCATTTATTTAATAATATTTTAAAATAATTATTTTATATGAGTGCGATTGAAAAATATTTAAAATCCATGCCAGAGTCTCCACGTGTCTATCGGATAATTCCTAACAGGAACAGGGGACGGTGTCCTCGGACGAACCTCGGTGCGAGCAGTCCTCGGGTTAACTCGGGGAGTCCTCGGGTTAACTCGGGGAGTTTGTTGTCGTCTAACAGGTCTAGGCGGTTCATCATCGTCATCGTAAGATGGTGGTATATAAACCTCAGGCGATTTTTTTTCTTCCTCTGGTTTCATTAATTTTTTAACTTCATTATATTCTATTGTTCCTTTTTTCGGAATACACCATGTTCCCTTATTTCCATTCCATTTTTTCAGAGCTTGTATCCAAGAGAGTCCTCCCTGGGGACGAGATTTACGACGAGCAGCCCCTCCAGTTTTCATTTCACGAATATATTTTTTTGTGGTTGGTGGAAGATTTATAGCAAACCCACCCATTTGACCTTCTCCTTCGACTAAACGATTGACTCGACCAGCAACATCGGTAACAGTCTGTGCAAACTTTCCTACCCAACTTGGATTTTTCTCAAAAATTTTGACAGCATCCTGTTTGACAAATTGTTCTAACTCTGGGGTATTTAGATTGTTGGCTTTTAATACCGATAGAACCAAGTCCTGACAATTATTCGAGACTGGATCGTAACTTGTAAATTTTTGATCTCCCATAAAGTCTTTGGTTTTTTGGATGAGTTGTCCTATAGTAATAGGGTTGGTTCCAATAGAGACCGTTTTGACTTCAGAGTTTGACTTTATAATAGATTTGTCCGCGATTAATGTCAATACCTCTATTTTATGAAACACATAAGTTTTATTTATGAATAATGATAAATGAAACAACCTATCATAACCAGATTGTTTTACTGCCTGTTTCCATTTCCCAAACGAAATAGCATTAAGCACGTTGTCTATATACGACTCGATGGGAGTTCGAACACATTCCAACGATGTGATGGTTTCGTTACTTATACTCTGGAGAAGCGTTCTCGATTTTGGGGATAGTTTTCCTGCTTGGCGTTGGGGTAATATTTTGTCAACAACGGCTCTGGCGATATCCGTAAACCCTTCACCCTCTGTGAGACTTTCGAGCAATCGGATTTGTGACTTTGCTTTTTTTTGTGAAGTACATTTAGAATGAACTTTACCTGTTTCAGAATTGACAACCATCCAACATCTCTGATTTTTTCTAATTAGTTTGTAGGGCATTTTTATTATTTATTATTAATACAATAAAAATTCTAACTTTGATTTTAAACTAATGGTCGTTTTTTCTTTTTTAACATAAATTCCTCTCTACTAAATGTCGTTATTTTAATCCCATGTTCATCTGGTTTAGTATTATTAATTTTATCTCGTATAATATTAGTTATATGATTTTTTACATCCTCCTCAGTTGGTTTGGGTTCGTGTTTTACCTCCTCTAATTCCTGTTTTACCTCCTCGGGTTCAACGACTTCGTATTTTACCTCCTCGGGTTCAACGACTTCGTGTTTTACCTCCTCGGGTTCAACGACTTCGTGTTTTACCTCCTCGGGTTCAACGACTGCTCGCACCGAGGCTCGCCCGAGGACTGGTTCAACGACTGTTTCCTGTTTTACCTCCTCCTGTTCCGCCTGTTCTTTCTTTCGTAAATAATTCTCATAAATCTCTCTGTGTTTGTCGATGAATTCATCTCTTTCTTTTTTCAACTCCCTGAGTTGCCTCTGGTAGTTTTTAACTACCTTTACAACTTCCTCCTCAGTAGGATTAACCAGAACAGGAGCAGGCGCAGGTTGAACTGGAGCAGGAACTGGAACAGGTTGTCGTTGAGAGTTATTGATATGTTTTTTTGTTTGGAGATGTCTGTTCTTGGATTTAACCAATATAGTAGAATTACAAACTTCACAAGTCCAGTGAGACATATTATGATACAACGAATGATATTGTTATCAAATCAATTTGGAAAAAATCAATTTAGTATCCACTAGGCTTAAAACCTTTCCCACTTGGCATCACAATTTTTCTCTTCATAGCACCACCCAGTGTATAATCTGGTTTTACTCTCACAGGGTCAAATCCCATATAATCACTGGATTGGGGAATAATAACACCTCTCCCAACCATAGACCCCGTTGCCGCCAAACGGAGAGCAGGAGCAATACTATGATCGGGTAGTTGGAAATTGGTATGGAATATAGGATGGTTTGGAGCCATCAGAGTAGAATAATTATCTTGGAGACCGATTGGTTCTTGTCGAATGAGTTCCTTTTTTGGCATCACAGCCGTTTTCATAGCCCCGCCTCTCTTCCGTTTCATACCAACACCGAGCACTTTTTTAGATAAATCTTCGGCTTGTAATACATTTTCAGAACTTATAGGTAATCCAGTATATTTTGACGCAACACTGGCAATTTCTGGAGCAAATTGACGAACCAATGGTCGAGCAACTTGCATTAATGGTTTATAGACACTCTGAACTGACGAAACAAATGGTTTGGCTACGGTATTATAGACAGTTTGGGCGGCTCCTTTTAACCAATCCCAAAAACCACTCCCTGCCTGTATATCGGTCGGAAGAATATGAATTCTAACTCCCTTTTGTTGTCTCATCGCTCTATGGAGTGCTTTCATCACCCTTTGTGGCATGTCTGGATGGACTTTCATTCCAGATCCAATTTGTGTATGTTTCAACTGGGTAGGTTTGTGTTTCAACATCCGTTGAATATTTTTTTTAGTAAAAGATACTTTCATTTCACTCATTTTATTTCTGAACCATAAGAAATAAAATTTATATAAAAATATGATTATCTGAACTTTCAGTGCCCAGTCCTCGGGCGAGCCTCGGTGCGAGCAGTGTCTTTATAGAGAAATATTACCAGAAGCAAGATTGATATTGACGGTTCTCATATATTCGACAAAACAATATAAAGTAACATTTTGAGCAGTAGGACCAGCTCCAAGGGATCCCAAAGAGATACTTCCAGATAACAAGATTGATTTGGGAACAATGTCATCAAAGGAATAACTTCTAGAACAATCAGCGACAACATACCCATATCCTCTATCATAATCGTGAAGATCTATCAAACCAGATGTTAGTCCAGTAGTAACATTACCATTGACAGCAGCCATACGAGATAATTCCTGTTGAAACTCAAGGAATGAATAGTCTATATTCTGTTGGAACAAATTGACTCCGGAAACTTGAACATTAAAGTTTCTGATTCCGATATAAGGATCGACAGTAGCAGGAGACGTAGAGAATGGACTTGTTATATTTGACACTCCACTGATATTAGTAGAAATGAAAGGACAAATAATAACAGACATCGGGCGTACTAAACCATTTGTAATAAGGACATTGAAATTTTGTGAACTTGAACTAACTACATTTGATATGGTATATTGATAAATATCTTTGTATTGAATAGTCTTTACTGGATTTAACGAGAGCAATTGTTCTTCGTAAGAAGGATGGAGACTATACAATGGAACATATAATCTTGCCGTATTGATACTACCTTGTCCAACATTACTTGCCAAGTTGGGAGTAAGATTTGAAACGACATTGATAACAGTTGCTGTAGTTCCTAGGGCAGCATTTGGATTATTCAAAGCAGAACTTGTAAGAATATGTGGAACGGTTTGACCAGCAGTCAACACTGTACTCGTAATGTTTAAAACAGATGCTCCAGCGCCGCTAAAAACTTGTTGTGCGGAATTGTAGTTGATAGTAAGTCTCAAAACTCCACCTTTACAGAGTGGAACTTTTTCAAAAAAGTCAGATAAATCTTTCAATCTAATAACCGCATTATATTTCCAGTAGTAATAACCGGTATCAGCCGTTCTATCAGAAACATTTAGACCAGCCAATAAAGCATTTGCGGTAGTCATAAATTGTCCAAAACCCTGACCAAATCTACCAGCTGCTGCGGCTACCGCTCCAATCGACCCAAGGTATATATTTGATAATCTTTTTCTAAGACCTTCGTTATATCCCATTGTAGTTGTTTGGGTATTCCAATTAACAACAGCAGCCGAAAAAGTCTGATTAGTGTATTGAGCATTTCCAACTTCTTGAACCAAGTTATTTCCTACACCAAATCCTCCCGGTCCATTAGCCGCGGTAGGCGCTGTTTCAGAATAATACATAGAGTCAACTGAATCCTTCCAAAAACCTACGGCAAGCCCATTTTTAAATTGGTCATTTACACTCCACGAAGTCATCGCCTTGAACGAACAATACATATTAATATAAGGGGTCAATTGACAAATATTGACGCCATTCCAATCACAGGAGAAACTGTGAATTATCTGCCAGTATCCTGATTTCAAACCCGCACTCATTCTAGACAATTCCGCATTCATAGCTTGGGCCACACCGGCCGCGGTTGCGTTAATCTGAATACAATAAGGTATGACCAAAACCGCAGAACTGAGATCTTGAAATTTTCCCGAGTTACTAATACTTGACGTTTCGATATTTATGGTGCCGTTATACGACCCTCCATTTTGGTCTTGAACATAAACCACTTCTTTACGAGTAGCGACAGACTCAAGATAGTCATTTTTTGTTGATAAGTTATATATTAAAGCATCAGCCATTTTATCTATTGTAGATAATATTTTTTTTTCTTGTTTTTATCCGTTTTTTTTAAATTCCTCCTCTCAAAATCATAATGATACCAAGGGGTTTTGGTTTTTTTTATCGTTTTTTTCCACTTGGTTCATTATGATTTTTTTTTATAATCCTCGAGCCCTCTACAATTCGAGTTCTTCATAAATCTCACTCAAGTCCATATAATCACATAGAGTTCCAATTCTCATAGGAACCCAATTTGGTTGTCCCTCATATTCTATATCTGTTCTAAGATGAACCCAAACTTTTTTATGAGGTATCCAGAAGTTTATACGATTTGGGATATATGTTCTAACTTTTATCATAATACCACGGAGACCAGGCTCATAGTCTATATTCTGAATATACTTAAATCTGTGTTTTTTAAAATCCGTAATAAATTTTGAACCGTCTATCACAAGTCTCCAATCGACCCCCCTGACTCTTTCCTTTATCAGTCTTATAATCTCCTCTTCGACTTTTATGAGTTCATCCTCAAAAATTTTACATGTCAAATCCCATAACATGTCGTCGCGTTCCCAAGATCGTCCATAATCCATAAATCCATAAACAAAGTCCTGTAAGTCAGAGGGTAGTCGTCTCAACATAGTATGTTCAATCTCTAAATTCAATTTGGAAAAAATCAATTTAATGAACAAAATAATACATTAGACAAAAGATGTATTATTTTAAAAATGGGAAACTTATAGAGTCAGATGAAACCGTTGATGAAGTAGTCCAATACCTAAAAAATAAATTAATTATGTATATGCTCCAGAAACACAATGGAAGTCTCTCTTGGTTGAATGATGAAACAGAACAGGAATTTTACAAGTTACTATTCGAATGTATAGAACCCATAATATTAGGTCAACTTAGCCCGTTATAATGATATATATTTCTTACCATTTTTACCTGTTTTCCGTCCAGCCATACTCAATTGACTCAGTTTCTGTTGTAAGTCTTCGATGTTGGGATTGGGTTGATTTTGGGACACTGGTTTAGAGACGACATTGGTTGTTTGTTGAATTGCTCCGCCCGAAATGGCTTGTTTTTTTGGTTCTTTTGTCATTGGCATGTAGGTTTTTCTACCCAACATACCGCCCCCGTGGGATAATTGATAAAGTCTCATTTATTATTCGGATTTTTTTATCCATTTTTGAAAAATCACTCTACGATTTTGCTCGTTCCAGAATCGCCATAATGTCTTTATGTTTTTTACTTTTCTTGTGAGACCACAGACAATTTACAACCAATCCACATTCGCATTCTTTCGGACTGTAATCGTTCCATTTGTCTTTCCTGTCTTGATAATATTTTTTATAATATTCTGTATGGGAATCATAATATTTTTTACTCGCCGAAGGTGGGAGTTTCTCCGAAACACTACGGCTCACACCCAGGTTCGTCTGTTCGATGTTCATACTCGTCTCTGAATTCATTTATTCTAATTTAATAAACATTTAAATTAGAATTTTTATGGCGATTTTGGTGGATTTATTTTAAGTTGGTTTATTAACCATTTTTGAAATAATATAAATCTACCCGTAGGGTTCGGATAGTCTCTAACATAACAACAATACCCTTTATCTATATTATAGACATGATGGAATGTCATATTTTTATATTGTCCCTTGTCTAGTACATATAGTTTTCTACATTTAGAACACAAATTAGTTTTATTCTTCCTTGTATAATGCCCACACTCTAGACAGGTATTTTCTGGAGAATTGATATTCATATATTGTTTGGCGCAATCAGAACCTATCCAAATTATATTTCCTGTTAGTTTGTTTTTTAAACTATAAACATAGTCTATATGTTGTTTACAGATACATCTTTTATGAATCCGTCGTCTATTTTTCATTCCACACGCACATTTCCAGAGTCCTTCGTGGGGATAGGAAATATTTGGACACCCCGAGGGGTCTCTAACCAATTCCCATTCTGTTAGATAGTTTTGGGGAACTACAGATAGGGACTTGATTGTTTTTAAAAATATCTCTCTATGATGACGACCACCTTCATCTTCGTTTATTAAATCACTCATATTTAATTTAATATATAATTTTATCTGTTTAAATTAATATTTTTTAATGAATGGGGAGACGGGTGATGTTAAATCAAGTTTATTAAATTAAACCGACTATTTGAGGCTGGTCTAACCTGATGAAAAGTGGACCATTAGTTTATGTCTTTTATATAAGAAGTCCTATTCTCAACTAATGGTCCACTTTTTTGTTCCTAAAATGAACCTGTGATTTTTAGTCATTTTTATTTTGAATGTGGAAACAATCTAATTTTTTTTCGATTTGTCTAATTTAAATAAATACAACATATACATTAAATTGAACATCTATAATTTAATATATATTAAAAGTATAATCTGATGGATAAAAATAGTAAAATAAAAATG
>Ga0214923_10002813_pt1 | contig 22556 bp, 21 predicted proteins | sample LL1510_MetaG_FD_177993 | JGI IMG/M metagenome (GOLD analysis project Ga0214923, IMG submission 177993) | Freshwater microbial communities from Lake Lanier, Atlanta, Georgia, United States - LL-1510 | ecosystem: Environmental > Aquatic > Freshwater > Lake | place: USA: Georgia | collected...
TATTTGCTATTGAATGTTCCAGAGATAGATTCAAGTACAGAATATGGAACGGACGATAATTTACAACGATCATTTTCGATATTGTTACCAGATTATATAAATGGAGATTATTATTATTTAGATTCAACGAACCATGAGAAGGTGTTTGACAATGGTACATTAGGAAATATATCAAAAATGACAATAAGTTATAAAAATGCATTGGGAAATGATATAATAGTAAATAATTTGAGAATAATAGATAAGGATATAACGACACCAAATAATAAATGTATTTGTGTTTATGATACTGAGACAGGTGAAAGAACAAGAAATTATCAATGCTTTCATTCATATTTAAGACATCCATCATTTGAAAAATTACAAAACACAGTTATATTGAGATTAGGTGTATTAGAGCCATTACAAGATATACAATATTTCTAGATAAATAAGATTAAATTATAAATATTATTTATATTGTTATAATAATGAACAATATAAATAACAACAATTCAAAATTAAAGACCACTTATATTCCAAGAGGTAAATATGATAAAAATGAATATAATAAATTAGATATTGACGAAAGAACACAAAGTTCAGAATTTTTAGGTAATTTCAAACAAAATTTTGATCTAACTAAAAATGCATCATTAAATGATTTTAATAATTCTGGTAATTTTATGACTAATTATACAATGTCACCACATCCAATTCAATATTCTCTAGAGATATATGAAGGTAAGTTTCAAAAAAAAATTCCTACAAGGTTGGACACTCGTCAGCCTAAATTTAATGAAATAAATATATTAGAAGACAGTGTGAATAAATTATTTAGTGATATAAAAAAAGACACAACAAATCTTATGATATCAAAAGTTGAAGCTACACATAATAATGAAATAGATGATAAATATGAAACAAAAAATAACATGAGTCAACCAATAAGAAAAATAAATGAATATGAATTTGAGAGGGATCAATTTTTATATAAAAATGTGGTGGGCGTTAAAGAGACAGTATTAGAATATGTATTATATATAAGTTCTGCAGATAGAGATGCGAAAAGATATCCAAATCCATTTAATTATTGTGTAGAATTTAATCCGACCAATACTACATCGAATGCATATATTTCGAAATATTTTAAAAACATTAAATATTATCATATAGTGAATGTTATAATGCCAAATAGATATTATATATTTTATAAACCAATAAATTTAATATATGATGGTGATCCATATGGTGAGATTGATGGAGATATGACAGCTCAGCCATTTGTAGATGCTTGTTTAGATACACCACCGAATAGTGTAATATGTAATTATATAAAACAACAGGGTTCGATTGTATATTATGGTTCAGTATTTTATTTTACATATTATGAGATGAATATCCAAAATCAGAAATATTATCTATGTACTTATGACATTTATTTAGACAGAGAATATAAACAAAAAACAGATTTAACTTTTTTGGAAGGTGTTGATACTTATAATATTGATGTATGGTTGAATAATAATGATCCGACAAGACCGTATTATTTAATACCAGATTCATATGATGTATATATAAGTGAGCCATTAAATCCATTAAGAGAGGTAGGATCATGGATATTGATAGCGAATGTTCCAACATATGATACATCAGATCAGACATTATTAGGTGGGAAAATTAAATTTTGTAAGCAAGATGATTATTTTGAGGAATTGATAGATCAAGTTTTTGAATTTAGATATAATGCGAACAATGAATTGATATTAGATACATTTAATTACTATATATTAATGAAATCATCATTACAAAATGATAGATATATATTATTAAATGTTCCAGAAATAGAAACGAATTATGAGTATGCAACAGATGATAATTTAAAACGGTCATTTTGTATATTATTTCCTGATTTTATAAATGGTGATTATTATTATTTAGATACTTTGAACCATGAAAAAGTATATGATCGTGGACTTTTAGGTAATTTATCAAGAATGACGATTGGATTTAAAAATGCGTCTGGAATTGATTTAACAATAGGAGATAATATAATAGATTATGATATAACAACACCGAATACTTGTATATGTGGTATAGATAATGAGACAGGTTTGAGAACAAGAAACTATCAATGTTTTCATTCATATATGAGACATCAATATTTTGAGAAATTACAGAATACAATAGTATTAAAACTCGGTATATTACACAGTTCTCAAGTAATTCAACATTTCTAAATAAATAATATATTAAATTATCTAATATATTTTCTATGACTAAAATATATGAATCTGTTTATAATTATGTCAGTTATATTAATTTTATTTATTGTATTTAAAATTCCAATTGTTAGAGAAAAATATTCATCTATAACAGGTAAAAATAATTTACGAAATAACAGAATGGTTCGATCATTATCAGGATCACATGGCCCCCCTATTACATATCCATCTAAATATCATATAAGAAAACGATATGATAGAGATCACAATAATTATCCAAGACGATTACCATCACCGAATTATAGATATAGATACGGTGGCGGTGATAGTGGAATTGGTTATTTTTATAATTACCATCCATGGTATTATCCATATTATTGGACTCCGATACCATTATTATTTGCAGATGGAAATGGAATAAAAATAGAGAAAGAGGAAAAAGTTGAAGTAGAGGCAGAAGTTGAAGCAGAGACAGTTTCTTAAATTATAGACATTCATAGACAATAATATATATTATCTCTGAAAGAGATAATATATATTATAGTCAATGAATCGTCGATAATTTAAAAACTGTTTGAAATTTCATAGATAAATATAGACATTTAGCGTCTAAAAACGCTAAATGTCTATATTTATCTATGAAATTTTTAACAGAGGCAGAAGTTGAAAAAAGTGAAAAAAAGAGAAATAATTAATTAAGACGAACTTTAGGTATAATAATAACATTATCGATAAGATAAGTTTTGGCATCAATTTTGTCAGGAATACCATCAGAATTAATTTTAACTTTAGCAAATGGATATTTTAGTTCAAAGTCATAGACGGTGCCACTGATAGGATTGTACCAACAGTCTAATGGCTGAGATAATTTATTATTTTCTAACTTGACATATTTAATTTTATGTACTTTAACATTAGATACAATTGAATTGACAGAGTTAAGACCATTATTTATTTTTTTATCATAATATACATCATCTTTATAAGCTGGACCGACATATTGATCGAAATAAGATTTTTCATTAAATTTAAAACAAGAATATTTAGCGTCTTGCATATTAGCTTCTTTAAAAAGTTCGCAGTCGACGGCGATTTCTTTAACAGTTTTAAGGAAAGATTCGATAAGATTTTCTTTAGCCATAGCAGCTTCTTGCATAACTTGGTCGGTAGTGATATGATTTTCATTAATAACGGCATTATATCGAAAAACATCAACAAACCGGTCATCGATAGGTATATCAGCGTGAGAACAAGCACGAACAGCACGACCGATTAATTGTTTAATACGAACTTCATGCCAATAAGGCTCCATAACATGAACTTGACGAACATTTTTAAGAGAGATACCTTCAGAACCAGCAGGAGAGATGAGAATAAATCGAATTCTGGAACCATCTTTATTTTTAATATGATTGAAGTCAGCTAGATTTTTTTTACGAGTTTCTTTGTCCATAGATCCGGAGAATTCGGTATATCTATGAAAATCGATGCCTTGTTCTTTGCCATATTCAGTAAATCCAAAATGTTTCATATAAATCTTGAATAGTTCTAAACCTTCCATTTTGACATAGTTTGAATAAACAAGAATAGGTCCAGAAGATCTCAATGCATAAAACATAATAGCAGTCATTTTACAACTGGAATAATACATTTCTTTTAAAAGATTAGATTTTTTTTTATATCCATTCCAAAACTCAGTAAATTTATAAGAGTATTCAGATTTAAAAACATCCATATCGGCATCTATAGATAAACCTTGTTTTTTATCAGATTCAGCTTCTTTAGATAAATAATTATCAAAAGCTTTAATATAACGGTCCATAGTTTGTAAATATAATTTTTGTCGATCTTCAGTTTCTTTATCAATTTCATCATCTGTTTTACCTTCCATTAATTTAAGAATATCTCTTTCAGAAAGCCTAAATTTGGAAGGTCTGGGTCTATTTTCACCGCTCATGTCACTACCCATAGTTGGAAACACAAAATTGCTAGCTTGACGAGTATAAGATTTATAAACAGTGCTACCACTTTTGCCTCTATTATTTGCTTCTATTTTTTTTTCAATATCTTCATTAAGTTTATAAACTTCTAATTGATGTTCTTCCATTACTAAATTTTTTTGAAAAAGATTTTGTCGTGCATATAAGTCTGATGTATTACCTTGATAATATGACACAAGACCTATAATTCTTCTTTGAAACATATTTTTAGATTCAGGACTCAAAACAGGTTGTCCGACAGATGATATATAAATTTCGTTAAATTTATGTTCTGTATTAGGGAATATATCTGGTCTTAATAAATTAAAAATTAGAGCTAGTTCATAAGGTGTATTAACAGCCGGAGTAGCGGACATTAAAATAACACGAGTTGTATCATTTTCTTTTTTTTCTTGAAGAATATAATCATAAATTGTTTGTGCTCTTTTACCAATTTTATTGATCATATTGTTGTATACATTTCTAATAAAGTTATGAGCTTCATCAAAAATATACATATTTTTTTTACTACTATCAGATTGTTTCACTATATTTAAAAAATCACGATCAGCTCTAGGTGCATCATAATTTATAAAACGAATATTAGCCCATCTTTCAGCATTTTCCTCTTTAGTTAACCAATTATTTAAATCTCTCATCCATGGATCATCTTTTAAAGATGCTTTAATAAGAACAAACACATTCCAATTAGGATTATTATTATATAACATATTGTAAACATTGATTGCGGAAACAGTTTTACCAGAACCAAGACCATGATAAAGTAAAATATTTTTATAAGGACTTTTATAATCAAGATAAGAACCAGTAAATTGTTGATATTGACGGATTTCTAAAACTTCATCATTAGACGATTTTTTACATGGATCTTCGCCAGCAACTTTAATAATAGGTTTAAGTTTATATTTTTTTAAATTTTGTAAAACCCATAAAGGAAACAAACGACCATTCACTTTGAAATCAATATAATTGTTTTGAATATTTGAATTACTCATTATATTATTATATGTTAAAATAAATTTTCGTTTTTTAATTTATTTTAATTCTCATTTATATCTATCATTTGATCCTCTTTTATTATATTATAATGATGTAGAGCATACATTGATGCTAATTGTTCTGCTTTTTGTTTAGAGTATGCTTTACCTTGTGCTATAATATTACCCTGAGGATCTTTAACACCCATAATAAACATTCGTTTATTAGGAGTATTATCAATATCAATTTGAATGTATTGAGGATGAGACCATTTATTTTGATGAAAAAATCTCAATAATATATCTTTATAATTTGTGTCTTTATACAATATTTCAGCATAATCTATCTCTGTCTCTAATATTATCCATATAAAATTTTTACATACTTCAAATCCTAAATCTAAAAATAATGCTCCTACAAACGACTCAAAACAATCCTCTAACAATTTATCAGAATCTCTACCATTATTGTCTTCAACTTGTCTCGAAATTATCATGTATTCATCTATACCTAATATTTTCGCAAATTTAGCTAATGATGAACGATTTTCTATCTTCGTCTTTAATCTCGTCATAAATCCCTCATCCTCATATTGAAATCTTAAAAATAAATAAGATGAAACAACACATTTAATAACAGTATCACCCAAAAATTCTAATCTTTCGTTAGACTGATCTAATAATTCTAATGTTTTCGGGTTTTTTTTCTTTGACAATAATGATAATTGATTAGTATATACATCATAATATTCTTTCTTAATATACGATTTATGTGTCAAAGCATTTATATAATTATTTATGTCTTTCGGATACACTTCTAAATCAAACTTTTTAAACATCACTTTAATGTCTTCTATCGTTAATAGTTTGTTTAATTCATTATAAGGATCCTCTGTATCGTTATTAATAGATGTATTATTTAACATTCTGTATAAATCTACGCTTTTATCCATATTTTATATATCTTCCTATTATACTTAAATTATTATATATAATTAAATTATCAATTTTTTTTATATAAATATATATCAATCTTTATAAAAAAAAAATTAAATTAATTCAAGACCATCCGATTGTTCAAATTCGATATTTGGAACAGAAGTTCCAATAGAAGTGTTTGGATCATAAGAAAAAATACCTTTGATACCTTGTTCTCTTTTCTTGTTAAGTTCAAGTAAAAATTCTCTAGAGAATTCCATAGTTTGACCAATACAATCAATAACAAATTCTTTATAAATGGTATTATCCAATACTGTTTTATTTTTAGACTCTAAATATTTATTTCTAATCGTAAGCAATGAATTGATATAATCACGAGAACCAAAATAAAAACCTTTATTATTAATTTTTTCGTAATAATGACCTATAAAGAAATAATTAAATACTACCAGAAATGTTCCTATATTTATTTCTAATTTAGATGATATTTTACTTTTTAATACAGGAATACATCTATTATTTGAACCAATTATAGTTATTAAAGGTTTGTCATTATAAAATATAATAGTTCGTTTATCCCAATATTGGAAGAACCGACTATATTTTTTAACTTTAAAAAAGGTTGAATAGTTTTCAAATTTGGTATGTTTTTCAGCCCAAGTATAAGTAAGTTCTTCAATATATTCAAAAATGGCATTAAGATTATCAGTAACAATTTCAAGTTGAGATAATTTATTTGTAGTATTAATAGTTTCATCAGGATTGGTATAAATTAAATATGCAAGTTCACCAACAAACAAAAATTTTGGATCTATATCTTTATTAAATTCATTTATTAATTTAGGCAATATATATTCAATAATTTTATTATTATCATCTGTTGATTTGAATTCTATGGCTTTAGCCTTATTGAATTCAAATGGAAATTTATCCATTAATAGCTGCATTCTTTTAAAAACTTTCGATAATCTCCAATAACTTGTTAATGGATCATTATACATTCTAAATATATCAATCAGAATAAGATCAGGATGAATATATCTAACACTGTCAATTGTAATTGTATCAATCTTATTGTAAATATTAGATGACATATATGACATATCACAATATTGTAAGAAATTAGCAAAAATAGTGAATGTTTCATTATGTTGTGCCTGACGACCAATTACATATTTGACTTTTGCATTATATAATCTATTACAAATAGCGACTAAATCGGCAATTGGTGTTGGTGTATAAAACTCTATATCATAACGATCCCATTCAGGATATATTTTTTTACCATCTGTACCTTTGTCTTTACGATAATGTTCTATAATTTTATGATATGCTGATCCTCCATAAACAATTCTGTTTTTCTCAATTATAAAGTCAATAATAATAGAATTAACAAAACTATACTCTTCATTTTTTGGATCTAATATTTTAAATCCTTCTTTAGCTGCACTAACTTCTATTTGATCTAAATTATCATGAATAAGTTGTAGATCTTCCTTTGTATAAAATTTAAGTTCGCTCATGTATATATATATTATTATTATTATTATTATTTTAATAAAAAAAGTTTAATTACAATTTAATAGTTTAATTTTTTTAAATATTAATAGATGATCGTTTCATAAATCTTGAAAATTCGAATGGTTTAATATTATATCTATGTATAATTCTTGCGAGTTTATCTCTTTCCTCTTTATTAACTATATTTATAACATTACCATGTTTTCCAAATCTTCCTGTGCGACCACATCTATGAACAAACTGTGTTGGAATATTTGGTATATCAAAATTTACTACTGTATTTACATCAGTATCAATCCCTCTTGCAATAACATCAGTTCCAATTAATACTTTATCTTTGCCTTCTCTAAAACGACGCATTGATTCTTCTCTCTTACTTTGTTCCATTTCACTATTAATACATCCAACTTGAAGTCCTAATGACTTAATATGTTTATAAATATCATTAACAGTATATTTCTTATTACAGAATATAATAGTCTGACCTGTATTAGTTCCAGTACTAAAAATATCACTTAGAATTTCTAATTTATCTCTATCATCTGCAACTTGAACGGTGTATTGAGTTTGATTATCAGTCATAATATTTTCTTGTTTATGAACTAAAATTTGAACTGGGTTCATCATAAATTTGACTGATAATTCAATAATTTCAGGAGCCAATGTAGCGGAATATAATGCTACTTGAATATTCTCTGGAACTTGTCTGAAAATCTTTCCAATATCATCCATAAATCCATATGATAATATATTATCTGCTTCATCCAATATTACCAATTTAATATCATCCGATTTAATATATCCTTTTTTCAACAACATTAATAGTCGTCCAGGTGTCGCAATCACAATGTTCTCTTTATAAAAACCAACTTCATATTCATCCTTTTCATTCGGTCTTATATTGTGTTCATATGTTACACCTCTTTTATCTCTTGTAATATTACCTCCAATGTGAGATGCTATTGAAATATCAGTATGTATTGCAAGTTGAACACCAATATTAAAAGTTTGTTCAGATAACTCACGAGTTGGAGACAAAATTATTACTTGACAACCATTAATCGCTGGATTTATCATCTGTAATGCAGGTATCATATATGTCGCAGTTTTACCCGTTCCAGCTTGTGCCTGACATAATACATCTCTTCCTTCAATAAGTGGCATTGTTCCTACTGCTTGAATAGGACTTGGATATTCCCATTTCATATTACCATAAATGGCTTTCAATATTCTTGGATCCAATTTCATATCATCAAAAGTATTTCGTTGGATGCCTTCGTCATAACCTGTAATCTGTGTTGAACTACCAAGTTTTTCATACATTTCCGAAATTGTTGTATTCATATTAGATTTATCTGGTGTGACAATTGATATCTTACCATTATTCTTCTTCGAATTTACAATTTTTACTGACTCAGATTTTAATGAATTCAATAGTTCTTCAGGTGTCGTCTCTTCAACAACAACAACTGGCTTTATTTTCTGTTGCACAGGTTGAATACTATCTACAGTCTCAGGTTTGTCCCTTGACTGAATTTGAACTTCTTTTACCAATTCAATCGTTTTCAACTCTTGAACAGGTTCTTTAAGTTTAACTTGTTTAACCTCTTGGATTGTCTCCTTGGGTTTAACCTCGTCTTTAGGTACTGCATTTGCAAATACCTTGACTCCTCCTTTGATTTTTTGTAACGCAATAGATGTCTTACTCATTATATATAATATCTCAATATATATATGCTTTAAATTAAATATAACAATTTCAATTTTTTTCATATAGGGCAATATATCTGTTATCATTGGCGATGTTTCTCATCGCCAATGATAACAGATATATTGCCCTATATAAAAAAAATTAATTAAATGAATTTAGCTCTGATTATAATATTTAATATTTTTTAATGTATGAGCAAATTCACTTTTATCAATTTTTTTCATATATATGTATATATGTATATATATATATATATGTATTACAATTTTATTTATTTATTTATTGATTGATCATGCGATTGATACCATAAAACAGTAAAAATGGTACATTAAATATGGCAGCTAACAAATACAATACAAGACTCTCAAATCCACGAATATTTTTTGAACCAACATATTTATGGGCGAAATATATAGCTAAAATAAAGCATGTGATATAAAAAATAAGCCATGATATCGCAAGATATTTACCTCCCTGAATAAATCTATTTCTTGCTTCTGTTTCAGCATCTGTAAAATGTTCTTTGGTTGTATAAATTTGTGAGACAAGATTTAAATGTTTAAACATATATGTATATATATATAATTAGATTATTTTATTTCATAATAGAAATCTATAATTATTTATATGTATTAAAATATTTGTCACAAATTGACATTAATCCATAATTAACATTTTGTAATAAATGATGATCATTATGTTGTTTAGTTGAGTATATTAATTTACCAAATAATTTGAATTCATTTGTTGTATGTCCAATGACATTAATAGCTATCATAATAGATGATTGTATAATTATTGTGATAATATGATGTTTAACTAACATTGTACCTAAAGATAATGTTATTAAATTCATAATTGACTCATATGTAGAACAATATTGAGCGTGCATACCATATGTACTAATTGAATATTTATGATGTAATTTATGAACTTTTTTATATAAATATTTATTAGAATGAAATAAACGATGAGAAAAATAAAAAAAGAATTCAGCACTTAACAAAGTAATAATAACATTGATTAGTTCATAAAATATATTAAAATATGCATTAAAATCATAAACATATACAATTTCATTAGGTAAATTAAATCCATACAATAAAATATATGTATAAAATAATATATAAATTGGACCAACAATAAATATATTAATTAAAACAACATCTAATGATCGTAGATATTTAACAATTTCGTTATTCAAATTATTATAATTCAAATAAAACAATGTATATAGATCAAAAGATAAAGCAAACAAAATATAAATTGAGGTATAAACAGAGTATAACAAAAAAAATAAATCTAAATAATCCAACATTTACTATTTATATAATAATATAATATATTATTATATAATATTATTTAATTCAAGGAGAAATTACACCATTTGCACCAATATATCCTAATGAGCCAAATATTGAACTATACATTGATCCAATTGTTTGATCTTCTCTGACATTATTTTTTTGTTGTTTTTGATGATTATCTTTAATATTTTTATTATCATCGATAATTTTGTTTGATATATCAATATTATCAATTGATTTATTATATGTATTTGTTAATATTTGACTCATATAATAGATATATAAATATTTTTTTAAATATTATTATTATTCAGCCATAAAACTAAATTATTATAAAAATCACGGATAAATAATTTATGGTCTAAAGAACCATTCGCGATTAGATCTAATTTTTGTTCCATATTAGCAGTAAATTTATAATCCATCATAACAGGGAAATATTTGTTTAAATATAGAACTAATCGTTTGCCAACATCAGTAGCGACTAATTTTTGTTTTTCTGAACCAATTTTAGTATTTTTTTCAGAGATAACAATAGTCTTAACTTTTAATTTATTGTTAAATTTTATGTCAGTTATTTTTTTTTCAAATCCATCTACATTTATGATTTCAACATATTTGTAATCAATAATTTTTTTTAATAATGCAGCGTATGTTGATGGTCTTCCAATACTATATTTTTCTAATGTTTTAATGATTGATGGTTCATTATAAAGGGGATTAGATGAATTTAATTGTTCTGAAGAACTCATATCTAATAGTTTTATATTACTATTATTATCTTTTTTACAATCATAATTTTCATTAAATTCAATATTAATATCATCATTATCTTGATCTTCTTCCAAAGGATTTCCTTGGGAATCAGATTGTCCCCTTTGAGTGAAAACTCCTTCAGAGGGATCTTTATTATAAATAATTTTATAACCGATAGAAGATATTTTTTGAATAGATCCGATAAATGTCGGACTTTTAGGCATATGTGAAACATTATAATTATTTAAAATATCATCATTAATTATTAATTCAATATATAAATTCATAATTTTTGAGACACTTTCAACCATTTGACTAGCGATAGTTCGTTCCCAGATTAATTTATACAATTTAATTGCATCATCAATAAGTCCATCATTAATATTTTGACTTAAAACATCGATATTAGAAGGACGGATACATTCATGAGCTTCTTGAGCGTTTTGATTTTTGGATTTAAATTGTCTTATTTTAGAGTAAGATATACCATAATTTTCTTCAACATAATTTTTTATTTTAAAAATAGCATCTTGTGAAATATTAGGCGAATCAGTGCGCATGTAAGTGATATAGCCTTTTTCATATAATTGTTGTGCCAATTTCATTGTTTTATCTGGACTAAATTTATAACGATAAAAACCTGCTTGTTGTAATGTTGATGTAATAAATGGTTGAGCCGGATAATTTACATTATCCTTGACAACTGTTTTAACAATTTTAAATTTATTATTAATAAACAATCTAATGAATTCAAAATATGAGATCATATCATTTTTATTTGTTTTGATTAATATTGGATCTTTACTAAATTTGTCATTAAAATACATCTTTGTTTTTAATTTAAATATTTTGAGTCCAAGTAATGGAACATTCATTTCAAAATTAGCGTGTCCTACAAAAAATGTACTATTATTATTAGACCAAAATTCTTCTCTCTCTAATTGTTTAGCTAATATTAATTTTACAATTACAGATTGAACTCGTCCAGCGGATCGTACATCTTTAAGTTTTTTATTTAAGATAGGACTAATTAAAAATCCGATTAAACGATCCATAATTCGTCGACATTGTTGAGCGTAAATCATATTATTATCCAAAGTAGTTGGATTTAAGATGGCATTATTAATGGCAGTTTTAGTAATTTCATGAAATACAATTCTTTTATAAGTAGTTAATTTGAGTAATTTAATGAGAGAATAACCAATAAACTCACCTTCTCTATCTGCATCTGCTGCAATATATATATTAGTAATATTATTATTTTTAATAGTTGATTTAATATTATTAACAACTTTTTTTTTGTCAGGATATATTTCATATGATGGTTCAAGTGTATCTAAATCAATACCTAAATTTTTCAAAGGTAAATCCATAATATGACCTACAGACGCCATCACAATAAAATTAGATTTCAAAAAAGATCTAATCTTCTTAATCTTTCCGGGTGATTCAACTATTATTAAACATGTTTCAGAATTATCAGAATTATTAGACACATTAGACACATTAGATGTATCTATATTATCATCAATAAAATCATCATCATTTATTTCAATGTGAGAAACAGGTTTATTTGATTTATAAGGTTTATTAGGTTTGAAAGATTTTTTATTATTAGCATTAATTTTTTTTTTCATCTATAATATGTAATAATAACAACAATATGACTATTACATATATTGATTTAATTTATCAATTTTTTATCTTCATAATTTTTTTATTAAAATAATTAAACATTTTTTTAATTTTATTGTTATTAGGTCTATCTGGTCCAATCATTGAGATATATAATTGTTTAGGATTTATTATAGTTTTAATTATATTTTTATGTAGGATATCAATATTAACATTATTAAAAATATCAATAATATCGTCTGGTGTATAGTATTTATAATCATAAGCAATATTATTGGTATATATACCAAAAAAAGTTAATTGATTTTGATATTCAATCATCATACTAGTCATATTAATATTTTTAACTTTTAATAATTCTTCATTTGTGATACCATTTTTATATATATTAATTAGTTCATTAATTGTCAATTTAATAGCACTATAAATATTTTTTGGGTCTACACCCATCACTATTGAAAATAATCCAAATGTATCAAATATTACTGTATTTGTGTCAACATTATATACTAATCCATAATCAGTTCTAATAATTTTGTATAGACGATTAGATAAAACGACTGATAAAATATTTAGATATATATTGTTTTTTGTAAATGATTTCCAACAAGGGAAATTTAGAGATATGTTTGTTTGTTGGCCTTCTATCATTTGAAAAAAATATCTATTACTTAATCTTGGTTTTTGTGTAGTTAAAATAAGATCTGTTATATAATTTTTTTGGTCTATTTTTCGTAATCCATTATATTTAATAAAAGTTCCAAATTTATCATCATAATTATTATTTATTATTTTTTCTATTAATGTCTTCATTTTATCTTCATTAAATTTTCCTGATATTGTAATAGTTGTTTTTGTATGATCGTGATATTTCTCTCTAAATCTAACTAAATCATCTATTTTAATATTTTTTATACTATTTTGATTACCTATAACTGGTCTTCCATATAATTTGTTTTTTTCTTTTGTAACTAAATTTAACAAATTCATATAGATCTTTAAAGATTTACTATCATTTCTCATTTTGTATTCCTCTAAAATAACTTTTTTTTCATTTTCAACTGTAGATGGTGGTATTTCTGGTTCAAAATACATATCCAATAACATCTCAATTAATTCATTTTGAAATTGTGGTAAACCATGTATATAGTAATTTGTATATTCATATGATGTAGCAGCATTATACATTGTTCCAAGATTATCCAATCTTTCTATCAACTTATTGCCTTTATATTTTTTTGTACCTTTGAATACCATATGTTCCAAAAAATGTGCCACACCTAATTCATGCTCATTCTCATCTAATGAACCAACTCTAATATATATTCCCATAGAAATAACAGTAGCATCATCATCAGGAATACAAACTAATTTCATTCCAGATTTAGATATATATATATTAGTAATGATATCTTTAAAAAAATTGTTATCAGTTTGTCCTTCAGAAAGATCTAAACTATCGCTTCCTCCATATTGTTTTTCATTTTTGTTATTAAATAATATACATTGATATATATTGTTAATATTATTATACATAAATAATATTAAGATATTATTAAATAATATATTACTGCATTTTTTTTATACATATATAAAATTATTTTTATGATATTATAATAAATGACTGATAATAGTATGCCATCACTCACTATGATTGAAAATTTATCTCATATAATAATGCGTAATACTGAAGACATTGTATCATATCTTGAAAATTTTGTACAAAATAATAATTATGATGATGATAAAGTATATAAATGTATTAATGAGCTAGATATACAAAAAAAATTAAAAAGTATTATTAATTATATTGAAAAAGCACAATATGTTAATTCATTTGTTAAAAATGAAGTAGAAGGTATTAAAGAAATAATCGTGAAAATTGAAGATCAATTAAATATTATTAATGAAAGACTAAAATATAATAAATCATTATGGATCTTATCTTCTTATCGTAAATACAATTTTAATAATCGTATTAATGAATTAAGCGTTCTGATGTCTGTTCTATGTACAAGACTAAATACCCTCAATTATTTTACAACTATTAATAATTTAGTTCAATACAGAACTATTCTTGGACCTTCATTTGATTAATATTTTTCTCTAAACAATTATTACATTCTCTCCAATGAAAATCACTCTCTGACATCAACATATTGTCACAATATTTACAATATTTATCAAATATACTGTTTTGTATCGTTATTGTCTTAGATGTATGCTCTAAAAATGTTCTTGGATTTTCTCTGACATTGATCTTAAATTGTATATTATTTTTATGTCTATAATCAAATAAATTAATTATTTTCTCGCCTAACATTCTGATTTTTATATTATCATCATTATTATAATCACTACAATATAGCATAATTGAACCCTCGTCCTCATATGAACTATTTGGATATGCAAATCTCGTTGAACTTTTCATATAATCAATCTCATCTAAATAACCTTTTCTAAATATTTTTTTAGCATAGGACCATGTAAGATCCATATAAATATTATCAAACCATAATACAAATTTACCATATTTTGTGGTAGTATTATATGCTCCATCACTGCGTTTTTCATATAACCATGGTTGATCTGTGACACTCATTGGATCTAATTCTAATATATTTTTTTTGTTTCTTTTTATGAAAAGTGACTGCATATAATTATATTTATGATTAATATTTATATAATTATTATAAAAAAAAATAAAAAATATTTATTTTAAAATATTATATAATATATATATATATATATATATATATAATGTCGGTCAAAGATTTCTTTTTATCTGTTTTGAATTTCATTAAAAGTCTTTTTGTTGGTAATATGTTGTTTATCACTGTTCCATCTATAATCGCGTTTATTGTCATTGTTATTGTTATTGTTTATATGATTAGAAAATCTAGAAGAGCTGCTAGCTAAATTATAATAATATTTTTTTTAAATTTATGTTTAATAATGTTCTATATTAGTTAAACATATTATAGTAGATATCACAGGTATTAATGCCACTATATTTAATATATATTTTTGATCTATAGATGTAAATAAATTTATTAATATTCTAGTCATAAATGATATTCTATCATTTTTTGGAGGATTTTTTTCTTCATAATTTTCAAGATAATATTCAATATCTGTCATAAAACATGATCCATATAAATACCATCCTAAAACAATAGTAATATTCAATAAGATAATCATTTTTAAAATAAAAATATTATTAACCAAAAATGGAATAAATACAACAGCAGACATTACTATAACATGTATTAATTTGATTAAATACAATAAACAAATATGTATCATATAAAATATAATAATAAAATATTTATGTCTTATATATAAAACAATAATAAATTTTATATATTAATTAATAAAATGCAGATAAATAATTCATTAAATATTCTCAAACCAATTTTAAAATGGGTAGGGGGTAAAACGCAAATTTTAGATAAAATAATAACAAAATTTCCAACAAATTTCAATAATTATCATGAGATATTTTTAGGTGGTGGGAGTGTATTATTAGGATTATTAACATTAAAAAAAAATAATTTTATTACTATCAATGGATCTATATATGCATATGATTATAATGATGCATTGATCCATGTATATAAAAATATTCAAACAAATCATGAAGAACTATTTAATAAAATTCAAGAACATCTACAAAATTATATTGAAAGTCCAAATATTAATAATGATAATCTTAATAGAGATCCAAATAATCTTTCTGAAGCAAAATTGTGTAAAGAAAATTATTATTATTGGATTAGGAAACAATACAATAATATGAGTGATAATGATAAAAAAACAGTGAATGGATCTTCATTATTTATATTATTGAACAAGACATGTTTTAGAGGTATGTATAGAATTGGTCCAAATGGTTTTAATGTTTCTTTCGGAAACTACAATTCACCAGAAGTAATCAATAAAGATCATTTAAATGAAATTCATGATTTAATTCAAAATGTTATTTTTCAACATATGGACTTCTCACAATCCATGAATTTAATTCAATCTAATGATTTTGTATATCTTGATCCACCTTATGCACCAATAAATAGTACATCGTTTGTAAAATATACAGATATTGGTTTTGATCTTGATAAACATCTACAATTATTTAATATGTGTCATAATTTTAAAACAAATAATATAAAATTTATGATGAGTAATGCAGATGTTGAATTAATTAGAAATAATTTTAATGAAAGTATAAATGAACAAACAAATATTTATAAAATAGTTGTAATCAATTGTAGGCGTAAAATTAATTCAAAAAAACCAAATGCAACTGCTAAAGAAGTAATTATTACAAATTATTAATAATTTTATAGTTATTATAATATTTAATATTTTTTAATATTAGAGTATTTATAGACATTGTAAATTTAATTTTGTACGAATATCGACGATTAGTTTACTAAAATACCCTTTACCTTGAACGAAACATTTAGCTTTAATAGCTAAACATAGATCAATGTCTGCAAAACCTCCATCAAAATGTGATGCATTAAATTCGTTTAAAACATCATAAAGATATTTATTAGATTTATTAACTGATTCCTCATAATTTGTTGAACATTGAGTTGAGCTTACATCACCGAAATGCATTTTACCAATAACATATATTTTATTAGTTAATGGAACAATAGATTTTAAATAATCGATGGAGAATGGTCGTTTTTCTATTTCATGCCATTCATTACCAGCCATAACATCACCAAGTCGTAAATGTATAACAGTTGATTCAGATATATCGTGTGGGAATAGATGTAAATATTTTTGTGTATGTTTATTAACTAAAGATATAACAGTATCGATACATGAGACAAGAATTTTTTTAGGAGTAATAATATAATCTTTGCCGATACTATCAGGATTTTCCCTTGATAGTTTCATTGCTTCTCCATAAGTCAAATTGGCATATATTAAATCACCAAGTCTATAAGAAGACAATTGAATGGGAATAGATGTGTCCATATAATCAATATAAATATAATAAATATTTATATCAAATTTATAAAAAAACAAAAACAACAAATTTATTTATATATTGAGCCAGCATGGACCACACGATAATCACAAGCAATACCTGTTGCAATACTTGGTCGTTCAATACGGAATACATCACCAATTTCAGCTTTATAGTATCTTGCGACAGGATCATCGACGAACATTCTCTTAGCATTTTTTTTATCAAATTGATATGTTTCAATTAATTTATCAATTTCGTCAGATGTTAATTTGAAATGTTTTGGAATAAGAACATGATCTATTAAATTAATTTGTAGACTAACATCATAAAATAGTTCAGTATTTTTATATTCAGTTAATTGTTTTTCAGCTTTAGGTGCAAGATTAGAGACGATAACAAATTTATATTCTGGTCTATCCATAAAATCTTCAATATCAATAACTTTTCTAATAGTTGTTAATTTACGACTAATAAATTTGATAATAATTTTTTTAAAACCCATATTAATGCTTTCATTATCTGTTAAAGTCATACTTGTTTCTTCATTTTGATCTAAAGATGAAACTGCAGAACTAACATATTGATCTAAATTAGTTGGATCAACAATATTTCTAGCAATTAACATTTTAACAAGATTGGTCAAAATAAGCTCTTTAATTTGTATATCATTCATAACCCCTGCAAGGAGATACTGTTTGGTCGGTTTGTTTGATGCAGCCATAATATAATTATTATAGATTAATTATTTAAACTATAATAATAAAAATATCAATTTTTTTTATATATAAAATTTATTTTATATATGTTAAATATATGGATAAATTAATAATTATAGTTCTAGTTGTATTTGCTTTACTTTATTTACTATCGTCTATTAAAGAACATTTTGACAATACTTCTAATATTCAGTTAAAAGATTTAGCTGCATATCAATGCAAACATCTAACAGAAGAAGAGAAAAAAATTCAAGTTTATATGGAATCATGCAATAGTCCCAATAAAGCTGGTGGTACACGCGAAGAAATAAATGATAAACGACAATGTGTCGATAATAATAATCGTAAAATATTTAATGATCGCGATAGAGATTTATGGTGTGCTGCTAAAGATGATAAACCATTCGTCAGTCCAGTAAATATGAAAGTTTCTCCAAATCCTGTTCCAGATAATGATCATGATATTGAAGCAACTAATAAAATAACTACTTTACCAATCAACATGATACAAAATGACTTTGATAGTCTTAATAATCCAAGAAGCAGTCAAGAAAAAGTAGTTGATGATCAACAACTAGAAGATCCTAAACCATTAGCGCCAGCAACTCCAACTATGCCAATATCTTTAACAGAAAGTGTATCAAATTTTCCTAATCAAATTAATACTGTAGTTAGAGCATCAGGCATGTTAAATAAATATGATTTGTTAAAACCCCCTTATTTGCAGGGTGTTGATTCAGGTATTTCAATGCTATATTCTGAAGTTCAATAAAAAAAATTGATTTTTTAATTCAATATATATACCATATAAATTTAGTATTTATATAAAATGGAAAAATCCTTGAGTAAACTATATAATAATTTTTCTCTTTTTAAAAAATTAGATGATATTAAAAAAGCTGTTGATGATATTCAAGATGCTTGTGACATTGGTGAACATTGCATTGCTTTCATTATAGCCGAATATGGTATCCATATGTATATTAAACAGATCCATAAATCTATACCAACATATATTAGAACTAAATTTTTTAGACCTAAAATGTTAAGTATAAAAGATTTGGAAAAAGTATATATGCATTATATGGATCAATATTACGATGTAATTGAATTTATGAGTAATAATCAGAATTATTATGGTATTGTCGACTATCATAAAAATGATTATCGTGAAGTAATAGGAAATTTTGCATATGATAATACTACAAAAATGATAGATATTCCAAATTATGGGTCCAGAATAGTTAGTAGAGATGAAGATTGTAGAGGCGGATATGTAACATATAGTTTTGGACCACTATTTAAAATGTGTAGGCGAACTCAACATAATTTATATTATTGTTACTGTGATTCAGACTACTAAATCATCTTATTTAAATTATTTTATAACAAACAAAAAAATAACAAAAAAATAACAAAAAAAATTGATTATTTTATTTTATATAGATAGCATATACAATATGATATTTATATATAATGATGAAACAATCTATTTCTATTCATTCAATTGGAATAAATGGAAAACACCTTAAACTTACACAGCTTAATGAAAAAAGAAATCTATTTAAAAATTTTAAAAAAATTAAACAAGCACTCAATGATATTCTTGACAGTCTTAAAACTGGCGAGAATATTGAAGAAGGAATAGTATTTATAATTGCTGATTATGCGGACATTAATATGTATCTAAAACAGATCCATAAATCAGTTCCAACTATTATTAGAACACGATTTGTCAAACCAAAGTTTGTAAGAATTTCACAACTTAAAAAATGGTACGAACATTATCTTCAACTATATTCAGATGCATATCAAATTATTGAAAATCATTATGAATATCAAGTTGCAGTTAGATATCCAGTTAAGAGTGAAATTCAGTATGTAAATCAACGATATATAATTAACATCAATGAACAATACAATGATTGTGGAAGGTGTGCTAAGACATATATGAGTCGTGGATGTGAATATTATGGTGATTGTAATTGTAATTGTCATGGTAAATATATGATTGATGAAGATTGTAAAGGTGGTATAATTACAGTTTTTGATGAAAAAATAACAGAGAAATCTGTGACAACTCATATGATGTGTAGAACAGAAAGGAATGGTCTATATACTTGTTATTGTAATGATAATTAAAATTGATTAAATTCCTTAAATATATACAATATAATTAATACTATAAAAATTGATAAATTTAACATTATAAACCTATTACTTTATTATATAATATAAATAAATATAAACATGAATCGCGGAACAATATGGACATCTGAAATGGAAAATACATTGATATCATTAGTCGAATCTAATTTATCTATTGAAGAAATTGCTATAAATATGGGACGAACTCATAATTCTATTTTATCCCGTCTTAATATCATCAACAAGAGAAAACTATCTAGTCAAATAAATGAAATTGTTATAGAAGATCCGTTTTTTCTCGCTAAAAACTCCTTTGAAGTTTCCAGCCAAATGGCCCAACAAAATAATGAAGCTAGTGCGAGCGCATCATCTTCTTCAGAAGAACTACCTCCTGTTTTACATATAGGACAGAGTGTAATTGCGAGTCCGTCTGAAGGTATCCAACCTAAACAAATTAATTTTGATAGTATTATAGAACGGATAAGAGGGAAAAAAGTATTAATTTTAGATTTGGAAACGACTGGATTGGTAAAGGATAGAGCAAATTTTTTTAAGTATTGGGATAATAAAATATATGATGAATGTAGGATTGTTGAAATCGGATATTGGTACAGTCCATCATTTGATCCAAATGTTTCATCATTAAAAATAAATAATTATTTGAGAAAACCAACAGATTTTTTTGAAATACCAGCTGGAGCTGTAGCAGTTCATGGTATTAGTTTTGAAAAGGCTTCTACTGATGGATTTACATTTAATAAAATAATGATTAACAGTAAAGATAATTTGAATAATACTTGTTTATCATTACATCAGATATTAAATACTTTAGATGTATTTATATCGCATAATACTGCATTTGATTTTTATGTCCTATTAAATGAATTATATCGTATTAAACAACTTGGTACAATTAAAAAGTTGATGCAAATTAAAAAAAATAAAGATGTCATTTGTACTTGCAAACATAGTGGCTATAAAAGATTAGGCAATATATATAAATCAATATTTAATTGTGATGTAAATGTAGCTCATCGTGCAGGTGATGATGTAAAAACTTTGATTGAAATATTAATTAAGAAACAAATAAATGACACAACATATATAACACAAATGAATTAATAAATTAATTTATGAAAATATAATATAATATAATATAATTCTTTTATTTATAATTTTTTTTTTATTATTATAAGTATATCATGAATAAAGATCAAACACAAAAAAAAGTTAAAGTTGTTAAAATAATTAGCACAGCTGCCAAAATAGCTGAGAGCAAAAAATATATTAATCAAAATAAAGCTAAAATGCAAAATATTCCTAAACCAATTAAAGAAGTAATTAACAATATTCCAAAAAAAATGAATGTTACTGTTTTGAGTCGTTTTGATAATCAAAAAAAAATAGCAGAAAGTATGAGATCTATGTATAAAAATAAAAACTTACCTCTTGTGAAAACTCCTTCAGAGTTTAAACCAAAAATTACAAATAAACCAAATCCTAATAGACATTTTGTATCAAATAAAAATAAAAATAAAAATCAATCAATAACTTTTGCTACTCTTAAAGAACCAGCAGCCGAGCCAGTAGTTCAACCAGCAGCCGAGCCAGTAGTTCAACCAGCAGCCGAGCCAGTAGTTCAACCAGCAGCCGAG
>Ga0214923_10002814_pt1 | contig 22553 bp, 23 predicted proteins | sample LL1510_MetaG_FD_177993 | JGI IMG/M metagenome (GOLD analysis project Ga0214923, IMG submission 177993) | Freshwater microbial communities from Lake Lanier, Atlanta, Georgia, United States - LL-1510 | ecosystem: Environmental > Aquatic > Freshwater > Lake | place: USA: Georgia | collected...
ACAAGCACAAGCACAAGCACAAGCACAAGCACAAGCACAAGCAAAAAAATAATTCAAAATAGTATATAAAAATATAGATATATACTATTAAAATGCCTCTTCCCGTTCTAACGGAAATACAGACAAAAGAAAAATTCGCAGACTGTTTACAAACAAACCCAGGACTATTGATATTGAAATTCGGCGCTACTTGGTGTGGTCCATGCAAGCGCATCGAACCACTTGTTCATGCATGCATAGAAAAAATGCCCGATAATGTTCAATGCGCCATCATTGATATTGATGAATGTTTCGATTTATATGCTTTTTTACAAAAGAAAAAGATGATTAATGGCGTCCCCGGAATTCTCTGTTATTATAAAAACAATTTAAGTTATATACCGAATGATAGTGTTGTTGGTGCTGATGTAAATCAAGTGAATATTTTTTTTGAAAGATGCTACAAAAAAGCAAATGAATTATCGATCGCGTAATTATTTTTTCGATCGTCTCGTTTTTTTTGCGCTTTTTTTATATTTTTTTTTACTACCGCCTCGCATTTGTCCATTGATTGGAGCGGTCGCAGTATTAAATGGATTTAAACTAGATAATGTGTTGCTAATATTTCCCATAATTCCAGGTTGTTGACCAGAAACGACATTAGACTGGGTTGGCGGATTATTCGAAGGAGGCACGGGTTCAGGTGCAGGTGCAGGAGCTGTTGCAGGAGCAGGAGATATTTTATTATAAAAATCGGTAGCGGATTTACTGATAGAAGAACCAAATTGATTTAATGATGTAGAAACTAATGCGACTTTTTCTCCAATTGCTGCTGGAATACTGTTAATATACTTAGCATGAGTTACATATATTAATGTAATAACAGATGCCCCTGTTAAATAAAATACAGAATTAGGATAAGGCAAAATTTCGTTATCTGATAAATTCATAATATATTATAATATACTTATATTATTTTGTTTTCGCGTATCCGATAATCGCACAAGCTATTCTTTTTCCTGAGTTGCCCGTAGTTAAGCTATCAGGGGTATTACCTAAACCACAATCGTCAGGATTTTCATGTATTATTAGACCGCGCCCAATAATGTTAGATTTTGAACCGCGTAATTTAATCATATTATCAGTGCGACTATAATGCGCAACACCATTACGATTCGCTTCTAAATTTCCTAAATCTCCCACATGGCGCTCTTTCGCACCAGGACAACCATGATTTTTATCAAACGGATTAAAATGAGCGCACATACTTTCGCATTGTTCGCTCAAATCACCACATTCGTGTACATGAAACCCATGAAGTCCGTTTTTTTTCAAACCTTCAATATGAATATCCATGACCACTGTATTGTTTTCTAAATTTTCGGTAAAATACACAAACCCTTTTATTTTTTTCGTATCAAATACGGCAATAGCCTTTATTGGTTTCTTTGATGCCATTATACATTATGGTATCAAATCATTTTTACGGTATTTACGTATTGAAATCTTTCCACAAACCTCCCAAATTGATATCTGGCGTTATTTTATTTTCGCCAAACGTTTTTTCGTATTCTTCTATGAGAGCTTGTTTTTCTATAACTCCAATAGATTGGCTCAATAATTTTTGTAATAACTCAGATTGTATCATAGATTTTTTTATTTTTAATAAAAGATCGCGGGATTCATAATTAGTTTCGTTTACGAAAATATCATATCTTTCATCGTAACCATGCGTTAATGGGAAAAAATGAGTTATTTTTTTTATGTCTACATTTAAATATTCAGGGTTCTTGTTCATAACGAATCCAAATAAAAATATTTTCCATTTCATTTATATACATTACCACATATTTCTATATTATTTTATTGTTGTTGTTTTCTGCGCAACAACTCTTTAATGTTTCTATCTGCCCATGCGCTCTTCACATTATGGTCAACCACGCATCGCATGTGCTTTTCGTATTGTTCCGGATTATCAAAAAAAAAGGTCTTATTTCCTCTAAGACCCTTTTCACCGGTAGCAATACAAACCTTGAAAAACAGATATTCGTCCTTAGAACCCACCTTAAATTCGCCGTACTTTGATCCAGTGATTGCTCCGCGAATCTTAGAACCAAGATTATCAGAACCAGAATACAAATCAATTTCAACAAAAGAACTGTTTGGATTCCCTTGAATCTTATTACGCTTCACCTTGCAATATCCCTTATCTTCGTTAATCAATTCTTCGGCCATTTGTCTATTACGCTTTACTCTTGAAGTAACGGAAGTTGCGTCGGAATATTCAGAGGCCGCATATCCAGGGACATCATAATTCGTCTCAAGGGTGGGATCATACGGATCGTCATGATACATGATTTTCGGAAAACAGAACAAAAAGTACCGATTGGATGAGTTATATGGCTCGAATTCTTTATATGAGTTTTTTTATTAATTTTCGATCCGTGTTATCATAATATTTGAAGAACAAAGAATATAAATGTTTTATAAAGATATATTATAATGTCTGAACAAAAACCAGTAGAGAAAGAAAATATATTTATTAGCGTAGAATCAAAACTGAGTCTAAATAAATACTCCAAAACTAAATACGTCTTTAACGGAGAAGAATATTATTATTTAGATCAAAACGACGAAGGCAATGCGCTATTGCGCAATTTTCAAAATCTAACAAAAAACGACAATAACGATTTCACTATAAAACTCTGCTTATATAAATTAGTCGACGAGTGTAAAGAACCGTTTCTACAATTTTTGTTAGATAAAAAAGAAGACAAAATGACATATCCTAGTTTTGAATTGTCCACGGGTGAATTTTTGAAATCCATAGATGTGAATGGCGCATTCGAAGAAAAGTGTTGCAAACAGTTTTTGCAAGTTATTAACGAATCAATGCAAACAAATGGTTCAATAACTGGACACGCAACGACTCTTGATATAGCAGCTCAATGTTATCGCGGGTTTTTAGAAGAACCAGAAAACACTATCTACGTATTATTTGATTGTACTTATTTGAAAGTGGATATAAATTCGCAACGGTTTTGGGGCATTTTAGACGAAATTGTAAACGAAAAACAAATATTTAAAACTCCTATTGATAAAGACATATATAATATGATACAAAATCATGAATATATAGCGTATATTAAAGATAAAAAGGGTGAGCGCATCAATATGCCTTGTTGTTTATATTTGTGCAAAATAAATGACCAAGGTGAATATGATAACGTTTTTTATGAAACCGACGAACATGATATGAATCATAAATCGCCAGTGGACGGCAAAATAGGTCATGATACATTTGGTCATTTTTATTATTTCACTACTGACCCTATACATAATGATACGAATATGGCGCGACTAAAAAGATACTCTGTCTTCATAGACAACGCATTATATGTATTAAATATCAATAAACCTATAGAAGAAATCGACTTCATAACAGATGACGAAGACGATTTTGACGAAACGCACAAATCTTATAAGGATTATACGTGTATATATTTTTTCGAAGACGGAATACAACTTTGGTGCATTAAATCACTGAGTCGATTTGTTGAACTATAATACGGGGGTATGCAAAGCAAGCCCTAGGTTCCCCTCAACAACGCTTCACGTTGTAAGATTGGAGGCCACTTCGTGGCCTCTGTACCCGTACCCCCTCCTTTGACTCTTTGAACTATAATACGAGGGTATGCTTTGCATGCCCTGGGTTTTTCGCTTCGCGTGTCCGTACCCCATCCTTTGACTCTTTGAACTATAATACGAGGGCATGCTTTGCAAGCCCTAGGTTCCCCCTACACTATACCATATTCATAATGTCTGAATTATCATATTTATTCAAAAACTTTGTTAGTATTTGTTCTTCTATATCACCTTTTTCAATGAGTTCTTTTGCATATTCTTTTATTTCTTCGTCAATGGGTTTGCGGCCGTACATATTTTGAAAAGTAATAATGTAATCTTCTAAAAACTTCATTTGCGCTTTTGTGCGATTTGCTAATTCTGTAACCGTTTTCTGAAACGATATTTTAATGTTCTCTTTTTTCAAGAGTTTTTCTGCTTCTTCTTTTTCTTTGCCTTCAATTATTTTGTTTTTTTCTTCTAACTGACGTCGGAAAAAATTGGTAATACGTTCACTCGATTTAGCCTGAGTGTCTTGATCGTCGTTTTTATCATCAATTGGATTATCTTCTGCCTCTTTAAAACCGTATTTATAACGCTCCGCGCTAATAATAATGTCGCAAATATCGGGTTTGCGAAGCTCTTTGAAATATTTGCTTTCAGGCACGTTTTTGCGCACTCGAAATTTTTCGTTGAATTCTTTGACGATGTCTGACGATATCATGGGGCTCGTTTCCATTAAACGATCGAATTCTTGGCGGCATATTTTTATGAAAGGTCCTGCGTCCATACGCTCATGCGGTGCTTTCGAAAGTTCAATGCGAATATTACGAGCGAATTTGTCCCAAGATATCGAAGATACGCGATGAGATTCGTTCAATTCCGAAATTTTCAAATACTGTTGCACGGTAGTTAATATTCCTATGAATATATTGAGTGTACCAATCGCAGCAGGTGCATAACTTTGAAAATTAACAGGTAAACTAGTTTGAGCGAAAGACGCAGTGCCGCTAATGGTCGAAAGAGTAATGGCCGGTATAGTAAACCAAGCGTGCATATAAGAATATTTAGCGTGTGCTCGAGCATTCAACCATTTATAACATTGCGCTACATCGGCCCATTCCACTAATATGTTCTCGTTTTCATCAGACCATTCTATTTTTTTGTCTTTTTTATCTTTTTTTTCGTCTGGTGATTGATTATCGTTTTCTTTATTATCCGATTTATTTTCTTGTTCACTCATAAAACACAAATATAAAATGTAGATAGATATTTTATATTTACAAAAATTTATTTATCTTCTCCTCCTTCCGTGATAATATCATTTATCTCTTCTGGTTCATAGGAAACAGCATTCCCGTTTTCGTTGAATTGTATAATGTTCTCGATTTTGCTTAACATAGCTTCACTGTTATTAATTAACAAATCAGAGTCTTCCAAAATGTTTTCTATCGCAATTTCTTGATCTGTTATAAAAAACCTGTTTAATTTTTGTTCTTCTTTAATATCGTCAATAGAAAACGTTTGGTTTACGTTAATATTATCATTTATTTCTTTGTGAAATTCACTGATGCGTAAAAACAAACGCTGGATTTGTTTCTTTTGTGAAATATGGAAAAAAGAGAGATAATTAATATATAATTCTATTTGTTCGTTGGTTAAACGGTTCTCATATTCTAACGTATTAATAAAATTCGAAATCGAGAACCCAATTCTGTGTTTCTCATTGTAGTGATCAATATTGTATTTTTTTGAACTAGAAAACAAATGTAATTTATTTATTAACAGCAGAATGTTCTCGTGAATCTCTTTTATATCTTCTATTTTGTATTCCTGAAAAGGTTCTAAATCTTTATAGGCAGGAAAAGATTTTATCTCATTTTCCGCAAGTGCGATTTCGCTATTTTCTTTAATAGTATTTGAAACAATATTATATAATTTATAATAATCGCAATACATGCGGTTGTTCATAAGTATACGGAAACGGTCGATGTTATCCATTTCAATCGCAAATGTTTTATATTGGAAATAGAACGAATCAAGACAAAATAAAAATATTTTTTTAGTATTCGATTTCAATAATTCTCCATATATATCTTTCAAATGCTGTAATTTTTCGCCGACTTGTTTTTTGGTTCTCGCTATTTCTATTTTTAAAGATACAATGTTATCGAAATCGTTTTTTAACTTTTCTATATGCATATTATGCACATTATTGTTTTTAAAAGACATTATGAAATATATACTACCGTTATAAAAAATTGATTTGATAAATAAAAACAATTATTTAATTATTTGTTGAAAATGAGAACAATTGATTATTGTTATATGGAGTTTCATTCTTCTGATAACGATCTGGTCGGCGATAATGAACAAATGGGATTATTGAGATTTAAAACGCCGCGGGTTAAAATAACACAAAATCCTACGTTTATTCTATTTACTATTGATAATACTGGATCGATGAATGAACGCGGAACCAGAAATTCGTCAAAAATGGATATAGTTAAGCATAGTTTCAAAAACATCGCGCAATATTTATCAAAACAAGATGCTCCGATATTTATTTCTGTGCATACATTTAGTGATCATATAAATGTAGTAATAGATGAGACGAAATTGACTTTGGAAAATGTAGATGCTGTGATAGAAAAAATACAATCTATTGAAGCCGACGGATCTACCAACATGGAATTAGCTCTTGAAAATGCGAGAACTGTTTTGAATAATTATCAACTATCAAACAAAAATCATAAAACCGCGCATATTTTCATGACTGACGGAAACGTTACACAGGGTTCCAGTGATAATGATACGCTTAATAGATTGGTGGAAACGACAAATAGTGGTAGTGTCTTCGTGGGATTCGGAAATGATCACAATGTGAATTTATTGAAGCGGCTAAGTGAGAATAAATGTTCGTTTTATCAATATATTCGTGATTTTGAAAGTACAGCATGTATATACGGGGAAATTTTACATCCTTACTTATATCCTTGTTATGAAAATGTATCTATTATGGTTAAAAACGGTCAAATATATGACTGGAAAACAAACACATGGACCGATAGGATAGATGAAGATATTGTTATTGGCGAAATAGAAAAAATTTATCATATTAAATCAACGAAAAATTTAAGTATATCCGCGGATCCAAATCTTCATCTGGATAAAACGATGTACAATGATAATATAACTATAGATGTCTACGGCAACGTTCCGATTTATCCTTCAAACGGCGAAATCCCATATTTATTCGGTTTAGAATCAGGGGATATTATTAAAAAAGATTTAACTCAGTACATATTTCGTTATATGACCATGTGTCTTCTGTTTCGTTCTACTGAATTAATTAATGTATCATTGGAATCGCGCAATGAATTGCGAAAAGACATAAGATCTCTCTTTACTAAAATGCGCGATTATATGAGGATTGATCAAGTTACCGATGAAGCTTTTATGAAACAATTGTGTGACGATTTATACATAGCATATCATGGAGTTAAAAATGAAATGGGAGGAGATATGCTCACATTATCTAGATTCACTTCACAAGGTAGGCAACAAACAAATATTTCTACACCAAGAAGAGAAGATTTAGATACAGCGCGAAATCGTTTTATTGAGCCTTTAAGTCCTATACCGAAACACATGAGAAGACAAAACAGAAATATAACTTTTTGGGACAACGACGAAGAATTTGTTTCGGAAGAACCGCATGAAATCGATGAATATCAAATTACCGAAAGAACTACGTCTTGTTATGCTACACAACCTGTTTTAGACACAATGACGCAAATTTTCGGTACAATTGGCTAACATATCTTTCAAGGATACAAACGCGCAAAAACATATTAAAGGCACAAAAGAGTATAAATAAAATAATCTGTATAATTATATTTAATGGAAAATTCTCCGAAAATACCCGAAAAATTTTCTTCCGTAGTATCTGATTTCGCCAATGATTTGTGTGTGACCTTTCCCGAATACACCGAACAACTAGAAAAATGGACAAAGGATATCTCGCAAGAGGATTTAAATGATCTATATCAATATTGTTTGACCGTTTATCCTCAGCATTTTTTTGATATTTTGTATCAAAACGATAAAATTTTTATGGATTCCGAGACCGACGTATCTTTTTTCCCAGAATTAGATTTTCGGTATTTGTATAATTGTGAGGGAGTCACGGAGAATACAAAAAAAACGATTTGGAAATATTTACAGTTGGTATTATTTACCATTATTCATGATGTGAAGGATAAGGCAAATTTCGGCGATAGTATGAATATGTTTGATGGAATAGACGAAAGCGAATTGCACGAAAAATTAAAAGACACTATGAGCGGAATCGCAGAGTTTTTTACGAAGATGAAGGATTCTGCCGCCGCTGAACATACGGACTCTAGTGATCCACCAAAAATGCCCTTTGATATGCCGAACCTCGATGAATTTAGTAAGAAATTCCCTCTTCCTACGGATCTACCAAACATGGATGATATTCAGGAGCACTTGAGAACATTATTTAATGGTAAAATCGGTTCATTAGCGAAAGAAATGGCGGAAGAGATCACTGAAGAGTTCAAGGATATGCTTGGCCCCGAAGCCGAGGGATTAAATAACACCGATGACGCAATGAAGCTCTTTATGAAGGATCCAAAAAAACTCATGGCATTAATGAAGAAAATTAGCAGTAAATTGGACAAGAAGATGAAGGATGGCGATATTTCACGCGAAGAAATGATGCAAGAGGCCAGTGAAATGTTAAATAAGATGAAAGAAATGGGCGGAGGTGAAAAAATGAAAGATATGTTTGAAAAATTCGCAAAGGGAATGGGCGGATTAGGAAAAAACATGCGTTTAGACCAGAATGCTATTAATAGAATGAACACATTTGAAGAGAGTAAAAATCGTATGCGATCTAAATTACAGCAAAAGAAAGACAAACAAGCTGAGGCTATAGAAAAAATGAAATTAGAGAGACAGCAATTATTGGCTGCGCAGTCAGCAGCTTTAGCAAAAAACGCTGGTTATTCTTTAGACGAAGTGTCTCCGGACAATTTAGTGTTCCGTTTACAAGGAGAAGAGTCACAAGAAAAATCACTCGTTCGTAATGCTGATAAAATGGCGGAATTGTTGATCGCAGAAGAAGAAAAGACGAAACAGCCTACACCAAAGAAGAAAAATAAAAAATCGAAATAAATTCTTTTCACATTTTATGATATATGGGATTTTTCAAATATATTAACATACCGGTTTTTATAATAAGTTTAATATTAGGGATGGCTGCTGTTTATTATACCGTTCCTGATACTAGAACTGTATATTTATACCCAACACCAGAAAACGTTGATATATTACAATATAGAGATAAAACGGACACGTGTTTTGCGTTTAATCAAAAGGCTGTATCGTGTCCTAAAAATAAACATGAAATAGCAAAAATACCCGTACAATCTTAGGTATGCAAAAAATTGCTGTAAAATATTATATGCGTATTCTATAATATATTATGAATTTTAAACGTTTATTAACCACACCTTTGGGAAAAATACTATTATCTATAATTTTAGGATTGGGGTTAGCCAGTCTATTTAGAAAAGTTTGTACGGAAAAGAATTGTATACATTTTAAAGGTGCTGCTGTAAAAGATGTTGATGGAAAAATATACATGCATGATGATAAATGTTATAAGTACACTGCTACATCAGTAAAATGCAACCCTAAAAACAAAATAGTTGATATTGGAGATCACGCGAACGAAAAAGGAGAACATTCGTACAATTAGGGGGAACTAGAGGGAACCAAGGTTCCCCCTAACCCCCTCCTTAGGGTCGCAATTTTAAGGAGGGGGTTAGGGGAATGCCGCGTGAGCCAAAATAGTTACACTTTAGATTAAGGAGGGGGTTAGGGGGAACCTTGGTTCCCTCTAGTTCCCCCTATTCGTAAAAACCAATATCTTTAGATAATTCAGTATTGTATAGTTTAGAATGAACAATACAACACGTATTTCGGATCTACCAGAAAATATTATGTCGCAACCGACAAAACACGATAATTTAACAGAAGAATCACAACCAACGAACTATATTCCGATTAATGTACACCCGAACCCCTACGGAATCTCTGCACAAAACCCTATTATGCCTCCCATGCAGCAACCTCCTAATGAACAACAAATGATGCAGGTAAAACATTTAGAAAGGCTGTCGGAAGAACAAATGATGGAGTTACAAAACATGCATCAAGTGCGTTTGCCGTCAAAGGACGTGAAAATAGATACACAAAGTTATACTACAGATGAAGCGGTTCAGCCCAATTATATCCCCAAGCCCAAACTCACTAAAGATTACATATTAGATTACGAGGAGGAATTCGAAAAAAAACACGCAGAAAATAAAAAGAGGAAACACCAGGAAAGTAAGATCGACGAACTTTTAACTGAATTTCAAGTTCCTATTATGATATCTGTTCTGTTTTTAGTGTTTCAATTACCGATTGTTAATACACTCGTGTTTAAACGGTTCTCGTTTTTGTCTATTTATCACGAAGACGGGAACTTTAACTTTTACGGGCTTTTATTCAAAAGTGCACTTTTTGGTTCTGCCTTTTATTTTATCCAAAAGACACTAGATTATATTAGTGATATGTAGACACGATGAAACCTGGGGGCTTGCTTAGTACACTCTTGTAACTTTTACACGCAGTTCTCCAATTATATTTCGCGGAATTCGGCCAGTTTATTTGTCCAGCGCCTGGTGCCCCGAGCGGTCGACCTTTCGCCACGCCTCCATAACCGCCAATCGTAGTTTTATCGCCCGGATTTTCGCCGCTCGGATTCCCCTGATCACTTAAAGGTTTGCCTTTATACGTTCCGGTATTTTTAATATGCCCATTCTGACAAGGTTCGTGGAAAGTTTTCATATATTGAATGCGCTGTTTCTCATAAAGCGCTTTCGCGGCTCGGCATCGCGAATTACAAGCACCTGATTTTGCTTGCCCGCTATAGTAACGCTGATTAAGTTGCGTCGATGTGTATTGTTTTACGTTATCCTTTTTGTATTTTTTCTGGGCGAGTTGTAATTGATATCGATCCCGAGCAAGTTGGCATCTTTTGTTGCACGGCGTTTTCACAGCACATCTAGAATTACATTTCTTGGATAATGCCGAACCGCGAGCCAGTTTGGATCGAGCGAATTGTTTGTTAAAGTTATGATCGGTGTGCGCGTGTACTATTAATGTTCTCGTAGCATTGGTTCGCGACCATGCGTTTTTGCTTATGACCAATAAACTAAACAGTACCCCTATAATTTTCATTATAGAATATATATAATTACTTTTATATATTCTTAGTATAAATACTCACTCCTCGATGAATGGGCCTTTGCCGTGCGCCTTTTCTTATGAATAGAAGGCTTTGTGGTTGTAGCGATCTTTTGAGTTTTCGATTTTGATTTCTCAGCAGGATTATATCGCAAAAACCATTGTTGGTATTCCGAACTGTTTCTGTTACTTGCTAGATTTTTAAATTTGTCGGCCTTTTCTGCGCGTATATCCTCCATATTTTTCTGATTTCCGTAACAATTTAATGTGAATCGTTTTAATATACCTCGTTGTTCGAGACGGTTTTTTTCTTCTACTTCGAATAGAAATTTAGCCATGCATATAAGTCGGTGTTTATCATAATAAGACATATCAGCATAAGTAAACGCTAAATAAAAAGTTAGGATCGTATCAATGGTCGCTACATTAATTTCATTAACACCATTCTCTATTTTATTGTAACTATGGCATGCGATGGGTTTGTAAATAAACGCAACGATTTCTCCGTTTACGTCGACGCGAACGTGTTTGGGTATAATTTCACCAATAGGTTTGTATTTAATGACCTTGATATGTTTGAAACCCTCGCGATGTAAGGTCTCTTTCAATATCATTGCGCATTTGTTTGGATCGTCACTAAGAACATCAAAATCTGGTATTTTTTCAACCAAACGGCGCTGTTTTTCGTCCATGTGGTGTGAATATAAACTCGTGGCGTATCCACCGAAAAAAACCACTCCTTGATCAATGAATGAATCACGCACCGTATAATAAATTTTTTCGCTATCTTCCATATGCGTTTCCATTTTTCTTTGGAAATCTACGGTATCACATTCAACCTCTGGTTTTAAAGGATGATGTTTATTTAATAGCGTAAGTCTTTTGAGAACTTTTTCCCATCGGGAAACATCACCGGCCGGTCGGGATAATTCTAAATACATGTTCATACGCAAAAAATTGGGTGGCGCGTAGCGTATACCAGCTACAGAAATAGAATCTTTTGATATTTGTTTATATAATCTGGGCTCTAATAAAGTAATGTCTGCGATGGGTATAAAATCAACAAAAACTTTATAAGTGCCGAAATGAACACCAGCCTTAGCTTCTACCTCTAAATAACCGGCTTTGTGATATATATCGGCCAGTTCTTTTGCGTCATTGAGAGCATTCGGCGAATAAAAATCGTAATCCGGTACTTCCACTTCATGATCATAAAATTGTGCGAATTTCGGCAAAATGTTATTAATAGCCGTTCCGCCGTAACATATGAGTTTTTTACGAATAAGAAAGTTCTCTAAAATTTTAATAATCGCTTTAACGGAATCGTCGTTGGCTATTTTTTGTCCCTGTAATTTTTCAGATTCGTCTACAGCATTCCTTAATATAGCCAATTCACATTCTTCAAAACTCATAGAATTATCACAAATTTTCGTTTTGAATTTATGACTTTTATTTACCATATTTAATTAATATATGTTATAATGATAAAATATATTTTGGTGTAAGTCGCGTCTGCTAAAACTAATGTTATTTATCATTGTTCTGATAAAAAATAATCATACACGTAAGCCAAAGGTACAATAGCAAGACGTTGAATATTAAAAAATTTTTCATAATCAATAAGATATTGATCTCTTATATAAAAACGATTCGTTATAAAATTACAAGACCATTTTGTTACTATATTTTCAAAATCGGGATTTGATTCTAGATTACTCTTATCGGTGTTTAATAAACCTATATCACTATCTGGAAGAATGATTCTTAGTATTTCATTGTCTACATTAATACCATTAGAGTTTTTTAAAATAGGAGTAGTGTTTGTATTTTTAATAAGCGATGGCGAGTTTAATGTAACTTTATTATTGCCGCTTTCCAAATGTATTAAATTTATTAAATCCACGCAATTTTTGGATACTCCATTGCAAGGAACAATATTTTTCCATTCTGGATTATAATTGGAATTCATTATAATTACGGCTTTTCCCATAATATCTTTCATTTTAGTTTTATTACTATCTATATTCTTGCCCGTTTTGTATAAAAAATTTTTTATATTAGTCTGAATACATCTACCCACATCGCTATATAAATCATTATAACTGGGATCGGGATTAATGCGCAAATGTATGAATAAAGGATCGGTATAATTCGGTGCGTGTCCATTTGCATCTGTAAGGCCATATGTAACAGCTGTTTTTAATATATCAGTCAATTTGCATATTTTATTTTTATTTATTTTCACAGGACCCTTATAATCGGGAGAAACCACATAAGGTTCACCGCCTATATTCGATATTTCAAAATCAATAAAACGGCATCCTCTACTTAAAGTATACATTAACATTTCATTACTTATGTTATTACTAGAACCTGAACATGCACTATTGTAAGATGATTTAACAACATATTCATTAATTGGAAGATCTGTTAAATCGGGATAAGAAGACATCAACGGATCTTTGGACGGCGTATTTACAACAGTAGATTTTAAAGGAAGAATTTTAATATAACCGCTATCCCCTGCGTAATTCGGATCATTTTCAAATTTTTGCGCTTCTACAATTGCGTCTTCGTTCGTATCTGAACTAAGGCCTTCGCGAAATACCATTGTTTGAACGAAATATAAAATTACACATAATGCGAATAAAATAAATAATAGAATTAAAAATTTTTTATTTAATTTCATAAGTAATAAAATATGCGGCGATAATAATATAATGAAATTATATATTAATAATTTATAATGCCCGGGGGATTACTAAATATTGTTTCGACTGGTGAAAACAGTTCAATATTAACGGGAAATCCTAGTAAAACATTTTTTAAAGTCACTTATTCCAAATATACAAATTTTGGTCTACAAAAATTTCGAATAGACTATGACGGGTCAAGGGATCTACGTTTAACAGAACCTTCGGTTTTTCAATTTAAAGTTCCGCGCTATGCCGATTTATTAATGGATACATATTTGGTTGTTAGTATGCCTGATATATGGAGTCCTTTGTATCATCCAACGGATCAAAACAGTAATCGCTGGACGCCTTATGATTTCAAATGGATTAAAAATTTAGGTACTCTTATGATTCAAGAAATAGAAATTACTTGCGGTTCTCTCACTTTACAAAAATACTCTGGTGAATATTTAACCGCACAAGTCGAAAGAGATTTTACGACAGAGAAAAAAGAATTGTTTAATAAAATGTCTGGAAATACAGCGGAGTTTAACGATCCTTCGAATTATAACGGTCGGGCGAACACTTATCCTACCGCTTGGTATTCTAAAAAATCCACCGGATCAGAACCTTCTATAAGGGGCAGAAACATATATGTTCCCATAAACACGTGGTTTACATTAAATAGTCAATGCGCTTTTCCTCTTATAGCTCTACAATATAATGAATTAGTAATTAAAGTAACGATAAGACCTATTCAAGAACTTTTTCAGGTGCGCGATGTATTCGATTTCAGAAACTTATATCCTTATGTACAACCAGATTTTAGTCAACCCCAATTTCAAATGTATAGATTTTTACAAACACCGCCGGCTGTACTATTGAATCAAGAAAATTATGAAAATAAAGTTTCGGTTTGGAATGCTGATATTCATTTATTATCGACGTATTGTTTTTTATCTAAAGACGAGGCCGAACTTTTTGCGCGTCAAGATCAAGTCTATTTAGTAAAAGACGTTTTTCAATATAAATTCGAGAACGTAACCGGAACTCGAAAATTAAAGATTTATTCGAATGGAATGGTATCAAACTGGATGTTTTATTTACAACGAAATGACGTAAATATGAGAAACGAATGGTCAAATTATACTAATTGGCCATATGAAGCCATTCCCGGAGATTTGGAAATAGGCCCATCAGACAACACTTTAGAACCGAGTATACCTTTTGGTCCATGCATTGATCCATACGACGGTCGTAACACTGGTATTTATTTAACCGGCGATTATAAAACCATTAATCAAAAAGAGATACTTAATACAATGGGAATATTATTTAATGGCGAATATCGCGAGAACATTTTAGAGAGCGGTATTTACAACTATGTTGAAAAATATACGAGAACAAAGGGCTATGCACCTTTTGGACTTTATTGTTATAATTTTTGTTTAGATACTAGCCCTTTTGAATATCAACCATCGGGCGCTGTGAATATGAGCAAATTCAAAACAATTGAATTAGAAGTGAATACATATGTTCCTCCAGTGGATTTAATAAACTCGTCTTTTGATGTAATATGCGATTTGGACGGTAATCCGATTGGTATTCGAAAATCGAACTGGCGGTTATACGAGTATAACTATAATATGACTCTTTTCGAAGAAAGATATAACGTATTGACTATTATTGGCGGAAATTGCGGAATGTTGTATTCTCGTTAATGTGAGACCATGATAATTTTATGAATCATTCATATACAAATCATGTTATGAATTATGGTAAGGAAATTATTAAGTAATCCGACCGTGCATCAGAGAATACGAGTATGCCGAAGCCAAAAACCTTGGTTTCCTCTTACTAATGCATTTTTTTTGCGATAATATAATATAGAATTCATTATATTATGGAAAGTAATAAATCAATATGGAAAAAAAAATTATTTAGTAATAGAAAAACAGAAGAAGGTGTTGATTTTGGAACAACACATATGGTGCACAAAATAGCCAAAGTAAATAAAAAAAAACGCAAAACGAAGGCGTTTAACTATAAAAATATCGAGACTTTTGAGAACATTCACGAACCTATGGAAAATCCAAAAACAAAAAAACAACTTTCTCCTGAAGAAATAATAGATGGATCTCATTCTGGCGAATTAAATTCTGACGGAACATGGGTTGATTCTGAACGGAAAGTACAGAAAGGATTTTATGATAATACCGACGGCACTTATTATGTTATAGATGCTTCTGGTAATAAACATAAATATGACGGCCCTATGGAGAACGGAATACCGTTAACACCTGATTTTTGGGAAGGATTGGATTCTACTGATTATGGTATGGGTGTAGACGATCCACGCAAACGTTTATTGGACTTAATAGATGACGTCGAAAAAAAAATAAATGAATTCAATAATAATCAAACAAGAACCTTGGCCAATTTATTACAACAATCTAACACAACCGTTTTGAAAACGCAGGTTAGACAAAATTCGAATATTTTATTTTTAAAAAACATTTCTACTTTAAAAACCGGAATGTTATTGAAAGGCCAAGGCATTCCTGATAAATCAGAAATCATTCAAATTAAAAATAAAAATTATATTGTGATTAATAATAATGCTACCAAAACAGGTGTTTTTGATATTAATTTCTATGAGAATTTAGCTAGCGAAAAAGATATTAAAATTATTACTCCGTATATATGTTTAATTGAAAGTATAATTTTAGCCTATTTTTGCACTTATAATTTAATATACGCGACCACTTACATAGAACCAGATACACATAGAACTATACATATACCTCGTTTTACAAGTGATAATTTAAAAATTTTAACATTGAATAGGTTATACGGTGTAGTATTTCGCCCTTTTGTATATTTTTTTACTTATGCTCTTTATTTTTCAGATTACATGCAATATTTTTTATATGATATGCTGCCTTATATTTTTAAAAAGTTTTCAAATTCTACGTTTCATTTTATGTTTCTTTTTTTATCTATGATTTTCATTCTAGAAAATTCACGGGTGCTGTTTTTTCAATTATTAAAAGACGTTATTTTATTGAATACCGATAATATTATAGTAAATTTAATGCATACTTTCGTAATATATTCCTTTATAGCAGATTTTGATATGGTTTCTAAAAGTATAAAATATTTGTTTGGTGCAGCCGGTAGTTTTTTCGTAAAAATAGATGATCCGGAAGAAAAACCAAAAGAGGAAAAATCTAAAAAAGAAAAGAAGGAACATGAAAAACATGGGTCTAATTGCTCGAAATGCGGAATGATATCATTGAATATGTGTGGATCGTGTGGAATAAACATTTGCGGTCAATGTAATATGATGCATTCGTGTAATAAAAAAAATAAAGATGACGATTCTACATTTAATTTTCCCAATTTTAGTGTGGACGGAATTACAAATTGGTTTGGTAGCTTTTTCAATTGGTTTGATCGTGTGAGTGTAGGTGGAAACATGACGCCTTTGTACATGTTAATGTATCAAGGAGTAAACATGATAAATACAGTGAGTAGTCCTATTTTTTCTATTGTACTTACTGTTTTTCAATGTATTATTGTATTAGCTATAAGCGTACCCTTAGGAGCGCTATTTTGTTTTATTATATTGTTTTTAATGTGCACTAGTATGATATGGTATCCATTTTCAACATTGTCTAAAGAAAAAATTATGTCTATGTGGTTAATTCCTTTTGAAATAAACGATTTTATTCAAATGTCGTTTTTGCTTGATTTTGATACAAATGAGCCAAATTTATCATTTAAACAGATTGGTCAAATGGTTTATGCTATAGGATTAGATTACATTTTTACATATATTTTGTTCATAGCGATTACAATAGTTTTGATCTTGGCTATGGTAGATTTCGATAAAAATATAGGCAATCCTCAATTAAAAACGAATCTGTCCATGTTAACGGGAGTATTGGTGGGAATAAATACAATACCTTTAATGATTAGTTTGTTTACTAAAATAAGACAAAATAGACAAATGACTCCCGAAGTAGAAAAATTTTACGCGGATGTAGAAAAACAATTAGATTCTAATATAGTCACAACAAAATTAATACCTCCTGTATTAAATGAAACACTATCTAATATGAAAAACACTGTATCTTCTATGACGCCCAAAGTTGATGTATCAAAAACTATGGATAGCGCACAAAAAGGTTTAAAAAACAGTGTTAGTGCAGTTATGAATAATCCTTTGACTAAAATGGCTAGTAGTGCTATGAATAAATTAACGAACCCATTCAGTTCGAATAATAACGAAACTTGTGATGGAGACGATTCTTCTGATGAATCGTCTGATGACTCTTCTGATTATGATATTTCGTCTGATGATACATCAACGGATGATTCTTTTGATGACGATTCGTCTTCAGATTCATTTGATGATAAAGACAAGGATGAGGACGAATACAAGGATGAGGACGAAGACAAGGATGAGGATAAAGACAAGGATGAGGATAAAGACAAGGATGAGGATAAAGACAAGGATGAGGATAAAGACAAGGATGATGACGAAGACAAGGATGAGGATAAAGACAAGGATGATGACGAAGACAAGGATGAGGATAAAGACAAGGATGATGACGAAGACAAGGATGATGACGAAGACAAGGATGAGGATAAAGACAAAGATGAGGATAAAGACAAAGATGAGAAAAAAAATAAATAATTCACATTGATAATTAATTTATTTATCTGTAAAATTCATATAAATAAATCAATCAATATTAATAAATGGGAAAAAACAAAAAACAAACGCTTCCGTTCGTAAGTGTATGCACACCAACTTTTAATCGTCGACCATTTATCGAGAACATGTTTCGTTGTTTTTTGAACCAAAATTATCCGAAAGATCGAATTGAATGGATTATTGTTGATGACGGCACAGATAAGATAAAGGATTTAATCGATAAATCAGGTATTAAGCAAATCAAATATTTTCCCATCGAAAAAAAAATGACCCTTGGTGCAAAACGTAATTTTATGCATAAACAGACCAAAGGATCAATCATCGTATACATGGATGACGATGACTATTATCCTCCTGAGCGCATTTCTCACGCTGTTGAACGTCTTGAAGGTGATAAAAATGCCCTTTGCGCCGGAGCTAGTGAGATTTATATTTATTTTAAAGGATTGAAACGTATGGTACAATGCGGGCCTTATAATCCGAATCACGCAACCGCCGGAACTTTTGCCTTTAAAATAGAGCTATTGAAACATACACAATACGAGGATCATGCAGCTATTGCGGAAGAGCGCGCCTTTTTGAAGGGTTACACAATACCTTTTGTGCAGTTGGATCCATTAAAGACTATATTGGTATTCTCGCATGAACATAATACATTCGATAAGCGCAAAATGTTGGATGATCCCCATCCTGATTATTTGAAGGATTCGGATAAAACCGTGGATACGTTTATTCGAATGGTTGACGAGGCTCCTATTAAAAAGTTTTTTATGAAAGATATTGATAATTTGTTAGCAAATTATGAGCCAGGAGAACCCAAAATGAAACCAGATGTTCTTGCGCAAATTAAAGTTATAGAAGCAGAACGAGAAGAAATGATGCGAAAAGCCAAAGAAGAGATGGCTGCAAAGAACGCGAATGGACCTATTATTTTACAAAGACCAGGAGAGGCACCAAAGGAATTATCTTCACATGAAGTCGTAGCAATTATGCAGCAACAACAAGGACATATCGGAACACTTACAAATAAAATACAAGAGTTGGAAAAAATAGTGGTAGAATTACAGATGCAGCTGATACATCAAGCATCGAAGACGAGCGAACAAGTTTTAGAGAAAAAATCTACAGGAACTGAGACAACAGTATCTGAAGAAAACGTAGAAATGACGTTTACTGAGATAGAAAAACCGAAAAACGCCGCACCATTAATTCGAGTTGAAGGAGATTAAACCAATGAAGAATTACACCTTTGCGCATTAAAAACGCACATGAAATGGGCAGTTATCATTTAGTGAAATGATGCTGAATGCATATTCACTAAGTAGTAAATGTGCAATGGTGTAAAATAAGATTTTTCAATTCCTCGATGGTTTAATTAGGAGGACCGAGCTTTCCGTCTCCCGTGCATTTTTTATCCTTTGGGCATTTCGTGCATTGATATTTATCGTAGGAAATACTTTTACAATAATAACCAGATTCACAACGTCCAAATGTTTGTATTGCGCATTTCACGTTAGGATTTTGTTTTACTATCTTAGGACCAGCAGTCGGGAATGAATTCCAACCCCCCTCTATTTTTATGTTAGATAATCCGCGTAAATTATCGGAAATAACTGATAAAAAAGTTAGAAAACAAAAATACGGGATTTTATAGTGAAACATTATGTAATATAATATATTGTATTATATTATATTTTTATATTTGAATTCATAAAATAATTTCAACATTAATATCGATAAGAATCTTCGTCATCGTCGTTAGATTCACGATCTTCTAATTCTTCTTCGGTACCATAATCTTCCACTATTACAGGAATTAATTCTGGTAAATCGTCTTCGTCTGATAATTCGTTGCATTCTTGATCAGGAGTTTCATTTTCAATAACACTTTCTGATTCGGTGTTTTCAATGGTGACCATGTTCTCAATTTCAGAATTATTATTTTGTTCGGCAATGGGTATTTCAACAACCGGACATTCTACAACTGAAGGTGCGTCTTCCGTTTGAACAGGATTATGCGCGCTTTGAAATCGCGAAGTTAGATTCCTAAATAGGTTTTGAATACACTGCGATAGTGAGTTCATTTATATTATAATCATATTTATTTTATAAATGCGTTTAACGACGACGACGATAAGATTTGCGTTTCCCTCCTCGTTTCTTTTTATTAGAACGTTTTTTCGACTTATTCTTTCCGCCTTTAGGATGAACATTAGCTAAAACTTCTTTTCCCAATTTACGTTCTGTTCCTTCTACATCTATAACTATGCCTTTTTCTACGCAATTTAAAGCAGCTTCCTGTGTTTCTTTTAATTTGTCTTTTTCTGTTTGTTTTATAGCATTTTTTTCTGCTTTATGGTCATTTATTACGGCTTCTTGTATTTGTTTTTTTTTTTCATCTAATTCAAGGCGAAGAACACCAATATCTTTTTTAATTTTTTTCTGTTCTTTATTATCATTTGTAATTTCAGCGGCTTCATGTTGTGTAGATAATTCTTTAATATCTTCTTCTATTTCTTTAGCTTCTAACATAAGTTTATCACTATTTGGTATAATACCAACTGATTTACCTAACTTGCGAAGAGCATCCATTTAATTATAATATATAATATCAAAACAAATTATTTTTGTACCACCGGAGTCACTCTTGCATATAGTTTGAGTAATTAAACCCCTTTTTAATAAGTGACGGTTTTATATATCCTCGTCGTCTTCGTCTTCTTCTACCAACGCATCTTTTTTTACGTTTTTATCTAAATATCTATACATTCGTTTAATGTCCAATTTCGAAATTTGATAGTTCTCAAAAAGATGTTCAACTTCATTAAGTGTGTCTACAGAACCGCAAAAATCTCCCTCATAGTAAAGACGTAACTCCTGAAAAAAAGCCACTAAATCTTTCTTGTCCATATCCAATTCCTGGCTAAGAGCATAAATAAAAAGCATATTATTATATTCTGTTGAATACTTGGTGAGAACTTTTGTAAAACGGACTTCGACTGGCCTAAATGTATTCGCGTTCTCCGGAAATTGGTCGTGATACAATTTATTATTATAAAACGTTTTCATAAGAGACGACATCTCATTGAACTGCCATATCTGGCTTTGAAAAGTAATTCGGTCCACGTAATCGGCATAACACATATTGTCTAAAATCTTCAAATAGAAGGGGTAGGATTTTTGGGCCGGCTGATTGCCTAAAAGATCTACAATGTTCTCATGCCATAGCAACGCCACGATAGTTCTCTCTGTTTCGTTCATGCAGAGATTATGCTCTTCCATTTTGAACGGCCTGTTTATCAAAGACTGGGTAATTTTTTTCGCGTCTTCATTGTATGTCTTTACCTGAAATATTTCTTGTAAAACGTCGCCGCCTAAAATCTCGGGCTTTTTCTTATAAATATCGTGCACAAAAAGAACCTTACGCATATCTCCTTGAATATAATTTACGATCTCGTTTTTTCGTTTCGAATAAACAGTTGTGTCGGGCATGAGAACATTTAATAATCGCGAAATTTGAGGTGTTGTTGGTGTCTTTAATTCAAACACGTTGCATACTTTCATGAGTTCTCGAATTTTCTTATCAATGTAATAATTTCCGATGCAAATAATCGGGTTCATGGTTTTGTTCTCCAAACGTTGCTTCTTGGTCTTCTTTTGACGGATGATTTTAATAAGAGCAGTGATTCCGCCTTTGTCCCCATTGTTCATTCCGTCGATTTCGTCCATGACGATGGCGATTTTTTTAACTTGTTTAGTCATCATTTGGAGAACATTTCTGTTCGAGACATTATTACTTGTGATAGTATCAATTAATCCCTTATTGCGTACGTCACCCGCGTCGTATTTTATAGTATCATAATTGATTTCTTTTAATAGATTCATAACAAACTGCGTTTTGCCGCATCCTGGCGAACCATAGATATAAATACCTTTTTTATAGGCAACATTATTGACGTTTTGATCGAACGATAGTAAGAGGCCTTTAATTTCATTTGCGATTTTTTCGCGATCGAAAATTTCGTTGATGTTAATGTTCTCCATTTTATGTTATTAATGTACTATTTTTAGATGATTTATTATTTTTATTTATTGAACGCACAAGGGGAACTACGTTCCCCTTTAACCCCTCCTACGTTTTCAACTGGTTACTGTAAAAAAGGGGAACTACGTTCCCCTTTAACCCCTCCTACGTTTTCAACTGGTTACTGTAAAAAAGGGGAACTACG
>Ga0214923_10002815_pt1 | contig 22545 bp, 14 predicted proteins | sample LL1510_MetaG_FD_177993 | JGI IMG/M metagenome (GOLD analysis project Ga0214923, IMG submission 177993) | Freshwater microbial communities from Lake Lanier, Atlanta, Georgia, United States - LL-1510 | ecosystem: Environmental > Aquatic > Freshwater > Lake | place: USA: Georgia | collected...
GTCCAGAACCATCATCTGCACGAGTAATCTGATCACCACCGCCAGTATTACCGCCAAGATCTAGTGTATCATTACCATCCGCGCCACCCAGACTCTGCTGCCCACCATCTACTGTATCCTCATCATCAATTATATCATCCCTTCTTGTAGTTGTAATTACTCTCGTACCTCCGGAATTATTAGCATCATTTTGTGAACTTACAATAACAATTATTAAATCACCACCGCCAGTATTACCGCCACCACTACTACCGCCAGTATTACTACCGCCAGTATTACTACCGCCAGTATTACTACCGCCAGTATTACTACCGCCAGTATTACTACTACCGCCATTATCGGTTGGAACTATTTGACCTAGAGGAGTAACTCTGGTTGTAAGAGTCTTTACAAAACCAGAAGTAGTAAATGTAAATGTCCATGAAAAAATTCCTGGTCCAGCTTCCCAATCAGGTTCATAATATTCTATTGTACCCCCAGCATCAGCATAAAATGAAGCAGTTGCAGATAAAAATGCTCCAGTATCCCAGTTATACGATCCTGTGTAAGGTACATATTCCCCTGGCTGGCACCTGGAAATAATCGCTCTAAATTCCTGATCTTCCCTTATAAGAGTTGGAGCATTAATAATGGGTTCTGGATAAGTTTTAACAGCATTATTAGTAACAACATTGGGTGAAGTATTGCTTGTTACTTCAATATAGCCTGGTTTAGATGCATTTAATTGCCTAATTATTGGAACTTCATTGTAAGGTAAACTAATAAATTGATTTCCTGATATACAAGATATTGTATTGGCATCTGATCTATCAAATATATTTTCTATATTATATGTAAACCTACAAGGAACAAGCTCACTTTTTTCTGTATCAATATAACAACAATTTTCTGGGTTACTTAAATTAACTACATTAAAATTATCAAAACCATCAACTAAAAATCCATTTTTAAACCTATTTTGAGCTGGATTGTTTGAACTAGGAATAACCTTATCTATAATAGAAGCTTCTAATTTATTTAACAACAGTTCTTTTTCTATCGCTTGAATTCTTTTCTCTAAAGAGTTTATTCTGGTCATAGAATAAGCCCTAGGAGATATTGATCTATCAGTACTGTTCGTAATGTTTTTAATTTTGTATCTATCTTCTCTTAAATTAACAATTGTAAAATCATTTCCTACTTTTTTATCTAAGATAGAAAAGGTCGTATTAGAGTAATTGTAAGGAATTGAAGGATAAGGAGGAATATAAACATTACTAATAGTTAAGGAATCTATTGACTTTGGAGGAGCTTTTAAATTCGAATATGTATCTGGATTTCCTTTTGATACTCTTACCTCATTTTGAGAAGTGACGTATACATTATCTATCCTTGGTAAATAATATTCTACACTTAATATTATTTCTGAATCTGGCAAAGGAAAATATTTTTCATCAGTGTTAATTGTCTGTGAATTAGCAGGATTTATAGTGGCACTAGCTACTGTATTTGAGAAAACAGCAGTGTTAGTACAATATGGTCTAAAATCTATACAATCAATAGTATCGTAATATCTACCCTCTGAAGTTAAAACTTCTGGAATTTCTAAAGAATTAATGTATAGATTGTTGTTAAATCCTGCGCTATCACTAACAATAGGAGTGTACGAATCTCTTGTAATATATCCTTCGGATGAATTTACATCAAAAGCATCAAATTTTACCAACAGCCATTGATTATTTGGAATTTCTAAAGCTGAATTTTTCTTTAAAACTAAATGAGCATTTTTTACTTTGTCTCCATCGTCTTGAGAATTAATGTAAAAATATTGAGTAACATCAGCAGAACTGGTAGTATTACCAAAATAAACATTTTTTAACCTGAATACATCAGGAATACCTAAACTCCAAGGACCATAGGTATTATTACCTGAAGATATAGTATTATTATTTCCTGTGTAAATCTTTACATAAAGATCCCTATTTAAATCTTTATTAATTTGACTGGCATTAGGGATTTTTAAGTTATAATTAGCAACTACGTTTACTGACGATAAAAGTGAGCTATTACCTATATTAATGCGAACTGTAGAAGGTGTTGGATCTGTAAGTATCGTCCTATCATTCCTCTCAAAATTTATAGGATATAATGCAGGAAAAAATAAACAAACATTAGCATTTGAATCGGTAAAAGAACAATTTTGGTTTAGTATAATTAAAGTGTTATTAACTATGTTTTCTATTCTCTTCACATCAGTAGAATATCCACCAGTTTCTTGTATTTTAATATAATCTCCAACTTTGTAATCACTAACAAAAGTAGTAGAAGTTCCCACTAAGTTTGGAGTTGAAGTACCACATGCAACTGATCCAGCAGAGTTAGCAGCTTGAACATTTGCTGTAGGAAATATTACAAAATCTTTTTTCTGTTGATTTGATAGAGAAGCTGAACCACCATATGGAAATACATGCGAGGCATCAGAAATGTCTAATGATCCATTAGCGTAAAGAGTTAATCCGTTGTTAGAAGTTCTGTAAATATACGAAAGATTAGAGATTGATTTTACACCAAATAAACTAGTTTTAAAAATAATATCTGGACTTTCTGTGTTATACAGGTAAGTTACTACGCTGTTTGAGCTAGGATCATTTTCAGTTATTGTGTCACAAATTCCATCATGAGTACTATTAAAGTAGACTGATCTCACATCTCTAAAATTTTTACCGGCATTCATTTCTATATCAAAGAGATACATCCTAAAAGTACATTTTGGTGTTCCAACAACACCAGAGTCATAAACTAAAGATCTTATCCTTGCTACTCCTATTTTATTTCCGGTTGGAGTTATATTAGATGAGGCTCCTATAGTTACATTTGTTAATCTTCGATGAGCTGTATCGTATAAATCTACTTCTGCTCCTATATTAAATTGAAATTCACCTACTATTTCATTTACTCTTACGTAATTACCATAGTTTGCAGTAAGGGTGACATTGTAATCTGTTCTAGTAGTATTTGCCTTCGCTACATCAACTAAAATACCCGAATTTGTTTGAATTCTCTTTCCACTTATGTAAGCGGTACCAGGATTGACTACCATACTTATATGAGAATTATTAGAAAGTTTTTCTTTGGAATAAACAGTGAATGGGTTAATTACAAAGTTTCCAGCAGTTTCAAAGGTCCTTCTTTCAAATTCTCTAGCTAATTTGTTATAAGAAGAATCTCTATTTTCTTTGGCAGGTAAACCATTTACAAATTCTACCAGTGGAAAGAATTCAGAATTAGATGAACCTTCATCTGAATTAATTGCATATAAAACAGGATTGATTGCTAATCTATCAGCACCTGGAGCGTTTTCATTAAGAGTGTTTGCAGCGTTGTCGTAAAGTGAAGAATCTGAAGTATAAGTTACTATAGATTCGTTTGATTTAAACCCTACCATCACGTTGTTTGGAGTAGAATTATACTTACTAACTATTAAAGATTGCTGATCTACTCTGCAAAAAACTCCTTTTTGATATATTACCCCTGGTGTAACAGAAAAACCATAACCATACCCAACAGGATTATTGTAAGCATTTCCTGCAACCCTAACTTTAGCAAAAATATCAGAAGTAGAGAGGTCAAGAGTTGATACTGAGGCAGTTATAGAAGATGGTTTAATTACTGCTTGGGGAAGTGTTGTATAACCAGTACCGCCTGACGATAAAGTAATGCTTTGAACAACACCTAGTGAATCTGTAGAAATTAATCCTCTAGCTCCTTCTCCGACAGAAAACAAAACATTTGCAACAGCAGAAGAAGTATTTCCAGTCAGATTTAATCCGCTTTCCATGTACCAAGATAAGGAATTGGCAGAGGAGTTAGCTAGTTGTTCTGAATTTAATGGTTTTATAGAAAGAATTTTTCTTTCAGGTGAATATGGATCATTATAAATCCCAACTATTTGTGCTCTTGCTCCAGTATTAGATTGAGTTACTATTTCATTGTTTTGAAATGTTCCACTAGCAACATTTACTGTTAAAGCTGGAACTATATGAAGAATATCAGAATTTGAAAATCCTAAACCACCATTGTTTACATTAACTTTAAACAGTTGATAATTTTTATTAAAAATTTCTAATAATTCTGAACTTGAAAAACTTTCGCTATTTAAACTAGAACCAGAGTTAAGGTATTTTAAATATAAAGTATTTAAATCAGGATCTTTGGATTCAAAGCCAGGCTCATATTTACAAATTAAAGCTTGTAGGTTAGAAGAATTTCTTAGATATAATCCCAAATAAGCAGTTGGAGTAACTGGAGCATTATCTTCAGTTATATCTAAAATTTTAATGTAGGGAAATAGTGGATTATAATCAAAATTAATCCCACTTACTATAGTTCCACTTTTAAATACATGATCACCAAATCTTTCTACTTGATTTTGAATAATAGATTGAAGTTGATTTAATTCTCTTGTTTGGACTGAAAGACCTGGTTTAAATAAGATTCTTTGAAAATTTTTATTTTCATTATAATCATCCCAGTAAGGATTGGTGTTAAGATTTGTCTCTAAGGCCATGTAGTCCTCTTAAAACTTCAAAATAAGTTTAATAGTTTCTGATTGTAAATCATTTCTATCTATTGGATCTATATTTTCTATGTATAAGATCTCCCCACTACCTTCTACTATATCAGAAGGCCATGATGCACCTAAATTCATTACAGCACTAGATACAGTTCCTGTAATGGTGTTAGATAAATTTATGATACCCTTTTTATCTAACAAGTATACATAAGTAGATGTGTTAGAATGAAAATATGCGTTTGAAAATTCTGTAGCTAATTGAAATACTTGTTCATCTTCTATAAAGTTTCCAAAAGAAGACGTGTAAGAATATTTTAACCTATTATCAAATGTATTAAAATTTTTTACTTCTCCATTAATATCATAACTAGTAACATTAGCCACTGTACCTGAAGTTAATCCTGTTAAAGTCTTACCAGTCTCAAAAATACCTTTAACATCGGTTAGAGAAATTGATGATAAAGTCTTTTCCTTTACTTTTCCTGTAGCATTTGTATTTGCTTGAATAACAATTTCATTATCAATAAAAAGCCCTGAAGTATTGGAAATATTAATATTTACATTAGAAAATAAAGGATCCTTAATAATACCTATTGTTCTGTAATCATTTTTTGTTGGAATACTTCCAGATTCATTATTAGAGAATGTCACACTAATTCCTACATACTTACCTCCTAATTCTGCTTGAGGATTTTTTCCATGACCTCCCTTAGGGCCATAAACTACACTTAAAATAGCAGAATTGGATATACCTCCTGTGTTACCTTGAACAACAGCATTAGCGTAAGTATAACCTGAACCTCTTGATATAATCTCTATTTTGTAAATACTGTTTGATGAAGATGAATTTACTAAAGCCCTTGCTATAGCATTAGTTCCATCACCAGTTATAACGACTGATGGAGTTATCTCATACACAGAAGTGCTGTCAGGTTTAATTGCAAACTCACTGTCAATAGTAATTTGCTTACTATTACCGATTACGTTGTAACCTATAATTTTTTTATATTGTCCAATTCCTGTTCCATCTGTAATATAAATTAAACTTGCAACATAAAAAGCGTTTGTACTTGGTGCATTATTTGCAATACCATATATTAGATTGTTTCCATTGATTGTTAAATCAGAAAATAAAAACGTATTACTTAAATAAGTATTGTAGTTGGATCCTGGATACTTAATTTTAATTATATCAATAACTCCTGATACAGCATTAGCTTGTACATCTACATCTTCCACTACAGGAATATATTCACTAGTTGCAAATCTATCAAAAACTGATTTTTCTACTTTATACATATACTTCCACACGTATCCATCGGAGGTACTGTAATAATCATCGTCGGCACCTGTTTCATAATAACTTGGTCTAATTACTGAATTGGCTCCATTATTATTGTCTAAAACTTTGAACACATAGTAATAAGAAGCATTGTTAACTACTGCATAGTATTTTGAACCGGTAAGATCCGTGTTACTAGAATATTCTGAATATTGAGTTCCCGAAACCCAATCATAACGAGGAATCATTACTTTAACATCATTCACAGAAACTCTCTTACCAAATACCATATTTTTGTATGGATCTATATTTACAGTGTTATTTGTATTAATAATATTAGGTACATTATCATCGCCATTATCAAATGGTGTACTTTTAGCTGCAAAAACATAGTAAACACTGTTTGCTTCTTCGTTTATAGATTCTACAAACTGTTTTGCATTATGGAGATTAAAATATGTGGTTATTAAATGTTTTTCTGACATTATTTTTCTATAAAAACTGAAAGGTAAGCAATATTAGCAAAAGTATTTGAAGATAATCCAGAAATCGTACTTCCTGTGTCAATCAAATTTATAGTATTGGAAATTACTAGTGTATTTATAGCTGAGCTTATAATATAGGTATTTGTAGAAGTAGAATTAATAAAACCTTCTACACTGTCTCCAACTGCAAATTTACCTCTTACGTTATTTAATAGATAAGAAAAATGGGTTGAATTTGCTAAATCAAAATCAAACACATTTGCAAAAGCCGCATTAGAAGAAGAATTTGGAGATTTTATTGAAGTATTTGAAATAAATGGGAATGATTTTTTAATAATCGAAGCAGAGTTATTGAATGGAAGATTTTCATATAAAGTCATATGTGTAGAGTTTGAAACAGTTTTAATCCTTCTAATTACAGAATTATTACCACTAGTAATATAAACAAAATTATTATTTTGAAATGAAGTATCAAAGTTAGTTCCTGTTCCTATCACATTCAAAGATGAATTAGTTACTGATACAGTTCCTGATAAATTGGAACTTAAAGTGTTTGAAACAGGAAAATAAATTACTGAATTTAATTTTTGTTTTACTAATCCCAAACCTTTAATTGTTGTAACATTTGATAATGTGGTAGTAGTAGATGTAGAATTAAAAATGTTAGAAGAAACAAATCCCGATATAGTGTTTGATGAAGTAAAGGTTCCTACTACTTCTTTAACATATAATAAAGTAACATTGGCTGATACATTAGTAGATTTACCAATTAGGTTGGCTTGGGCAACATAACTGTTAGCATTAGGCATATACACAGGTCTGTTAATTAGAAAATTGTTGTTACTATTAGGTACTTGGATTACAAGGATACCATTGGAGCTAATTACATTTGAAAGCACCTCTGTGTTTACAAAAAGAGAAGTTTGGTTAGAATTTCCATCAGAAAAAACAATGTATTCATCTTTTATAAATGAAGAATTTGATATACTATTTAAAGATATTTCTGTATACCTACCTACATTAGAAGATACCAATAAATCATTTTCAATGATAGAATCCTTAACTATTTTACCAAACATTTTAGTTCCTGCTACATGAACCAATTTCTTTAGGACTTCACTATATCTAGACAAAGGAATTTTAGATTGTATTTCATAACTGTATTCTTGATAATAATCACTATCATGTAATTTTTTATCCCAAGATAAAAAACCTCCAGTATCTGAGTAAAATCCTTCTCCCTTACCTTGACGTAATAAGTTTGTTTGAGCTGTTATAACATAATTAACGTTGTTATTTAATAACGTAACATTTTCATTTTGTAAATACCCGAAACCTGAATCAATAACTCTTAAAGAAGAAACTGAATCTACTGAACGTACATTAGAAGAAATTATTGCATTTTCTCCAACAGGAAAACTATTTAAGTCTGGTGAGCTACTAACTAAATTAGCAACGGCCCCAGATGTTTTTCCAATAATACTAAAACCATCTCTAAAAGGAATTGTGCTTATTCTTTTAACCTTTAAATTATTTTGATCTATTATTTGTTTAACTAAACCAAAATTAGTGACAGCTATAGAAAAAACTGAAGAGTTAGAAATGTTACATGTAGCATTAGTTGTCAATGTTTTTAAAGAGTACCCATTGATATTAGTATTTTGAAATGTTCCGGTAACGTCTCTGATGAGAACTGATCCAGTTCCATTCACTAAACTAGTTGAATAAACAAATCCCGTTGCTATGTTAGATGTACCATTACTTTGGAAGACAACCTCGTTAATTTCAAAGTTTGATGTAGAAGTTCCATTAGCTGCTATACCTGAAAAGTTACCTACTCTTATTAATATACCTGGATCAATAGAAGTTTGCTCTATTTTTTCACCTAAAACAAAAGATTTAGTAGGTGTAGTAATTTGAAAATTAAAATCTCTGTATTGGTATCCTGCTATATCTTTTTCAATAACTAATACAAACGGATCTAAATTATAACCTTGGCCAGGATTAATATTTTTAAGCTGGGTAATTGTTCCTACTTTTACTGGAATAAATCTCAAAGTATCTATTAGTCTACTAGTTATATCTGATCCAGGATACTTGACAAAACCATATCCTGGAGAATTGGCATTATTGGGATTCAAATCCAAATTTATAGAAAGAAATGGAACATTTCCTATATTTTTTCCTCCAATAAAATCAGGACATAATAATACTTCCTCCTCATAATCTAAAGATCCAACTACAAAATTCGCTCCAGATCCAGTACTTACAAAATCAAAATTAGCATATGTATTAGATGATATGCCTCTAACACGAGAAAAAATAGAATTTGGTTGAAAAGCATTGACCACACCATCTAAACCGATGTGACTGTTGTTTGATCCTATGAAAGTACCATTTGCAGTAATAATAGAATTATTTACTATAGTAGCAGTAAAAGAAAGATTTGAAGAATAAGTATTAATAATTCCTGTTATATTATTATTACCAAGTAATCTGAAAGTTGCATTAGTAGATAATAAATTACCTGAAATCGGATTTACAAGTAGACTTCCATGTGTTGAATTAGTAGTTGAACTTGTTACTATATACGCAGAAGCATTTGCAGTACTATTAGAAGAAATAATATACGAATTATTACTAAAAGATGAAATATTAGAAGATGTATCAAAAGTTACATCTACTAATACTGCTTTAATCGTTGAATTAGTTGCTGCAATATTTCCAGTTAAATTTGTAACTGTCAATATTCCACGACTACCAGATATTATTGTTATTGCAACTATACCAGCTGTTGAATTTGAAACTGTATTATTACCTTGCGCAAAAATAACTGTATTAACACTTAACATGCTTGTATTAATAGCTGAATTAACACCTAAATTAATTAAATCTTGTCTAACTGTTTCAAATCTTTCAAATCCCGATATAAAAGTATTTGAATTAGTAACATTAGAAACTCTCAAGACTTTGTCGGAAATTAAAACAGTAGCATTAGTACTAAAACCCCAACCTCCATCAACGATATTAAAATCTGCAGTACCTGTAGCTGTTGAAATAGATCTGACAACAGCCTTACCATTCTTTCCATTATTAGAAATTATGTCTAACTTATCTCCAACTAAAAATCCTTGCCCACCATTTATAACTGTTAAACCGTTTAATGAACCTACAACAGAAGGAGAATCTATTAAATTAGTGTTACTTACTTCGGTAATTTTCTCCCCATAAACAAAATTTCCCCTCCTGTTGGACAAGTATAACAAATCAATGTACTTAGAATTGATCCTCTTTTTAACTACACCCTCACAAAAAGCTCTAGCACCAGATATCGAACCAATAATTTCTTTGTTATTAAAAGAAGAATTTTTCTTAGAAACTGAAATTTCTAAGTATGTTGGTTCTACCCAAGTTCCATCAGAAGTTTTAAAAATATCTTCTCCAGGATAGTACACAGAACTTTCTTTATTAAATAAAGCTTGAATAGCAAGCTTTACGCTTAGAGGATCACCTTTATTTTGATAAAAATATAAAGCATTTTTAAGCAACAACTTTTCTGTTGAAATTGAAACCCTTGGAAAATTTTTTAAGTATGTTTCTTTAAAATGAGTGACAAACTTATTTAAAGTTGCGTCAATATCTCTATATTCTAAAAGATTTCTAGAATGATATAAAGGGTTATTAGATTTTTCTAACCATTTGTAATAACTTTTAACAAATTGTATAAAAACTTCTCCCTCTTCTTTATAAAAAGCGGGAAATTGTTCCTTTACAAGAGGAGAAATAAGGTCTTCAATAAACTTCATATCTTGATAGGTAACATGCTTAAAATAATATCTTCATCTTTAATAGTTAATATTGAATTTTTATTACTATAGATATCTTTACTTTTAGGCTTTGCATAAATTTTTATTGAAGAACCTTCGAAATTATTAACTCTAAATCTATTTAAAGTTAAAATCCCTGTTTTATAATTTACAGTACCTGTTTCCTTTACTGTTTCAGCTAAACTTGATGAAGTTTTTATAATATATAATTTTCCCAATGAATCATCTACTATTTTACACATATAATTATTGAACTTAAAACTGGTAGAAGTTATTGTATAACCATAGTTAGTCTGATCTTCTTTTAAATTCACTCCATCCCCTGAAGAAAGTTCGAAACCAAAATCAACTAACAAATTATTATCAAAGTTAATTATTGGATTTATAGTTCTTATTGCTCTTAATTCAGTGGAATTTCCAACTATACTTTCATCAGATAAATCTATTTCTTTCAACAATTTACTGTAAAAAAGAGTTTTTTTAAACCCATTTAAATAATCTAAGTTGTATTTGCTAATGGTAGAAAGAATTAAAGTTTTTAAATCGTTTGCTAATTTGGAGGATATGTTTACATTATATTTTATTGTGGAAACTACCTGAACATATAAAAAATCAGGATTCACAAAAACAGTATCTATAGAAAGTGGGGTTCTATCTTTAAGAAAATCTTTGTATGTTAAAACTTTATTTAAAGGTACTCCATCTGCTCCTTTAATATCAACTGCTATAAACACCTTTCCAAATCTAGGAGGATCGACTAATTCACCTCCATATGCTGATACCGATTCTATTTCTGGAAAATTAGATTTTAATAACAACTCATAATCTGAAGCTGTAACTGCTCTGTTTTGGGTTTGATAATTTCTAGGTGCATTAAATCTTATAGATTCAATAGATTCGTTTATTGATCCTCCATAAGATTTATTAATCGTTGTTACTACTACATTAGAATGCCCACCAATATTTCCATCATTTTTAAATATAGTTGCACCATTTGGTAGTTCACCATTACAATTTCTATATTCTGCTACAATAATACTGCCGTCTTTAGGTTTTCTACCAAATACATTATTACCAAAAATTATTTCATACTGTTGATTTTCTGCTGCTTGTAAAAAGAAAATTTTTGAATCTGAAGTAATCCCAAACAAATTCTCTGCTCTTAAATAACTTAAAATATTAGTACCGTTATCTTCATAAACATTTACAGTTAAACTTGTCGTATCTACTGTCTGATTCGAAATAACAAATCTTTGATTATTATTAGAATAGTTTATTACAAAAGTATCAGTAACATACAACCCTTCGTAAATTTCTAAAGTGGTAGAAAAAATTCCTCCGGAAGAAAAATTAATAATTTGATTAGAATCAGTGGAAAAGGAAAATGTATTAGATCCCACCTTAGATGTAAAAACAGTTCCTTTAGGAATAAGTACATTAGATACATTAGATGAAGGAGTTATGCCTACTCTTATATCAGCTTTAGAGGAAAGAAATGATCTTGGTGTGTAATTTAGCATTTTAGCATGAGATATGACACTATCTCTTAATTGTGCAGAATCTAGGAACATCTCACTAGCAACCATATTAGTATAAAACGAATTTAGATATGTGTTATAAGTTAAAATATCTAACAATACACTAATATTTGATCCTTCAAAATCTATATCTTTGAATGATGTATTGTTTTTTAAATAATTTTTAAGATTTAATTTTATAGAATTAAAGTCTAACCCAACTAAATCTATACTAGTATTAGACATTACCTTATCCTATTTAAAATAAATTCGAAAGTTATAGGTTCTGATTTATTTAGTATGCTAAAAATTATAGTTACATTAAGCTGATTTAATTCATCATTTGATGATACTAAAATATCTAAAATATTAGCTCTTGTTTCAAAATTTTCTATAGCATTTCTGACTAATTCTGTAATTACTTGCTCGGTAGCAGAGTTAAAATTCTCAAATAAGCTATATCTAATGTCACTTCCAAATGTGTTATTAAAAAATCTTTCACCCCTGTTAGTCAACAATATATTTTTAATTGAGGTTTTCACTGAATCTTCATTAACTATATTTTCCAGATCATTTTTAACACTGTATAAAGAAAAAGAAGTTTTTATATCAGAATATAAAACGGATTCTCTTTTAGTATTATTTGTGCTATTTCTTAATATTAGAGCCATTTAATTACCTATAAAAACTGTAACGGAACCTGATTTTATTTGATGCTGATGTGTTCCAGATTTGATGTCAGTTGAATCATCTATCCTAGCTGCACCTTTAGTACCATTGTTCAAATTGATAGTCCTACCATTTATAATTATATTTCCTGAAACATTTATTTTGTAATCCCCCAACACATTTAACTCAGCATTTCCATTTACTAAAACAGAAGAATTTCCAATTATTTCTACATTACAATTACCTTTAATAAAAACTGTTTTATTTTTTACAACTACTTCAATATCATCATCCACAACTTTCTTTACAAACCTTCCTTGATTATTAATTTCGAAATACGTACCTATTTTATGAAATAAATGTATTCTTTCTTTACTTGGAGAATCATCTAATTCAACGACATGGCCACTTTCTGACTGAAATACCTTGTTAAAGGGATATACAGAAGAAAAAGAAGAAGGTGGTTCAGGACCTATTATTTCTTTTTTTAAATTATTAACTTCTCTTGCTAATAATGAAACATCGTGATTATCTTTATCTGAAGAAGGTATTCCATGTAAGCTCCCCAATACCACAGGAATTTGTCCGTTCATCCCATCAGCGAAAAAACCGAACACTGTGGAACCTTCTTGCAATCCATTAGGAGATATTCCAACCTGTTTTAAGCTTGAGTTAGTAGGAGGTACTATAATAGAAGCCCATGGAAGATCCTCTTTTGAACTTACTACCTCATCACCATGAAAATTGTAAACTCTAACTTTAACTCTTCCTAATTTTTCGGGATCGTTTCTATCTTCTACTAACCCAAACCACCAAAAAAATCCTTCCAATCCTGCAACTTTTGTAGTCATGATACTCCTACCTTATTACAATCAAAAGAAATATAATGCTTGGCTTTTCCGGAAGTTGTAATGTTGTGTCTCAGTCTTGTAATTATATAATTACCTGGTGTTAGCTGATCGGAAGCCCTCTTGGTAGTACCATCCGATTTGGGTAAATTAATTTCAATCACATCCCCTACTTTAACAGAAGAATCTCCTGGAATATAAATTCTTATTACATTTGCATTAAATAATTTTAAAAAAGACAGTCTCGATCCTAACATATCTTCCAAATAATTACTATTTCTGTTAGAATCTTTAGGAATAAAAAAATTAAAACTTGACCTATCAGCAAAGTTTTTTATTAAATTATCAGACACAGGAAGAGTATTTTTTTTATCCAAATTAACCAAAGAATTAAATTTTTTAGTCATATCAAACTCCACTTCATTAACACTTTTAGTAAATAAATCAAAACTTCTCACCTTATTTTTTATTCCTCCTTCTTGAACGAGATCAGTAACATCTAATTTAAAAATGTTTTCATATTCTATGATATTTCTAAAAGTCAATGCTTCAGATTTTCTATCAGTTTTTCCTCCCGAAAAATAATAGAATTTTTTACTTGATATAAGTGGTTTGTTATCTTCTATTAATTGCTCTATACATTTAAAATTAAATCCATCTTGATTTTCAAAAAAAACATAAGATGAAGAAATAAATCTTGGATGTACAGCTCTTTGCCTTAGCATATCTATTGAAGAAAAGGGAGTTAGCTTAGGAAAACTAATAGGTTCATTACCCCTACATTCATCAATATTTAAAATTTTATCGGTTAACAAATATCTATCAAAAATATTTCTAATAATTACATCTATGTTTTCTCTGTAACTTTGTGTAATCACAAGGTTACTTTGAATAATTTGTTCCTTACTTGTAAATTTAACTAGATAATTTATTTCTTTTCCATTAGGATTTATTTGGATGTTAGAAACTGAAAAAGAAAATAATTCGTAAGTTGTAGGATTAGGAAGACCAGGAGTTAAAAAAGTAATTTCTAGCTGTTCTTCTCCTATAATTGGAAAGTCATTTAATAAATTTATTCCATCTGAAAATGCTATCTCAGCATACAGAGAAGGAGAATTAAAATCTTCATAAACATCTATAAATAAAATTTGATCAGCGGGGTTCATTTCAGCTTGAGTGTTTTTGTTTATTAATCTTAAGCTCAAAATTTGAACATCACCTATTTCGTAAAATTTCATGATAAAAGATCTCTTACATCTTTAACAATTTTATTTAAGTATGAGCTATCAAGAATTTTTATATTAAACTTAGATTCATTAACTTCATTTTCGTAAGTGTAGTAATCAACTGCTTCCCAAAAACTTGCTTCAGAGTCTGGTATTGATTGACTTATTAAATTTTGGTTATATAATACAGCACTAGCTGAAGACTCCTGACCAACAATACTACCATTAGAAAAACTACCCAAAACCTTACTTATTATTAAATTGGTGGAATTGGCATATTCTATCATTCCCCTGTTGGTATTTTGATATAACATTTCTCCTTCAGTAAAAGTTCCATTAGACGAATTAATTGAAAGATTAATTATTTTATTTGTTTCTATAGCTAAATCCATTTTTTTACGTTTGTAAGAAACAATATTTTCATTGTATCCAAAGACAGGCGCAAAATATTTTTTTGTACCAGAATTTATACTTTCATAACTTGAAGGAGAAATAAGACTTTCAGAATTTAGATAATTTACTCTAAAAAATGCAATTTTAGACTTAGCATAATCTAAATTTACATACTTTGCAATTAAAAACTCGTTAAATTCTTCTATGTTTTTTGGCCAATCATAATATGGATCTACAATATTATTAGACAAATATATTATCCAATCATAGGTTGGATCGCCATAATATCTCTCAGATATTTGATCAGCTCTTTCTCCCTGTTGAATAGTATAAGGGTAAAAAATAGCTAGATTGTTCTGTATAGACTGATCAAATTTTATTTTGACTAGAATATTAGTGGATAATTTATTACTGTAATTGAGAACTGGAAAAAAATTAAAATAACCTGGCATTTAAATTACACCCGAAAAGACTGTTGGAGCGCCTTTGTCCTCTTCACTAGCTTCCTTAAAATCATTCCTTGTAAATACTTCTGTTTCTTTAAAGCTCATCGATAATTCTATATCAGTAGGATTTCCATCTTTAAAAAAAGATGGTATTCCATTTGGAGCATAATTGACACTAAAATTAGTCATTACACAAGTTTTAAATTTATAAGGAACTTGATCTTTAGGACCAAAACTAATATCTACTGTATCTGGAAATGTAAACAAAGGACCGGTAGAACCATCACTCAAAGTTCCAGGTAGCATTCGAATCTTAATGTTTTTTATAATATTTTTTAAAATTTTAGATTCACTAGAATTTCTTGGAGAAAATCTAAAGCTAAAAGAATGTTCTCTTAAACTTATATCTTTAAAAATAGCAGCTAGGTGTGGATTTGGTACAATTCCTGTAGCCTTATCTAAATTAGCAGCCAAGGTTTCATTTGTTATTTTACTTTTAGCAAAAGCATATCCTGTTTCAGCTATATTGGATCCAAGAGATTTAGTTGCTCCCCCTAAAGCTCCGCTTAACTGATTCATAACACCTCCACCGGAAGCAGAAGCTCCTTGCTTCGCTCCTTCCATCAGAGCTCCTGTTATAGGACCAAGACTAGCATCATTGTAACTAACAGAAAAATTATCATTTAAATTAGTCGGAATTGGTAATACTACCACAATTGTGGGAATTTTTTTAGATTTTTCTAAAGCTATAAGTCTTTGATATTCTTGAAAGGAAAACTTTATAAAATATTTACCTATATCTTCTGGATATGTAAATACTGTAAATTTATCTGGTTGTTGAATTAGTTTTTGAGTGGATTCTTTAACAAATTTACTAGGATCATTAGGAAAATTGTTTAATTTAAATTTGGTTACAGGTTTAAACCCTGAAGATCCAGCTCCACCAATATTTCCCAGTTTTAGGGTATTGAATGCCTGTGTAGATCCTGAAATAATACCATTCACTTTTTCAGCAATAGATGCCCCAACTGCAAGTCCAGCAACAGTAGCAGCAGCTTTTGTTAAAATTGACATAAATATTTCCTATGAGCTATAAAGGACGTTATAAACCAAGGAATCCTTTGAAATATCAAGGAGACCCTACAAATATTATTTATCGTAGTAGTTGGGAAGCAAAACTTATGAAGTATTTGGACGATCACCCCGATGTTTTAAGTTGGGCAAGTGAAGAAATAGCTATTCCTTACAGATCCCCTATAGATAATAAAATACATAGGTATTTTCCTGATTTTAAAATTAAAAAAAGAAATTCAAAGGGCATAGTTGAAACTATAATTATAGAAGTAAAACCCAAGTCACAAACAACACCTCCTAAAATAATCAATAAAGTATCCAAAAAATATGTAAGTGAAGTTTATACTTGGGGTATCAACTCTGCGAAATGGGAGGCGGCTAAAAACTATTGTGGAGAAAGGAAATGGAAATTTTTAATTATGACAGAAGAACATCTAGGTATTAAAAATGTCTAATTATTTTACAGATTTAATGAATCAGGCCTTGGCTAAAGGTCTTGAAGCTTATAAAATTCAAGATGCTAGGAACTGGTTTTCAACTCAAACTAATAACGTAAGAAGAGTTCAGCCTAGAGTAGTCCTACAAAAATCTAACAACAATCTAACTAACATAACATATATTGGTAAGATGTATATGTTTATATATGATCCTGCTACAAAACAAACTTTACCTTATTTCGATAGATTTCCATTGATTTTTCCATTTCAAAAAGTGCCAAATGGGTTTTATGGAATAAATTTGCATTATTTGCCTTATTTATTAAGAGCGAAATTAATGGATTCACTTTATCAAACCATTAATAACGACAAGATGGATGAGACTACAAGATTAAAAATTAATTATGGTATTCTTAATAGAGCTGCTAAGTTTAAGTATTTTAAACCTTGTGTAAAGCACTATCTAAATAACCAAGTAAAATCTAGATTCTTATATGTGGATCCAAAACAATGGGAGACCGCTTTATTCCTTCCTCTAGAAAGATTCGAAGGTGCTTCTAAAACCCAAGTTTGGAAAGATTCTAAAAGAAAGATTGGCATTTAATGGCAGCTAAATTTTTAGGTACAGCACTATCAGCTTTGAGTCTTTACTCAGCTTTAAAAAAGACGTCGTCGTCTGGTGCTCATGGAAAATTCAATGAATTTTTATCTCAATTTAGAAACTCTTCATTTGCAAGAACCAATTTATTTGAAATAACAATATTTCCTCCTAAAGTAATGTTTGGGGATAAACTCAATTCTTCTCTCCATCTATACGCCGATTCAGTAAGCATCCCTGGAATAAACTTTGCAACTTCAGAGACTAGAAGATATGGATATGGTCCAATCGAAAAAAAACCATACGCTCCCATATTTAACGACATTACCATTTCATTTTTAGTAGATGGATCTGGAAATTTATATAAGTATTTTTATAAGTGGATGAATAGAACAATTTCTTCCGATCAATACATAAATGGAAATTCTTCTTCTAATGGACTTGAAGCTTTCGAAGTAGAATATAAAGATGATTATAAATCCCAAATTAACATATCCACTTTTGATGAAGCTGGTAATGCTGTGTTAAGTTCCCAATTAGTAGATGCTATTCCCATAAGTTTATCTGATTCTCAATTTAGTTGGGGTGAAACAGATCAAATTTTAAGGTTAAACATGACATTTACTTTTTTTCAACACATACTAACAGATTCAGATAGCAAAGAACCAATCACTGGCCACGTTAAACCACTATCAGGTTTGCAACAATTAATTAAAGCTGGAACTGCTCTTCAAACTTTATCCACTTTAAGAAAACCAACAAACGTAGGTGATGTAATAAATGTAATTAACAATGCCAAAATTATAACAAGAGGTTTTGGTATATAACTGGAGTCATCATGCTACCTAAAATATCTCATCCCACTTTTTCTCTTATTCTACCTTCAACAAAACAAGAGGTAATATTTAGACCTTTCTTGGTGAAAGAGGAGAAAATTTTGCTTATATCCCAACAGGCTCAAGATCCAGCTGAAACAATTAGATCTATAAAACAAGTAGTTCAAAATTGCATTTTATCAGATGGAATTTTTGTAAATGATTTTGCAACATTTGATTTAGAATATTTTTTTATTAAGTTAAGAAGTAAATCTGTAAATAATGTTGTTAAATTATCCTTCAAGGATAATGATGATAATAAAATATATGACTTTGAAGTTGATTTGGAGGAAATTAAACTAGTAAATCAAAATAGTAATTATGATACTGAAATAGTAATAGATCAGGATACTAATTTAAAATTGAGATATCCTAAAATAGATTTAATGGAACAAATGAAATCTATTGAAAATCCAAACGACTTTGCTTTCCTGCTATTAAAGCATTGTATGTATGAAATCAATCATAAAAATCAAATCTTTAAAACATCAGAATATTCCGCAGAGCAAATTGATGATTTTGTTAATAATCTTGACTTAAAAACTTATCAAAAAATTCAAGATTTTTTTGAATCAATCCCCAGACTAGAATATGTCATCAATTATACTAATAGTAATAATAAAGAAGTTAAAATAGTTCTTAATAATTTAAACGATTTTTTTACATTGGGCTGAGCCACAATAGTCTTGCAAACTATTACACTCTAAATTTTAGTTTGGTTCAGCATCATAAATATTCTTTATCTGAAATTGAAAATATGTATCCATATGAAAGAGACATTTACGTAGATTTACTTAAAGACTATCTAGAAAAAGAACAAGAAAGACTACAAAAGAGAAATGGCTGATAATTTTTACGGCGCTGCTAAACAAAAATTTGTTGAAGGTCTTAAAGAAAAGATCTTTGGTCAAGGACTTTTAGGAAAATCTTTAAGAGCTGGGTATGAAGCTAAGTTTGGAACAAAAAAAGAAAAAAATAACGATAGTGAAAATATACAAAAGCAAAATGTATCTATTCTAAGAAGAATTAATATAGTAGTAACCAATATTTCTGATAATATTTACAATATAGCAGGAGTTTTAAATGCTCAGTTGACTTCTATGAAAGAAACTGAAGAAGAAATGAGACGTCAGGAATTAGAAAAATTAGTTGCTTCAGAAGAACAAAGTATAGAATCTAAAACTTCAATAATACCTAAAACCAATCAAAAACCTAAAGCAGAAAAAAAAGATAATATTTTTAATAATCTTAACGAAAGTTTTTCATCATTTAAAAATAGTATCCTAAAATTTAGTAAAGGTCTATCTTCTCTTTTAAAGAGTAAAAAATTTCTAGCATTAGCAAGCGTAGCTGCTCTAGGAGGAGCTGCTGCTTATTCTACAGCTAAAGATAAGGAACCTGAAAAAAATATTTCCGAAGAAAGTATTAAACAAATTACATCTGTATCTTCACCAGACGTTACTTTACAAGTACCAGAGTCTGGTAAGGAAAATCCTGCTACAACTAACCTACCTCAAAATAATTTAACTTTAGATAAAAAAACTTCTGATTTACAATCTGTAGCTACAAAAAAACCATCTTTAACACCAAACATAAAAGAAAATGATAATTTCTCAGCACCTACTATTAATAATGATTTAGAGTCTCAAGCAACAACTCCAAATCAATATTTTTCCAATGTAATAAAAATTAACGAACAAAAACAAGCCGAAAAAAATGCTACTATAAAAAAATTAAGGTTAGAAAATAAGTATGCAGGAGAGATTCCAGAAAATTCTCCTGAACTTTTAGAAATTGAAAAGAAATATCAAGAACCTTTGATTAATGCTATTTCTCCTAAAACTACCGAACTTCAAGCTAAACAGGTAAAAATAAGTAAAGAAACCACAAATTCTTTTAAAAATTTTATTTTACAAAAAACTAATCTTTTAAATAATGTTCAAACTTCAGATGTTCAGCCAACAGATAAGCCTGAAATAGTAGTTCCTAATATTAGTGGTAGTTTTTCAATAGGATCTTCTACTCCTTCTTCCGATGTAAATAATGCTAAACAAATTCCTTCTTTTCCAAGCACAGGTAGTATGATAAACGAAACTTCTTCCAATGTAGAAGCTTTATCAGATAATTTTGCTCCTCCTGTTATTTCTAATGTTAATAATAGTTCTCTTAACTCTATTGATACTTCAGAAAAACCAAGAATGAAAATTCCAACTCCCGTTGCTAATAGAGGTTCATTAGATAATTATTCATTCTTCCATGGATAAAAATTTATCTAGAACTGCTGAGTTAGCAAATAAAATCTTAGCCAATAAACCCACTCTACAAATAAAAAAAGTAGACGATTTATTACAATCCCAACAGCAAGCAACTCTCTTACATTTAGAAACAGTATTTACAAATATTTCTGATAACATCTATAATATAGGTGGTATATTTAAAGCTCAGCTTACTTCTATGGAGGAAACCAAGCAAAATCTTAAGCAAAAATACCAAAATGAAAAATTACGTAACATTGAAAAAAAAATAGAAGAAAAAAAGAGATTTGATTCTAAAGAAATTGAAAATAAAATAATTTTAGAAAAACTAGATTCTAAATTTAAATTTGAAGATATATTGAGTGATCTTGGAAAAATGGTAGAAGCTTCTTATTCTGGTTATGAATTATTTGATCATGATAGAAAACAAAGGAATCAAAGAAAAGAAAATAAAAAATCTTCTCAAGTAAAAATTAAATCAAAATTTGATCCAGTTCTAAAACTTGGTGGAAAATTTGTCAAAAAAATTCCATTTATAGGTATTGTTCTAACAGTTGGAGAAGGTTTATATAAAACGCTAGAAGAAGACGAAGAAGTTACAGAGGCCAGGGGCGGACCTTTAGCAAGTTTTGTTTACAATACAGCTGACGCATTAGTAACAAATATAACATTTGGTTTATTAGATATGAAAATTCTGGAAAACTCAAAAAAAGTACTTTCAGAAAATGATGAAGGTAAAAAAATTCTTCAAAAAAATAAAGATGAAATAGTAGGAGCTTCATCGAAATTTGATTTTGTTTCGGGAAATGTTTCATCTGAAGAATCTATACCTCCAAAACTCCCAACATCTCCATTTATTAAAACCAGAAGTTTAAGTGCCCAAGAAACACAATCAACTTCTAAAGCAGAACTTTTAAAAAATAAAACTTTCGAAATAAAGACTGAGGAAAAATATGATTCTATAACTTTAGATGAACTAATTGGACAAAAAAACAAACAATATAGTAATAATATAGTAGTAACAGAATCTGGTGAAATTTTAGTTGATAGTCAGGGAGTTCCTGTAGGATCAAGTTCTTTAGATGAGCTGATAGAGCAAAGTCTTAAAAAAGAAACAACTCAAGCACCTCCTTTTCCTGCTCCTACCCCTGCAAAACCTGCTGCTGCTCCTTCTCCTGTTTCCAAACCTACTGTTCCCACACCTGCAACACCTGCTGCTGCTCCCAGTGTAACTCCTTCAGCACCTATTCCAACACCACCTGCTCCTCCTCCTACACCTGTATCTAAACCTTCTCCAGGAGTACAAGGTATTTTAGGTGGAATAATTGAAACTATAAAACAAGCAGGAATAACATCGTATACTGCAATAAGTAACATTTTATCTCAAATAAAATCAGAAACTAATTTTAAGTTACAAAGTGAAAATTTAAATTATTCTTCAGCAGAACAAATACAAAGAGTTTTTGGTAAGAGGAGATTTCCAACTTTAGAAAGTGCTCAACCCTATGTAAAAAATCCAATAGCTCTTGCTAATTACGCCTATAAAAACACGGATGGCAACTCTCAAGAAGGTGATGGATGGAAATACAGAGGTAGAGGTTGGATACAACACACTGGTAAAGCTCAATACGAGGCTATTTCAAAATACGCTGGTGTAGATCTTATAAGTAACCCTGATCTGTTAAATGATCCAATTATTGCTTCTAAAGCATTAATGTGGTTCTTTTTTAACTATAAAAAACTTAAACCAAATGATTTAGAAGATATTTCCAAGGTCAATAGAGCAATTGGTTTTTCTGATCCAACAGGAAAAAAAGCAGAGTTAAGAGCACAAGAAGCTTTAGCTTTCCAAACAAAATTTGAATCGGGTCAAGAATTAAACGAAATTAGTGGCAATGTTAAAGCTGCAAAAAAACAACCTCAAGGAACAACGGTTGTAAACGTAGACAATTCCATTAATTCAGCAGTCAAAATGCAAGGAGCCCCACAAGGGGGCTTTACTGTAGTACCTAAACCCGTAATGATCTAATTATTCGTAAGCCAATTTTTGGAAATAACTTA
>Ga0214923_10002816_pt1 | contig 22542 bp, 37 predicted proteins | sample LL1510_MetaG_FD_177993 | JGI IMG/M metagenome (GOLD analysis project Ga0214923, IMG submission 177993) | Freshwater microbial communities from Lake Lanier, Atlanta, Georgia, United States - LL-1510 | ecosystem: Environmental > Aquatic > Freshwater > Lake | place: USA: Georgia | collected...
GTTCTACTCGGTAATTAGCCATTTTAAAGAGAGAGAGCATAGGGTCATCATTACCAAAGCGAATTGCTCGCAAGAAATATTCTCCACCTGGAGTCCAGTGAACTCCTGGAGATTCACCAGAGAGAATAGACACAGTTCCAGAAGGCTTAATTGTAGTTGTTTTTATGGATTCCCTAATTCCTAGCCACTCGGAATATGCTTTATCGTAATTTATAACAGTGGAATAGCCCGTATCCATCCATTCGCGCAGCACAGGAAGCCCGTGGATATCAGCGAAGTTAGCCACACCAGACATAGAAGTTCCAATGCGTCTGTTCCTCTGCATGATAGCGTTGGTTTCTTCCCAGTGAGTAGGCAAGAGCGTGACTGTCTTGGCATAGAGATAAGCGAATTTGAGAGTACGCTTGTAGTCCTCAAGAGATTCGTGTCTATTCAGATATGTTTCTACGAGAGTACAGCACTCAAAGGATTCTAGCGACTGTTCAGCACAGGGGTTATAGCCAGCAGCCCGCCAGTCTTTATTGTTAGGTTGGTCAGCCAAGCGACCGTATTTACGAGTTACATCCATCCAGATAACTCCAGGCTCACCGTTGAGAGCAATGCCATCAACGATAGGCGAGAGGTCTGTACCCACAGAGGTTTCCACAGAGTTATTGGACATCCAAGCCCAGCCTGGATTCTCTGGGTCATAAGAGTTACGCTCTGGGAAACGGTCAGCGTTCTTGAGATTCAAGAAGTCCTCATCATTTATGCGCCCAAGCAAGAGTTCAGCAGAACGGCGGACATTACCGGATACTACACAGACCCCAATGAGATTACCTATATCAGCAATATCTACACGAGTTAATTTATTTCCTGCCCTACCAGAAAACATTTTTTGTATTTTAGTATGTAGTTGTACGAGAGGCTCAGGGCCCGCAGCTGTGCCTCCGAAGGTTGCGATGGGCGCGCCAAAAGGTCTGATTAAAGAATAGTCAAATACGTAATTTGGCTGGTCAGGTTTTAGGAAAGAATTAATTAAAAGTGATGTGCTTTCCATCCAGCCTTCCCGTGTGTCAGGGATTACGAACACTTGTTCGCCTTTTGGTTCGTAAATATCAAAGCCTTTGTCAGCACCTTTATCGTCAAAGCCCACACCAACGCCCAGCATTGAGGCTTCCATCAGGAACGCAAATGGCTTAGCAGGGTTGTTTTTAGACATTTCATTAGTAGAAACAAATGCGCAATTCTGTAAAGCAGCCGAGTTTTTTTGCTCATTTACCAAAGGCGTACCCATTACCCACAGCCCGCGGCCAGGCGGAGTCCACTTTAGATTAAATAAACGGTCAAATGCTTCTTTAGCCGAAGCCTGTGCCTTAGCATCGTTCCAAGGTAGGCGATTCGTCTTGCAGTGGTCTTTCTGAAGCGAGTACATACCATTAATAACTCGTTCGCAAACATCTACCCAAGTTTCTTTAGTGCCATCTGGCTTCATACGGGAGTAGGTTCTTAAAAATGTAATTTCGCCAACGGAGTTGCCAGCAACATCGGTATACCCCCAAGGGACTTTTTTACCTTTGTATCCTTCTACAAATTCGGCTGTTAATTTAAATGATAATGACATAGTGCATCCTTTATTCGGTTTTGGGGGGATTAGATTCTCTAGTATAACCTAATCTCCTCGGTTGTTTCGTTTTAATATTTCGGTTGGTGTGTTATTTTCTAGACTATGCTGTTCCGTGTCTAAAAAGGCTTAGTTAGTTACTAACGTCAGGGGGGTTAATCTTGGCAATTATCTCGTTAGTCTGCTGTTCGTTGTACCCATTATTAGGTAATTCGTTCAACTTTTGAGCCCTGTCACCGAACAAACTGGACAGCACTCCAGCAGCGCCGTTGCGCTCTACGGTGACTCTCATCATCTCTTTTGACTCGTCTAATTCCTTAATTGTTTTAAGCATTTTAAAGAATCTATCCATCTCCAGGCCTGTATTTGGGTCAGGATATCCGCCATTTAAATCCTCGGCAAACTTGGCAAATGCCACCCGTTGCCCTTGTATTTCAAGGAGGGAATTGATTAGACCCTTAAGTTGTTCCTTAGTCTTAACCTCAACAGGTAGGTTAAAGGCACAAGCATTATCAGGTTTAAACGCAGGGCAATTATCTTTAACGAAACAAGTATTACACTGCCTTAGACTAGTGCTGTTAGAACGCAACACTGGCACATCTTTAAGGACATCACGACCCGTTTCGTCTGTTTCTAATACCCTAGAAATCTCAACGCCGAGTACAGGTAAAGTGCGAATTTCATCGGGCTTTCGTAACTGAAGTTTCCCTAATTCACCACCCCCATTGGTAACATCAACGGGGGGTGTTTCCGATGTTTCACGGGGTGATAATTCACCCTCGTTAGTTACTAACTCATTTCCCAATTTATCTGTCCAATTCTCTAATTGCTGGTAAGACCACACAGCGAGTTTAGAGACCTCCACAGCATCATCCGCTAGTATTTTATCAAAATCCAGATTTGCGGCCTCGTACGAGGCTTTATAGCGCGAACGGGCTTGTTCCTTCATGCGCTTAGGATATCTGTGTAACTGATTACCGAACCATACGATAGTTTCGCCCCTCATCATTGGAGATAGCCAAGATAAGGTACTTGTAGTCGCATATGGGGAATTACGCAATAAATCTGGTTTTGCCAAACCCATCACGTGGAACTGTGTACCGTGCTGCTGGCTCAGCTTACGGCAGATTGGGGATAATACCTCCGCCATTTCTCCTGGAATAAAAACATTTAAATACCGTATAGCGAGGTCTTCTAAATCCCCATCTGTGTAAACAACACCAAACTTTGTTTCATCCACGTCATTCCATGCAGTAAGACGCTGCGTTAAAATCGCTTCTTTATTTAAAGATGGATGCTGTATTTCAGCAAATAAAGCAATTCTTTTTAGGTTATTGCTAATAAAATCTTCATAATCAGCCGCAAAATTGTCCATCTCCTCATCGCTCAGCTCTGTTGCTGCGGGAATGCCTGGGTAGACATAAATATCTACATCATCATTGAATCTGTCGGATAAAAGGAAAGTTTTTGTAGTAGGTAATCCTCGCTTCATAGCGCCCCAGAAACTAAACCCCACCCTTTCAGCGTTCATAGAACCTAGGATGTTCTTATGGCTAGGCACTTCTGCGCCCAAAAATACTATTTTACTCAAGGCGTTCATCTTTCATTTTTAGGTCTATTTGGTGGTCAAGTTCTTTAACAAGGTCATCCCAACTCTTCCGACCAGTTCTTCCGTCTGGACGGAATTTAGCACTTAAGTATTTAGGATGTAGCCAAACTAATGTTTTAATACCGTTTTCTAAGCATTTTTTAGCCAATTCTAAATCTGCCAGGACTACCAGGTGTAAGGGCCCGGAAGATTGCTGGTGTTGAATCTTTAAAAAATCCTTATTTTCATATTCTCCAACGGTTTTATTAGAAATAAACCCGTCAATGTCCTCTAACTTATGCTCCTTGCACCAGCGCGCAGCTTCCTCCGCATCCTCGCAAACAAGCATTACTAACCCATTAGCATTTAAGGATTTATATAGGGAAATACCCTCAAAGATAGGGGTTTTATTTTCAGAACGCATAACTCCGTCTAAGAATACAATAATTGCCACGATTTAATACTTTCTATGGTCTACGGTAAGTAGCTGCTCGTCTCACAAGCGTGTTTGCATCGGGCAACTCTACACCATAGGTTTTTTGATTAAATATCTTATCTTCGGCATCCATCTCATCCTTAAGGCTTCTTAAAGACTGTATTACGCCAAAACTTTTACCTGCTTGCCAACGATAATTATTAAAATCAGAATATCCTTCGCCTGATTCACTAAATGCAGCTGACCGAGCGGTATGTATACCCTCATATAAATTTAAACCTTGTGAAACAGCGGCTCGCATATCTGACCTAGCATTGGCCTTAACTGCATCGTTAGCGGCTTGCTCATAGCGGGTTTTAGCGGAAATATAGCGTGTCAGAATATCTATTGCAGTTAATCTGTCGCGTTCTACTGCGTCTGTCCACGCCTTGTTTACTTCTAATGCCATAACTTGCGGAACAACAGTCCAGTCGTCATCAGTAAGCGAATACGCAGCATACGGTTTAATATCCACAATATTGCTTTTAATATTTACGTAAAAGGTAAGTTCAAATGAATCCATGAATTCTTTTGTAGCTGGGTGTAGGTCTTCACGGAATCCTTCATTTAACATTTCAGCAATTTCTTTATCGCTTAGGCCAAGGAATCTATTATTTGAACGCCTAAATCCTACATAATCTACTCCGATTAAACAGTCCAGGTCACCCGGGTCTCGGTGCGCTGCCCATTGGTAAGATACGCCTGACCCGGCTAACCAAACGTGACACCAGGACTGTGCGCCCATGTACTGTTCTCCTAAATGGTTAAACAGTAATTGCAAAACTGCTGAACGAACAGTTGAATTTAATTTTCCATCACGAAACAAGCGTGGGTCTAGGATAGACGAAGGCTTACTAAAGTAAGACGTGTCTGATTTTTTTAACATTTATTCCTCGTCATCGTCGTCATCGCCTACGACTGTCCAGTTAGGTTGTCTAATTTCAAACTCTCTACGAGTAATTTTTTCCGGAGTGTCGTGATTTAATGGTGTGACTAGTCCACAACCTATATGTGCTTCCAGAAACCTTACAACAGTCATTTCAGTTAAACTGTCGTTAATTCCATCAAGTTGTAAGGCTGAACCGCACTTACAAGACATTTCGGCAAACATGAGTACTCCTAGACTAGGGTTTACTCTTTAATTGTACTCCCAGTTTCTTCTTCCGGGGCCGGAACTGGTACTTGGGTCATAAGTGCCTGCAATAAGCTAGCGGCTATTTGCTGATTACTGATGCCATATACAACCTCTGATGCACCCTGGCGTACCTCATTAATATCAGGTTCACGGGCAATATCTACCTTTTCGTTAAGGTCTGTCAGTACATGCCAGCTACCAGATTCGGTCTTAAGTACGATAAAGCCGGTAAGGAACTTGGGCAGTTCTGGTGCAGGTACAGTAGTTTCTTCTTGTGTTTCTTTTTCGGTCATTTTGAAATGCCTTTCTCGTCGTGGAATTTAACCATATTAAAGGATTTAACTGGGCAAAAGTCGCATAGGTAAATGGTAGGGCCTGCGTATGCGTCCAGCCTTTCTGCTTTACGCATCTTTTCGGTGCCAGCCGAAAGTTTCTTTTTATCTGACTTATAATCAGGGCACTGACCTTTTGGTCTGTTATGGACACTATAACAGGTCATTGCATCTTCTGCAAATTGCATGCGGGTATTATAAAAAGGCAGACCTAAACCCTGACCTTCGCCTTCAGAAAGTTTTTCAATTACTTCCTGCTTTAATTGTGGGGTCATCCAAATTGCTTTTGGAACGTTCCATAAACGACCAAAATGCATTTCTCCGTGACGGTCTGCAGTAATGGTTAAAAGTGTATCATTAGGGTCTTCTTCGGCTGGCGGAAGCTCATCAATAGTACGGCAAGTTTTACACACCAAAAGGCGAAAATAGGGTTCTTGTTCTTCTTTATTACTCATATAGTGCTCCTGTTAGGTAGGCTAATAGCCTATCATACTATTTTACTTTAGCGGTTTTTTTAGTCCCTGTTCCTACAACTTTTCCGCGTTGTTTTTCATTGTTCTTTGATTCTTCTTCACCTTGCATATCCCAAAGGTCTGGTACTTCTGGCTTTGATTCATGCACGGAACATCTATAAGTTCCAGTTTTATTAGCATCTGCATACATTGTATCGGCAATTTTAGCGCCGCCCCTTAAATCGCCACCGACGCCTTTCCATTCCGCCCCGCCAACTGTTGGGTGAATAGTCACATCTCTACTGTTGCAATTAGGAACCGCACAGGGAATTCTTGTAGCCTCAGCTACGCTAGGCAAACCTGCACGACGTAAGGACGTATGTATCCTTTTTCTAGCTGCTTCTCTTCTTTCTCCGGTAGAATTGTGAAATTCTTTATTGTCATTTAAAAAATCCGCGGTATCGGCGGGGCTCATCTCTTTACTGGAGCCAAAAGCGATAAATCTTTTTTGTCCCCTTGCGCCTGCGCCTTCTACCGTACCTACTCTTTTACCTCTAGAATCACGTTTAACCACAACCGTAGGTTCGTTAGAGCCTTTAGATTCTTTCCAAGCAGCCTCTTCAAGTTCTTCATCAGATGATTTGACGCCAAAACCGCTAGCCCTCATATCGGCCATAGCTTCATCTCTTGCACTTCTACCGGTTACTGTGCTTCTCCCACGTCTACCTGCACGTTCAATACCCGTTAATTCGTTTGGACTAATCCCCTCAAGTCTATTTTCGCCTGCTTCTTTTTCAGCGGTTTTTTGAGCCCTAAGTTGTTTAGCGCTTTTAGGATTAACATAACCTTCTTCAGTTACGGGTAAACCAGCTCTACCAGATTTACGCTTTTTTGAAATTCTTTCTCTTTTTTGAGCCAGTTCTGCTGGGGTAGAAGGTCTTGATGATTTTTTTGCCATTATTTGTCCTTTGACTTCTTCTTACCCAAATCATGAACTGCTGCTATAGCCTTTAATGTTGCTTTTGTCATGGCTTTTCTAATAGGCTTACCTTTATATTTTTCATCAAGTTGCCTAGTAGCCTCTGGACCATTAATCAAGTCTGTCATGCTAGGGTACCTAACACCTTCAATACTTGGGCCTTTTACTTCGACGGTTTCACCGTTTCTACGGTCACGAATCTCTGCCATGGTTATCTCCTTGGGTGGTCTTTTTCAAGCCTTTTAGCAGTGCTGGCGTTAAGTTTACGAGCGCTCTTGTCTGTGCTTTTGGCAGCAGCATCGCCTAATTTAGCGAGAATTGGGCCTACAACTTTGCGGGCAATTACTCCTTTGCCTCTTTGCTTAGCTTCGGATTGGACTCTTTTGTCTTTTACTCTTTCAGACTGTGAGTTAAACGTTTTTTCGGTGCCGTCATCAAATCTGTGTTTGACAGCAGTAGGGTTTTCACGCTCAGGATGGAATTGATACATCCCCTTGTCGCTAGCAAGTGTTCTGATACCTTCGCTGTCTGTACCTAAATCTAATATGCTATCGTTTCTACGGTCAAAAAAAGTTGCCATAATAGTTTTCCTACTTTCCCGGGTTTACCTTATTAGGGTCTTCGCTGTTAATAAACCCATAATTAAAGTATGGGTGTAGACCTGCACGGTTCTGCACAATGGTCTGGTCACCCATTCCTGGCTGAACTTCTGTGTTTGGGCGACGCTTACGGTACTTGCCGTCAGTCGCGCCTTCCAATAGGCTCTTGTTCTCTGAGCGTGATTTATTTACTGCCATTTTGGTCTCCTAAACCATTTTGTTAGAAACACGTTTTACCGCATCGCGTCTATTGCATGATGGGCAAAGGTCTGAATTTAAAACCTGTACTGGATTTAAAATAAGTCCACAGCCTCTACAGCCTTTATCACCGACATATATGGTGCGGTCAGTTGATGGGTACGGAGTTGGTTGCTCTGTACCTTCGCCTTCTGGGTCTGTAAACTTTAAATCCATTTATATATTTTACACCTGTCCTAGGCTGTTTCGACTGGTAGACTCTGTTGTATTTGGTTGCTGGCCATAATCAGTTCTAGTTATTGACCTGTCAGTCATCTCTACGATATCTTGAATTCCGTACTCATTGGTCTCATACCCAAAGCGATTTGGAAATAGGTTTACCTGGGGCAACGGTGGACGTACATATTGCTGAATTTCCGGCCCACTCATATTATTTATTTGAATAGCTTGGGTAAGTAGACGTTCTTGATTGCTCGCAAATGGGCCAATATAGGCCTGTGGTGGCATCGCTGCTAAGTCGGAGGCAATATACGGCTTATTGCTATTCCACGGCTTGTGACCATACACACCGTCTGGGGTATTAGGCATTTATTAGCTCCACTTTGGCTTTAGTCGTTGGAGCTGTGAAACTCTGCGTACGTTTACTTCATACGGTTCATTGGATTTCACATTTGCTTTACCATCATTTGGAAGGTGAGGAGCAGGTGCTAAAGCAAATGCCGGTGCAAATCTGGGTACTGGTAATCCTTTTTTAGCGGCTGACATTTGTCTTTTAATACCGCGGTCCATAGCAAATTCGGTTGGTAAATAGTAATCACTCGGGTCAATGCGCTCGCCGCGATGAACGCCACGCTGATAACCACGTTGCGTTTGGCGTACTTTTAGTCTGTCTAGGACTTGCTCAGATACGCTATTAGGGCGGCCACGGTCATCGCGGCGAGTACGTATTGTTCCTAAATAACCGTCTGGGTATTCCGCAGATGGTTCACGACCCACGCCCATGCGCAGGTAATCAAGTTCAGAGCGGGCAACAGCAACGCCTCCACCACCATAGTTGGTGAAAGTTCCGTATAGACCACCAGCACCTAGGCTCTGTATATTTTGATGCGCACTTGCCATACGACAAGTTTATACATTAATTAAGCTAGTTTAGTTCTAAACTCTTGTCCCATAAAAACTGCCCAATCATCTAGGATTGGCACTGATAGCAAGGTAAATTCGCCTGTGTCTTTGTACCAAGCAAAACCTACGCCTTGTTGCCAGTTCTCCCAGTATTTGACGGGCTTTTCATTAGGGGTAATTCCGCCTTTAACGCTAGGTACCGAACCATCTACACGGCATAAACATCCGGGGCTAAACGCAGCATTACGGCCTGGACCAGTGCTTGTGTGGTTCGTGTGATATAGCATTTCAATACGGTGGATGTGGCCATAAATTACGGAAACATGGTGGTTTGAGTTAATGTACTTCATGGCTGTGCTACCGCTTGAATTAACTCGGTCACCGTGGATACAACGCAGATTCTCATTTAGCCAGTACTCACCGGCCGGATATCCGCTAGCGTATGTAATGCCTAGTTCATCCATGCGTAATAGGTGTGGCAAACTGTTTACTGGCCAACTATCGGCTGAACCGGCCTGTCTCATATTTACAACTGCTGGCGCGTTTTCCGCTAAGTACTTATAAATACGGCAGTCGTGGTTACCCTCTAGGAATACAATTTCTGCGTCTGGCACGGTGGCACGTTGGGCAGCTAGGTATTCGTAACCACGCTGGATAGCTAGGTTAGTGGAGTTCTGGAACGCAATCTCCTGATGGTGACGGCTCTGGGCTGGTAGGTCTAGGGTATCTCCTAGGTTCACTACTGTGTCAACGCCGAACTGCTGATGGGCATAGTTTAGAATTTGTAGGGCGATGTCAATTGCTTTTTCAGAATGAAACTCAATTACGGTACCATCTTCGTATACACGATAGCCAATCTGAGTATCTGGTAGTAGGGCGGCTAGTTTCCAGTCGTTTTTGCCTTTCTTTGGCTTGATGATGGTAGATGGCTTAATCATCATCTTCTGTGCTTGAATTAACGGAAATGGTTTTTCTGGGTCTTGCCTCAATAATTCGGCTAATTCTTTGGCTAAGCTGTTTGACACTGGCAATTACCTTTCAGGTGTTGTATAAACGACGTTCTCTTGAATGGAAGGTCGGTGTAATGTTTTTTAATAATGGTAAGGGCTTCAGAATAATTAAGATTAGGCGATTGTTTTAACACGCCGAGTACTTCCTGAAACTCTTTATCTTGTTCGCGCTCCCATACACCAACTATGCACCCTTTAACGGCAGACCTAGCAGCGAGGCTTTTCAATTCATCTATCAGCATTTCTTCTCCAACTATACCGCATCTTGTTACGGCATACCACGATTATTCACGATATTTTTTATTTTGTCAAGTAGCAAAAAAGCCCGCCAATTGGCGGGCTTTTAGCATGTACGACTTAGTTGTGGTCTACAATACCGTCTCTAAAATTAGGGGCGGTGCGGTTAACGCTAGACTTAAACAGTCTTCCGTTACCCTGAGTAGGACCAATTTGTGGGTCTACATAGGAAGGCATCTTAGTCTTAATTCCATAAGTAGCTTTAGAAGTTACTTGCTTCATAGGACGGTTTGCCTTTTTACCTGACAGGTCACCTGCAGCAGCGTTGCCTTTTTTTACCAGCTTTCCTTTTTCAGGCTTAGCTGAAGGAAAAGACGCGGTCTTTGCTGCGCTGGTTCCCATAGTAGGAAACTTGCTTTTTGATTCTTCCATAATTTACCTCTTTGGCCTAAGATGGTTTACACTACAACCATACCGTGTAAATGCTTAATTAACTGCACTTACTTTAAACACAATTGCACTGATATTTTCGCCATTAATCTCCACCGACTGGAAACCTGGTACGCAAACCAGGCTAATTCCTCTAGGGGCAGTATATCCGCTAGCAATGGCAATAGCCTTTACAGCTTGGTTTACTGGTCCCGCACCTACGGCACGGATTTTACAGCTACCTTTTTCATAGATAGCATGGGCAATAGCAGACGCGACTGACTGCGGGCTGCTTGAGGCGCTTACGCGCAGTACTGATTCGTCTTGTGATTCTGACATGTTATACCTTCATTTAGTTAGTACTCCCGTAATAACTACTATAAAGGTAAAATAACCTTAATTTAGGCCCAATCCAATTTTTCTCTAATATCTGGAACAGACCCAATTTCACGGTTATCCCAGTCTCCATCAAGTACCATAAGGGCAATAATGGCGTAATTGGCTAGGTCAATAAAGCTGTCACGCAGGCTTTCATTTTCTGGGGTAACGCCGCTGTCATACAAATGGTTAATTCTAGCCAGCTTATCGTGCATACGTACTCTAAGGCCATTCAATGGTCCGCCAGGGCTCTCGCTGATGTTCTTTGGTCCGTAATCATTGTGTTTCTTAACCAATAGTTCCTCAGCTTCTAGGAACTTAGCTGACAGGGCTGACTCAAATTTTTCGTCAATAATCTGCTGCTTCAACTCTTCTGTGGTGGGGCCAGCTCTACGGATAAACTCTTTTGCTGCTTCTGACAGGTTCTCAAATGAACCTGGGTCTCCTAGTGCCATATTATTCTCCTTGTTCTTTGTGGCAGGGGCAGCCGCAGGTTTTTTCTGTGACTGTACCCATTGATAACTTTACTACTTTTGGGCAGGTAGTGTGGTGTCCGGTTATGCACCAACCGGTGTAATCGGTATTTTTGAGGTCTTTACTTCTTACCATCATCGTCCCAGTCGTCTAAGTCTACTCCTTTTATAGTTCCTAATAGAGTTAGTACACCGGCAACAAGTACAGTTAAAGCAATAAAAATAGTTATTACTAAAACCACTAATGAAAATACTTCTATCATAGCTATCCTTTATTTTTCTCTAAAATTTGGCTCTTTTATTTTTTTAAGTATTTCTTTTTCATACTCTAGGGTACCTTTACCAGCTGCTAACATCGCTAATGCGAATGAATCTGCAGCATTATCATCATTAAACTCTACACCCCACTTTTTGTACACGGCTAAAAGTATTTGGTTCTTTTGTACCCCAGTACCCTTGCCGGTTATGTACTTCTTTAAAGTAGTCGGTGGGATAATGTATGGGTATTTCCCATCAAATCCATCCAGCTCGTTGTAGCAAACTAGCTTTACGATGGCACCTAGCTCACCCAGCATATGCGCCATTGTAGTACCAAAGGCGTAACCTTCCATAGCTACTGTGATTGAATCTCTATTAGCGACAAGTGGTTTAATAACTTTATTTAACTTATCTTGTATCCAAACCAATCGGTCTATGTGCATCTGTTCGGCTTTAAATACTAAAGTGCCATACTGACTTTTATCATCTACATTTAATATAGTTATGCCAAATCCTGAGTAAGACTGGTCTATGCCAATGGCAATATTTTTTACGCCTAAGTCTAGCCCAGGACCGAACAGCTTATCCTTAGCCATTATGCGGTGAACTTACGACTTCTAGTCTTAAAGTTATCGCCAGATGTTCTGCGGGTTAATTCACGGCTACATACGGCAGTACTACGCTCATAGTTGTTTACCATGGTCTCTAGCATCTTGCGATACGAATACTTAACTAGGGCCTCTTGGCGCACATCTGCAAGTGTAGGGTCTCCATCAACTAGTGCTTTAATAACAGTAACTGTACTCTTAGGATTAGATGTCTGGTGACGTAACATTGCTTCTGACTCAGCGTAGTCTTTGTTTCGCTCTGCATCTTTTTCATCGATAATTGCACAGGCTAGCTGTGTACCCAAGAAGTCACTGTACGCCGACAAATGCGTGTACAAACGCATTAGGTCTTCATCATCCAGCTCTGTTATATCAGCTGGCAGCTGTGGCCTTGGCATAGTTGTGCCACGGTCTACAGTTAGGCCCTGCTCATCTAGCATGTCTAGGATGTACTTGCTGGTATCGTTTGTGATTAATCTTGTCATTCGTTAAAGCCTCCACACTGCTTGCACTTAAGTGCGCCACCAACATTACAGTCAGGCGCAACATTCTTAGATAATGAGTCTACCACAAGTTGTGCGCCATCAATGATATGTTGAATAGCCCAGTCATCTTTACGAACAATAAACTCTTTAACTTCTTGGCTGGGTTTTGCCTCGTAAATTAATACCGCTTCTTTTGGAACATCTGCTCTACCTGATAGTTCTAATACTTTCATGTACAACTGAACTTGAGCAATATGTGATGCAAATGGACTTTTTAAGTTCTTCCAAGCTTCGTCAAAGTTTTGGTCACCAGCAAACCAGGCAGACTTGTCGTACCACATGAACGTGCCGACTCCTACTGACTTAATTTCAAGCATTAGGTCATCGCCAAATCCCTTTAGCCAACCATCTGAGTGGCCGGTAATCATTAACGGCTCATGTTCCACCGGTACTTCTTTGTACACAAGTGGTCCATTTGTTTGACACATATCGCAGTTAACGGGACTGACATCCCAGAACTTAGCATTGCAATTTAAGCACTTCCAGACACCGTATAAGTTACCCATACCCGCAAACCAATTTTGCCAAGTGTTGTGAATCCCGTGACCTTGAGCAAAAATAAGTTCGCGTTTAAAGTTACGGGGTTCCGGTGCGGGAATATTTCCTTTTAGATGAAAATACGATGCTCTGTGGCACCAATATTGGCTAACCATAGCGGATGGGTGTAACCCATTAAACGCTCTGGAATTATCTATGGGCTGTGATAGAACGAATCGTTCTACTTTACTTAATACTCTTGTAGTTGATTTACCTGCATCTACAAAACTCTTTAGAGCACCGGCTGGTATTTTTTTTAGTTTTTTATCTGGCATGTTTTATTTCCTCCGATAAAAAACCTAGCACACTTTTCTAAGGTTGTCTACTCGCCTTTTTAGCAAGTTCCTCTAAAGTTGTTCCAGACTTTTTTGCTTTACGTTTTAAAGCATTACGTTCACGGTGGCTCATGCCGCCCCAGATGCCGTGTACCTCATCTTCAGCATCTGCAAACATAAGACATTGCATTCTGACCGGGCATTCGCCCTTACCATCTTTGCCAAAACAAATTGCTTTAGCTTTATCAGCTATAGGTTTGTAAAGGGCTTTATCTCTGGGTGGAAACCAAAGGTCTGGGTCATAAACATTTTTATAGTTTTTATCTACTTCATCGTAGTATCTTTGACCGCATTTAGCTTGGTTAGTCCATGACTCGGGTTCAGGTAAAGGTAGGGAATAAGGATTAGACAAGTAACCTCCGTATAGTAGCTACTTCTTCTCCGTGTGCTCTTCTATACATTGTAGCAGATATTCCCTAATAGTCAAAAAATCATTTTCATCCATGACTACATAGTTATTGCCATTTAAACTTATGCCCAAAACGGGTGTACGACCGTCTATGAGGGCTTCTGTTACGATTTTCTCAAGTACATCCGACTTTAAGGTAAAGGACTTTTTACCGGTCCATTTATGCTCAATTAGAAGGTCTTTAGACCGTACGTCACCCTTGCGAAACCAAAAAGCGCCGGAGGCCAAATTACGTTGACCTCCGACTTTTTTAGCTAAACGTTTTTCGTGCTTTAACGATTGCTTTTGACCCTCTGACTTAGCCAAGTTTCAAAGTTCCTAGTACATCTTTGGTTAACTGGTCTTGTAGGTCAACTTCTTCACGAATTGAGTTTAGTAGGGCATCCGCGCCTTGCCACTGTCTATCGCTATAACGATAGTAGGCACCAGCTCTTGTAACTATCTTGTTTATAATGGCTAAAGATACAATTTCTTTGGCGAAGTCGTACTCACCTTTATCAATTCCAGAACCGTCATCAAAGTAGAAGTCTACAAAAGCAGTTTGTCCCGGAGGGGCTGACTTGTTCTTTCTGGTCTGGAACTTAATTGTCTGCCCAACTTTTTTCTTATCCTGGCCTGTTCCGAACTCAATCCACTCGTCACGCTTTACATCTACGCGTGTAAAGAAGAAATAATTTTTGGCCTCGCCACCTGGGGTGGTGCGAGGGTCGCCGTACATTACACCAATCTTCATACGGAACTGATTAATAATCAAACCAATGAACGGACGTTCCCCACCCAGTAGGTCGCGTTTACCAGCCTTCTCCATTTTGCGGAAAAACTTACCCATGAGCATGGCACCGCGACCTACTGTGAACTCTTCCATCTCCTTTTCATCCTCGGCTGATGGCACAAGGGCTGGGAGGGAATCTATGACTACGCAATCTACTTCTTTGGTTTCAACAAACTCTAGGACGGCTGTAAGTGCTGTTTCCATTACATTGCTAGTAAATACGTGAACACGAGTAGGGTCTACACCACACATCTCTGCAAATTCTGGTACCCATTCTTCGGCAGCAATCCATACTGTAGTAAAATTAGGGTCTAGCTTTTGATTAGCAGCAATCGTTTTTAAAGCTAGTGCTGTTTTACCATTACTTGCTTCGCCAATAATTTCATGCCATTGATTTGTGGGCCAACCTCCGCCTAGAATCATATCTAGTGAAAGTGAGCCTGACGTAAATCTTGTAGGGGGAGCAACCTCAGATGCAAGTACTACAGTGTTTTCTCCGTATTTTTTATTGATTTGTGCTAGAACTTTTTGCAGTGACATTAACCAATCCTGTCAATAATCGTATTAGGGTTGAAATTGTTTGAGGTGTTTATTTGCTTTGTGGCCTGAGTATTACCGTTATTTGGTAATCTAACGCCTGGCATACCTGAACCAGACTGTTGTAGTGGATAACCGCAGTCATAGCAGCGTGGTTTAGCTTCAGGCACACCAACCATACTTCCATAATTACCGCTGGAGCAGTTAGGACAACGGCTTGCACTTACCGCGCTTGTCGGTAGTGTGCGACCTGCAAGTTCTGGGTTATAAGCAGGTTGCTGGGTTACCGGAGGATAACCCTGATTGGGAGTGTACCCCGGGTATTGCGGTGTTATTCCCGGCTGTACTACTGGCACCTGTTGCTCAGGTAATCTAGGCTGTGCGGGTCTGGGAGTACCTAGTTTGTCGGCCCACCATGAACTACTCATCTTTTTTTACCTCTTTAATCTTTGCTTCTACATGCTTAACTTTAATTATACCCAATTCATTTAAAGAAGCAAATGAGCTTAGTAATGCTGAAAATGCCATGTTGGTATAGAAACTAGTTAGCGCCTCTTCTGAATCATTTAGCATTTCTTCGCTGATTCCTGGTATGGATTTAAAACTATCTTTGTGCATAGCAAATGCATATTCAGCGGTTTTTATCGAGTAAAAGGTTAATAAAGGCAATAAGTCTTCAATTTTATCTATTCTTTTTTCAGACTCTTCTAGCTCTTTTTGATGACCCTCTTTGCTTACTGGTGATAATCCAAATATTTTTTCTCGGTTAATCGCATCATCACCAGCTACGTCATATAAATACCATCTTAAAAGCGTATGCAATGGAATAGATTGCTCTTGTCCATCGTCATTATTTGGAATAATTGGCCAGCTCATTTTGCTTCGCCCCACCTATCTACTATCTTAATATCTGCAATCAAAGGCACTTTTAGAACCTCAATTTCTTCCATGGCTTGGCGCAGCTTTTCAGCTGTTTCTTCGGCAAGTTCTGAAGGAGTTGTTAATACTAGTTCATCATGAACGGTAAGAATTATCTGTGCTTGCTCAGGAATCATTTTCCAGGCTCTAACCATAGCAATCTTGATGATATCCGCAGCACTTCCTTGAATCTTAGTATTAAACGCCTGACGTTCAGCACCTGCTCTAGCCGAATTATCCCTAGACATAATCTCTGGAAGATAGCGTCTACGGCCTGTAATAGTGCGCACAAACGGGGTAGGCTTTCCTGCCTTAGTAGCAGAAATAACCTTTGAACGATACGCAGATATCGCTGGAAATTCTTTTGCAAATCGGTCTAATAGGTCTTTAGCCTCAGTTTTGCTACAACCAATTTGGTTAGCAATTTTATCTGGACCTACGCCATACGCCATGGCAAGAACAAGTACCTTGCCGGCTTTTCTATCTACTCCCATAGTGTCACCGATAGTAGTGTAGATGTCTTTGGCATTTAAATAGTTGTCCATCATAATTGGGTCTTCTGAGAAAGACGCAATTACTCTTGGCTCAATCTGCGAATAGTCTGCTACAACCATTTTGTGGCCTGGAGGTGCTGTAAACAAGTTACGGATAGCCTTGCCGTGTGGCGTATGTGGGGCCGGCACGTTTTGCAGATTAGGATTACGGCTTGAAAAACGTCCAGTTTCGGCACCGTGCTGTACGAAGTCACCGTGTAATTTGCCATCAATTAGCAAACTCTCTTTGGTTTCTGTCCGGGTCTTTCCTGACGTAGTGCGTTCAATCTCACCGCCTAAATACGGAATTACATAAGTAGAAAGTAATTTATTGTAGTCTGCGTACTCAAGTAGCGCAGTTACTAGCGGGTCCTTATCGCGATAGGGTTCCAGTGCATCGGCAGAAACAGAGTAGTCTGATTGAGATAGGTCTTGACCATCTTTATCTTTTTGACTGCCTTTGGTGGTAAGGACTTTGGCTTTAAGACCACGACCACCTTGGTCTTTAGGGCCATAAAGCAATACTTGCTTTTCTTGATTAGAGTTAATGTTAAACTCACGTCCAGCAATCTTATAGATGCTAGCCTTGGTCTCTTCAACTTTATTTTCTAGGTCAATTTTTAACTGCTCCAGTGAGTCAGTGTCAATTGTTGCGCCTGTAAGTTTCATATCGCAAAGGACCCTTAGTACATCCATCTCTAATGCCATGACTCTATTTAGGTCAGCCTCTTCTAATTTAGAAACTAATGATTTCCACAGAAGAAAGGTGTACTTTGAGTCTAGATAGGCATACTTAGCAACTACGCTGAATGCGTAGACTTCTACTTCTTTACCTACGCCTTTTTCCATTTCATAACCAAATTCGCGTTTTAGGCAATCTGCCAAACTGCATTTATTCTTGTTTCTATTGTCTGAAATAAATGAGGCAATCATAGTGTCAAAGTATGGACCGGCAGGTACTCTACCTCCGTAATACTTGGCTACTGAAGTTAAGTCAAATACTAGATTGTGCCCAATGGTGAGAATGTTCTCATTAAACATCAATGGCTCTAGGGCTTTGAATACTTCGCCGGGAAATAGCTGTTCTGGAGCGGGACCAAATACCTTAGTGGCTTTTTTAGCATCACGACTATAGTCGCTTGGTCTAAGCGTAAGACCCTTTTGCTTACGAACTTCTCCTTGTCCGGTCAAAGGATAAATCTCTTCAATAAATTCTCCGTGTGGGTGTCCCATGGGGATAACGTCACATCGGCCATTAGTTGCGAATGTAATCCATAGGACTTCATTTACTGGGGTCATACCGCGGCGTGGGCCTACGGTTTCAACGTCAAAGGCAAAGGCATCTTGAGTAAGGTAGAAATCTACCATCTCGGCAAGTTGTTCGGCAGTAGTAATAATATTCATAGTATCCACAATAGCGCAAAAGGCGGGGATGTCAAATCCCCGCCCTTGCTAATGTTCTTAGAGTAATGACTCCGCGATTTCGTTGAGCTCCTCGTATGAGTGCTCCTTGATAAGACCGCGAGTGTAGACTTCAGAAGCCTCTACTACGGCAGCTGCTGCCGCTGGGTCTAGGTTCCAGTCTTCCTGCAAGTCGCGCTCCTTGATAGGAGTGACCGTGTAGTTGGTCTGTGGACCTTTACCGATTCTTACAACAGCCCAGTATCCCTTAGTTAGCGGACCCTGTGGTGAGTAGTGAGCGGCGTGTAGAGCCTGATATAGGCGAGCACCTGAAATAAGCATCTGACGCTGCATTCCCAATTCTGAGTTTAGGGATACAACAGTAAACGCTCTCTTGTTTTCAGGGCGGTCCTCAAGCTTTACACAAAGTGGGCAGTTTGCACCGATACATACGTATGAGCGCTTACCGCTTGTCTTCTGCTTTAGGAAGTGTTGCTTGTAAATAGCAAAAGGTCCGTTCTCGTCTAAGAACTTAAAGACCTGGTGTTTACCGTCTTCAAACTTAACTTCGGTTGGGAAATCAGTTGAGACAGTTAGGCTTTCAGCCGCATCCCAGCCCGACTGGACTGAAGAAGTTGCTGTAGCCTGCGATGGACGTGCGTCAATGTCGTCGGCAAGGTAGCTGGCGGCATTTGGGGCATCTTGGTTGATTGGCATAATTGCATTTTCCTTAATTGATTGATTATTTATTTTGTTTCTTCTGCGCGGATAGTTTCCCACGCCTCGGATATCTTATCACTAAGATTCCGGTGTAAAGACCAGTCTATAGGATTTTGTTCTAAAAGTCCAGTCATGGTGAAAATTTCTACAGCTTTTTCTACCATAGCTTTACTATACAACCTACGTCCGACATACTCTTTACCATTCTTACCCACTTTCGAGGGAAGTCTATAAGGCGACGTTGGCAAAATTCCATGTTCAGTCCAGTAACGAACTGTTTTAACTGGTCTGTTTAGGGCCTTTGCCAATGTTCCGAGAAGATACATTTTGACTACATTACCATTAGGCAATGTCTTTTCATAATAATCATCTTCCCAAGCTGTGTCAAGTTTTTCTTTTACCGCTGGTTCTCTGCGTTTACGCTTGCTACCTGGATAATAAGCATCCAGTTCGCCAAACATTTCCTCAATTAAATCTTTTTCTGTCATTGTCCTGGAGCGCAATCAAAGGACTGGGCATAATGAGGAGTGTTATTGGCATCCCAGTACTCTACTGGACGGCATATATTTTTGCCCGATATGTAAACAGCAATCAAACCTACTATGGTTAAAATAATAGAAAGAAGCAAAAGAAACAACTTCTTATTCACGGTCATCGGGTTCCCAGCTATAATCTGGCTCGTCTGGTTCGCAATTACCTTCGCAAACTCCTTGGCCATCGCAGTCCTGACAGAATACTCCGTCTATTGAGCCTTCGCCGCAGCACTCGATGCACTCATGCTCGCAGGCTTCTGGAACATCGGTATAAGGGCTTTCTAACCAGCTGTCGTAATCAAACATTATTTATTCTCCTTTGTGATTATGTGTGTAACCCAATAATAACTGCAAGTAGGGCAGCAAGGTGAGTTATTCTCATCTGTAGTTGATGATACAAAATTTGAATAGTATGTGGGGTCTTTTTTATAAAGATTTGCTTTGTGAGTAGTTAGTACTTTCGCCAAAATAAATGGGTCTCTATACCAATTAGGTAAAGACCAACCCCAGTTTTTAGCTGTAGCAGCTTTTAAAACTTTAAGGTTGTCCATATTTTTATCGGTTTTAATACCACGCTTATTGGCTTCATCTACCATGTTCATAATATATAACCATAACTGTCCTTCGTGACCACGCCACATTTTAACTGCAGGGTGGTTACGCCAAGCTGCTTTAGGGTCATTATTATTAAGTACCTTAAGAATCTGGTATCCTTCAAGAATCTGCTTGTTCAGGCGCTTGTTGTCAAGCGCCTGAGCAGACTCAAAGAAGTCTTTGAATGGTAGAAAGGTTTGCACTAGTTCTCTCCTTTGATAAGAGCAATAGCGTCATCCATTCCAGCAGCGTCTGCCCAATCGTCAGCACCTAAATACTCTGCTCGTTTATTCTCTAGCAGTTTGATGATGCGTTCACGCTCAAACTCAACGCCTTCTTCGCGACCACGATAAAAACCCTGCATGTAGCCCTTAGCTTCATCAGGTAGTTCAGTTAGTTCTGCGTGTAGCGATGCCATTTTAGCCATTATTTCTTCTCCACAATCAGAGCCCATGAAACCTTTTCAGGAAACATAGTCTCAATGTCTTCATCGGTTAGTTTACCATCATAGTATGCAGCCATGACAGCATCTTGGTCAAGTACTGTGATTGTTTTTGTGCAGGTTTCAAATAAACCTTTTTCTTGAAGCAAAGCATCGGCCTTATCCTCGTCAAACATCTTAGAAACTCTACGCTGCTTTACAACTTGCATAGGACCATTGTTTGAATCACTTGCGTCAAGAATAATGCTACCCTTGTCGTTTACTTCTCCGCGCTCTTCAATTACAGCCATGATGCGCTTGCGCAAAGTAGAAATTCGTCCATCAATTGCAGTGGCTTCGTCTTTAAGGGCGTTATATTGTCTGACTTCTTGTTTAAACGAACTTAGGTCGTCGTCAGGTGTTTCATTGATAATTGGCATTTGTACTCCATTAGTCTAACCCCCGTGGGGGATGCTATGTTTTAGCAGTACAAACTTAAACCCTATTCAACGTCTTTGTCAAGTCCGTTTTCAACAAATTTTTCTAGGGCTTCAATTACTACACTAGTAACGGTAATTTCTTGCTTTGCGGCCTCTTTTTGGGCGGCAAGCCAGAGCTCATCAGATACACGGATTGTGCGTGTCGGTGTTTTAGGTGCGTTTGGCATACTTATATTTTACCACAGAAGCTTATGGAAAACCTAGTACTAACCTTTTCAGGGGTTCCCACTCTTTCGAGTCGTCTCAAGCTTTCACTCTGCTGGTTGGTTTTGTGGACTCAGCAGTAAAGAGCCTTTTGTGGACCTGCACAGAATTGAACTGTGGTCTTACACACTCCGACTTGCGGTTTTGCTGTGCAATCGACACCATTTCAGGCCCTAACAACCTGGGAACCGACGCTAAGTCTGCGTCCCCAGGTATTTATGTATTTAGTTTACACCATTATTACTTGATGTCAATGACCTTTGGTTTCTTTTCATCAGGTACATTCTTAAACAGCTTGACTGATAGAATGCCGTCTTTGACGGTAGCAGTTTCTACTTCGTAAAACTCAGCAAGAGCAAAAACGAGTTTAAAGTCGCGCCCTGCAATGCCGTTATGTACGACTGTTCCGCTGTCTTCTTTTTCTTCTTTTTTACCTTCAATGTTCAACGTCCTTTCCTCGACTGTGATTGTAAGGTCTTTTTTAGTAAACCCAGCCACAGCGACGTTGATGAGGGTGGAGTCATTTTTTTGGTCAATGATGTCATACGGAGGATAACTTGGCTTCGTTGCCGAAATCCTTTGAAGTTGCTCTAAGAGCGGGGACCAGCCGATAGACCAACGGTCTAAGCTGGGGAAAAGGTCATTAATAGTAATAACCTTTGGTGTGGCAGATTTTTGCCACTTTTCTTTTTGACCCCACGGGTCATGTGGATTTGGAACTGCTTTACCCCAAGGGTCGTAGGGGTTAGGGCGTTTGTTCCATTCATCCGGACTGCCTGGTAATACATTCATTGTTGTCTCCTTTAGACGACAACTGTGCTACAATATAGTTAACAATACCTCCCTCGCCTCTCGTAGAAGCGCACCTGGGAGGTTTTTTACTGCCCGTAGCACAGTATTTATTTACGGTACCCAATTGGCGTACCTGTATAGATTTTACCAAAAACTATACAGGTTTGCAAGATATATAAAGCCCCGCTAGCCGTGACTAGCGGGGACTAAATTACTTCGTATCTACTACCCTTACAAACCTTATCTGGCTATGTTTATAGTCAGTTAAAGGCTGAATAATTGTAGAATGTGCTCCATAATGTGCGTTAATGATTTTGCCGTTTCCGATATAAATAGCGGCATGATAGAAGTGAGTTGAACCAGGGTAAGCAAAAACCACAATGTCGCCAATTTTAGGTTTAGATACTCTAATACCTACATGGCCTTGTTTATCTGCTGAGTGTGGTAGTTCTATACCGAATCGTTCATAGGCCCAGCGTACTAGACCTGAGCAGTCCCATCCACGAGGACTGGCACCTGCAAACACATAGGATGTTTTTCCCACCCTAGTCTTTAGGTACTTTATTACTTTGTTCATTTGAATTGTATTACGAGTGACTTTAAAAGAATCGAGATGTTTTACTGTTGGCTGTACCTGTGTCTGGTACACATTTGATTCTTTAGCCACCGATACTGATGCTGAACAGCCAGCTAACAATAACAGAATGCTGGCTATGAGTACGTACTTTTTCATTTAGCGACCTACCTTTCCTTGCGTTAGTACTTGGTCGTTTATTGTCGAAGTGACATTCACTATTAAGTTATGTATAAAACCCTAGCATAAAAACACAGTGGGGGGTAGTGTTTAGCCAAAAAAACACACCTGGATAAGGGACAATGGTATTGACCCTATTTGTCAAATTAATCGCGCAGTTA
>Ga0214923_10002817_pt1 | contig 22538 bp, 28 predicted proteins | sample LL1510_MetaG_FD_177993 | JGI IMG/M metagenome (GOLD analysis project Ga0214923, IMG submission 177993) | Freshwater microbial communities from Lake Lanier, Atlanta, Georgia, United States - LL-1510 | ecosystem: Environmental > Aquatic > Freshwater > Lake | place: USA: Georgia | collected...
GAATTAAAGATATTTTTTTTAAATATAAAAATTGATTTAAAAGAATAATGATATAAACAGTATAAGCATGGATAAAGATATTATTTGGATTACACAATATGTCAATAGTCTTCATGAAAATGGTAATCATTTAGAACAAAATAATGATGTAGAAAAATTAGTTAAAAAAGAAATAAATAATGAAAAAGTTCCACTTGATATGAAAATATTACAACAACGAATGGATAGTGTTAGCACTATGAAATATTATAAAGACTTAAAAAATGATCGTTTAAAATATGACCAAAATATATCATATGTTAAAAATGAAGAAGATTTATTTAAGGAAATTAATAATTTTTATGATAATAAACCTTGGTCTAAGTCAGATACATATACCAAAAAGAAAAAAATAATGAAATTTGTGGATACATTCATATTACAAAATCAGGATGTAAATAAAGAACAAATTACTAAAGAATTATTAGAATTTTTAGAACAAAAAAAAATTAATAAAAAAAATATAGAATTTGATGATGCTAATGCTATTATTAGATTAGATAAGTATAATATTACCTGTTAATTTCTGTTTGTAAAATATTATAAGCTTCTTTAATTTGTTGTAGGGATGCCTTACATGTATCTTTTATTGATGTAAAGCTTGTGTATGTTAATAATAAGAAAATTACCGCATAAATCATAATGGATTTATATATTATATTAGCTATTTCACCATTAAATTTAAAAACATTTATAAATGGTTCTAAAATTATAGGATAATAATCTAATATAAAAATCCAAGAAACCAAAATAATTAAAAATTTTAAAGAATTAAGTATAGCACCTAAAATATTAACTTTATCACAAGAGCCTATAGTAGTATTTAAGTAAAATCCAAAATTAAGTCCACTAATAATAAAAACAATTATTAAATTGATAAGGATTTCTATAGGAATACTATAGTTATAATGAAAAGCATTTGCTATTATGGGTAATATAAAAAATAAAAAAGGCAATAAAAAGGCAATTAATACTGAATATATTATTAAAATCATTATATTATTTTAAAAGATTTATTTTATAAAAATATATATATGGAAACTCCAAAATTAATTGATCCAGTTGGATTTTATAATATTAAACGTTACTTAGAACAAAAACAACCTCCTCCAAAACAAATTGGTGGTTTTTTTGATTTTTTAAATGATAAAAATAATGATAATTTACGTATGTTATTCACTGTAATATTTTTTTTATTGATTGGATTATTTTTATATTATAGATACCAACAAAAACAAAACACAAATAAACAAGAAAATATTAGTCAATTTTTAAATTCAGTCGATAATTATCTAAATACAAGTTAGTTATGTTTATAATTTCTCTCTAATGAATATATTATATTTTCATATATATGAAAATAAATGGATTAAATAGCACTACTCATATAATATCACAAGAAGGAGGTATATCTATAGATGAATGTATTAATATGTTAGAAAATGATACAATTACCCCTGAAACTTTAAAAGAATGTAATTTTAATCCAAATGACCCCAACAAAGAATCTACTAAATGTAGAATAAATCGTGGAGCAATTGGATATAAAGTTGCTAAAGAAGTTTTTGAAAAATATTATAATGAAATAAATACTACTGACAGTGGTCGTATTCGTGGGAAAATGTTTGATATTAAATATAATAAAAAAAATAAAAAATTACTCTATCCAGATGAGCCATGTAGTGAAAAATATTTAGAACCAGATGGACCTAAAAAATATGATATGTGGTTAGTCGATGCTTTTCCAGAAGCTGAAAATGTAAATATAGATAAAGGAGTAAATATTTCAACTCAACATTATTCTGCGGATGATAATATATCTCCAGATTTAAAATATGGACCAATGATTACATATGGTCATTTATTTAATAAAAACTATGATGAGGTTTTTGACAAATATTTATTAGAAACAAGAGATTTAACCGAGGCACAAGAATTAGCCGAACAATTTGCACTAGAAAAAACTAGTAGTCAATTAAAAGATACTAAAAATTTAAGATTATTTAATCAATACTTTAGTAAAATTAGTATACCTATTTGGTTAAAAGATTATAAAAATAATCTAGTAAGAAATGGATTTAAACCTATTCATGATTTAAATAGTGATGAATTTAAACAATCTATTTTAAATGCTCGTCGAAAACGTGATATTAAAAAAGAACAAAAAGACAGACAATCGACACAGCCTGTATTTTCAGCAAAAACCGATATATTAGATCAGAAAATAGAACCAGCCGTAATAGAAGAGTTATTGGAAATTAACATACCAGAATTAGAATTAGAAATACCTGAGCCAATTGTATCAATAGAAGAAATATTTAAACAACCTATTACAAATAGCACCGATAAAGGATTAATAGATAGTATTGATAAATATAGAACATTAATAGTAGTAGATATAACTGAAAGTCCTACACTATTTGATGAAGAAACAAACTATTTGTATAAATTACCATTTAAAAATGAGTTTATTGAAACCAGTGATTATAATACAATTGAAAATATTTTTACCGAAAATACTGATTATTTATTTGAAATATTAGAAAAACCTATTACTCCATTTGCTATACTTACATATAATGGAATAAAAGACCTTTAAAATTAAATATATAAATTATATATATGACTGAAAATCTAGTTAATCATATAAATAATATTATTCCAATAGATTATTTAACTAAGGATAATATTCGGGACATTATAGAAATACTTACATCTAATTTAATGCCTTTGATACAATCAAAACCGGTTAAACAACGAAAAGAAATACAAAAAAGAATATTATCTTGGACTGACCTAGTTCAAAATGACCAATTAGACGATATATTATTAGAAATTGACGAGGCAAATGAACTAACAGGTGTTTTAAATACCTTTATATTAGAAAATATAGAAAAAATCGTATCTTTAACTGAAGATGAAAAAACCTCTCTAGTAGTATTAAAAAATAATGAATATCATTATTTATATCTAGTACAAAATAATGTACCTATTTGTTACGAAGTAATAGATTTAAAAACACTTATTATTGATCAACAAGATTTTATACAATTTTGTTTTAGTCAAACTATATTTGATCGTAATGATACATTATTATCTATAGAAAATAAATATATAAATCATTTTTTTGAATATTTGGACAATTTTGTATATTGTATAGAACAATATATCGATATAAATATTGTATGTATTTCACCAAACAAATTTGGACAACATAATAGTAATGTTTTAAAAAGTATGATAAGTGAAAAACAATTTTTACTCAATCGTCCAACAAATATATATTACTATCATAATGACAATTTATATATAATTAAGTATTATAATTTAATAGAAAATCGTATTTTTGATTATAATGAAATTAAAACACCGCATAGTGATTTTCGATTAAAACGTTTGTTAAAAATAGAATATGAAAAAGTTGATCTAGATAAACTAGTTATCCGATATGAACCTACGGATATAGGGCGTAAATTACCAGTTATTAATGTTACTATTAATCATAAGACAGTAAAATTATTAGTAGGTAGCACATATAATCTATATCTATATAGTAGTGGAGATACAATTAATGAAAAAAATATAATTGTTGGTAAAATAGATATTATAAGTATAAATGGGGATGAGAAAGTTGGTAAGGGAAATATTTATTGGATAGAAGGTTATCAAGATTTATTGTAGTTATAAAGAAAAAATTGTTTAATATTATATAATGAATAATTACGCTATTAAACAATTACCTAATGGATTGAATTATATACTAGTTGATAATCCGAGTGTAGATACAATTAGTTTATGTGTTAGCATATGTGTTGGTTCAAATCAAGAAGATGAACGTGTTAACGGTATAAGTCATCTTATAGAACATATGATTTATAAAAGTAATCATTTATTTAAAACAAAGTATGATTTATATGAAGCACTTGATAGTATAGGAGCTAGTTATAATGCGTATACAGATAAAAATATTACAACATTTTTTGTTAAGTCAGACGCAATTCATCAGGAAAGTTTAATACGTATTTTTTCAAGTCTAATATGTGAAGCTATTATAAATCCAGTTGACTTAGAAAATGAAAAAAAAATTGTGATTGAAGAAATTAATAATGCTGAAGATGATCCATTTGACAATATATATAATAAATTTTTTAAATTAATGTTCAATGACCACCCAATATCCAGAAAAATCAGTGGCTCACCGGAAAATATTAGAAATATAACAATAAATGATGTTAAAAACCATATCAATAAATTTTATACCTCTGATAATATGGTAGTGTCTTTAACTGGTAAATTAGCTGCTAATATAAATAAATTAATGGAGCAAAGTAGTTTTGTAAAAGCAAAGCAATCAATGAAATCTAAATTACAATACAATGTATTATCTGTTCCTAAAACAACATCAATTGAATTTGTAGATAAACCTATTAAACAAATATATTTAGGTTTATCATTTCCAACAAAAGGATTATATGATAATGATAAATATAGCATAAAATTACTAGAGTTAATACTAAATGGATCAATGAGTAGTCGTTTATTTGCTCAATTAAGAGAAAAACAAGGACTAGTATATAGTATTTCTACAAGTTATATCAATTATCAAGAAGGTGGTATTTTTTTTACAATAACTAGTTTTGATAAAGAAAAATATACGGATGTAATTAGATCATTATTACACCAATATCATATACTACAAAAAGAACTAGTACCTGAAAAAGAATTAAATCGCTGGAAAAACTTTGTAAAAAGCACTATGAAAATGGAAACGGAAAATACTATGGACGTAGCTGATTATTATGCTAGAGAATTATTATTCCATAAAGATAATATTACATCATTTTCAGAATTACTAAATAAACATATGGAACCTACAAGAGAAGATATATTACGTGTATCTAAGCAATTATTTGATTGGCGTCATTTAAAATTAGTTATTATGGGAGACTTATCTGAAAATCGGGATGAAATAGTTAAAAATATTATGCGTATTATAAAAGAAACATTTGATTAATAATATATAATGGATACGCGTTTTTGGGGTCCACCAGCATGGATATTACTACATACACTAGCATATGAATATAACCCTAGCTTAAAATTAGAATATACACTATTTTTTACCAATTTAAAATATGTTTTACCTTGTATTTATTGTAGAGCAAGTTTTATAGAATATATAGAAAATTTACCAATTGATAATTTTTTAGATAGTAGAGATAATTTATTTTATTGGTTATATCGAATACATAATATGGTTAACAATAAACTTAGGGAGCAAGGATTATTAACATGGGAAGACCCTCCTTTTGATGAAATAAAAAAAAGATATAGTGATCTATCTAAGGAGTTTAATCAATGTAAAATACGTGATAAATCAATCATGGGTTGGAATTTCTTATATTGTATAGCATTTATATATCCCGAAGATGGACTTAATACCGTTCAAACCAGTCATTATCATGGATATTTAATTTTTTTCAATTTATTAGCAAAAATTCTACCTAATAATTATAGAAATTTATATAATAAATACTTGGAAAAAAATCCAATTATTAAAGCTTTGGAATGCCGAGATACATTAAAACAATGGATGTATCATCTAGAACGATTTATAAATAATCATTTTAAATTACAATGTTCTGATTTCATGGAAATTGAAGATTTAATAGAAAGTTATAGGGCGGGTTGTGGTGGAAAAACAAAAGATACTAAACCCACTTGTCGTAAAATAATTAAATAATGGAATATATTTTTTGAAAAACTATTTTATAAATAGATTTTCTTTAATTCTTTTAATAGAACTTCTATAGGTATGGTTTCATTATTATGTATTCTCAATAAAATTGGTTCTATGGGCATAAAAGGTCCTAAATTCTCAGAACCGGTTATTTCAGTAATTGTGTTAGTTATCATTCTTCCAAACCATTTAATGTCATTGCTGAATTCATTCATATCGTCCGTAATTAAGCTCCTGCCAAAATCTATAAATTTTATATGTGAATTCATTATTAATATATTACCACTATGAAAATCATTATGGGCTATATTTAAACTATGCATAATTTGTAAAGCTTCTGCAATTTCTATAAACCATAGCAATAAATCTGAAAAAGTTGACCCACTTAGATTAATATCATGACCACAATTTTCCATAATAATATTAAAATAACCAATAATATCTTCATCTTCAGTATCTTCCGTAAAATTAAATCCAAGTAAGGGACAAAATAATTCGCTATTTTGATTTTGAAGAATTATATTTATAAGTGCTTCATTTAGAAAACGGTCTAAATATTCAGTATAAAAAATACCAGACCTTACTCTCTTATCAATCATAATTAAATCTGATTTTCCACAACGTTTATAATATGGATAAAGAACATGCATTCGTTTTACTATGAAACTTGATGTATCACTCAGATATTCATAAATGTTTCCTAAAACTCCTACAGATATAACTTTTGGAGTTTCCGAACTAAAATTACACTCTCTGCTATATTTATCAACATAATTATCAATATTTAGATCTTGATATTTTGGATTTTCCATTAATTCTAAAATTTTTTTACCATAATATTCTTTAAATTGACTAATGATAGTAGATTTATCTAAAAAGGTTTCAGACATATATAATTTATATAAATAAATTATTATATTAATAGATATTTATTACGTAATAATTAATAAAAAAAAAAACATTATTAAATATATGGATATATATAGTTTAATAAAAAAACAAGAAAAACGGAAAGAATATAAAGATGAATTATTCAAAAAAATTTTACAACAGGCGCATAGACGAATTGAATATTGTTCTAACTCTGGAGACCATTATGCCATTTTTACGATACCCTTATATATCCCTGGATTTCCACTATTTGACAAATCTGAATGTTGTGTATATTTATTACATGAATTACAACAGAATGGATTTGATGTTCGTAGCTACAGTGACCAATATATATATATAAGTTGGTCTCATGTCTTAGAAAAATATAAAGTGGAAAAAAACTTATTAGAATATACTATGCCACAATCTATAGAAAATTTGAATAATAATAGAGATAAAACTATTAAAAAATCAAATGAATTGATTTTTAATAATAATACATTTAACTTACTTAAATAGAACACCAGTCATAATTATAATCTAAGGCATATTTGTTTTCATTCATCGCATTTATGAAAAGAGATTTGAGCATTCCATAATTAGGAACTTCTGTATATTTTAGCAATCTACAATATTTTAAATATTCGGTCATAAAAGAAGGACATCCTAAACATAAATCTTCAATACTTAAATTCTTTTTTACTTTAAAAATTAAATTAGAACGATTTTCTTTTTTTTTTGGATCATCTTTTATTCCTTGCCAAGGTAATTCACCTTTAAAAAAATAAACTAACATATAACCTAATGATTCTAGATCATCTCGACGACTTTGTTCTAAACGTTTGTGACTTCTCAAACTACAAAATCGATATGTTCCGGTAAATGTTCGTGTATTTTTAAATGGATTAAATTCATAATTAGTTAAATCTATATATTTTTTACTTAATCCAAAATCTACAATATATATTGTTGATTTCGTAGCATTATTAGAACCAATTAAAAAATTATCAGGTTTTATGTCACGATGAATAATTCCATTATTATGAATAAATTGTAATCGTTCAATCGATTGTATGCCTATCATTAAAATAGTTTTTAATGAAAAATTATGATGTAAATAATGAAATAGTTTTTCTAGACTGGGACCCAAATAATCCATGACTAATACATTTTTAGGCAATATTTCTTCAAAAGGCTTTTCCTTTGAAGGAGGTATTTTTAAATCTGTTTTACCATACCAATAAACTTCCGGAATTCCATTATGTATTGGATTGTTATTCAAATCCCTATAATAATTATACTCATTTTCAAGACGATCTTTTTTATCAGCATCAGGTTCTTCACTTTTTATGGCATAATATTCTCCTAGATTTATAATACTCTCCCCCTTATATACATCACCAAATGCACCGGAACCTACCTTCTTTATTAATTTATAATTAAATGGTTTTTTCTTATTCAGCACATTTTCCATTTAAGATAGAAGGCTATATATTATTATTAGTTTGTCTAAAACTTAAATTATAAACGAATTCAATATAATTTAATATTTATTGATTGGCAGGAACAGGACAACTCGATGCCTTCATATTTAAAAAGCGTTTATTATCTTTACTTGAAACATTGGTAGGATCTGCCATACATTGTCTAATATAACCTCCACAATTTGTTTGTTTGAAATTATTTTCTAATGGTAATTCCATAGCATTATCCTTAGGTTCCTCAAATAATCCATTACATACTTGTTGTTGTTGTTCAGGTGTAAATTCAGTATAACATTTATTCAACATTCCATCACAAGCCATAGGTTTAGGTGGGGCAGGTTGGACAGGCTGTTCAGGAGCAGCAGGATTAGGTTGACCTGTCATATTTGCTACACCAGAAGGTGGTTGAGCTTGAGCAGCATTATTATTAGCTGGAGGCATATCTCCTTCAACATGTTCCATTAAATTATTTCGACCCATCAAATCTCTCATCTGCTCCATTAATCCAAAATGTTCCGCACCAACATTTCTAAATGCCTCTTTCATTTTTAAATTGTTTAAAACAGTCAAGGTTACTAAGAAAATAATACTAACTATTAATGCTACTTGAAAACTATTAGGAACATCGCGACTAGCAACAAAAGCAATTACAAAAATAAATAATAATTTACCAACAGGAGTATCAAAAAATCCTATAACGCTATTAGGTAAAGCAGGTGCTAACCATCCAGCATAAACAGCAAGAAATAAACCAAGCAACCCTACAAATATTTTATTATCAAATAATGGTCTTAGAACATTATCCAATTGTTTATTAAGTTCGTTCACAGTATCGGCCATAGATTGTATATATTCTATTCTAAATATATTTTTTTTTGAAAATTAATTATTAAAAAAATATCATTAATATGGAAAGATATACTAATATTGGAATAATCACACTAATAATATAATAAAACAATATTTGCTTTTCCTTAGCAAATCTATTCCCTAAATTAGATAAAAATATTACTAATATTATTACAAAATAAAATATAGATGATATTATAATTGGATTATTGAATAATACCATAATATATATCTCTTATACATATTATTTTTGATTAAAACTCATTTATTTTTTCTCTAAAATGTATATATATATATGTCTATCACTGAAATAGATTATCAACAACTTAATAAAAAAATATTCGATTATTTCAATAAATATAATAATACACTTACTGATACATATAATAAACAAAAAAAAACATTAAAATCATTAGTAGAACAACCATCAAAAAAAGTAAAAACTAAAAAAACTGATAAAATAACTATAATTACCGGCGATTCTAAAAAAATAACCGGAATAGTCGAATTTCATATAAATAATAATAGTAAAGCACTTACATTATTTGTAACGTCTGGTAAACAGGTTTATAGAGAAGATTTATATTTACCTATATATATTTCTCTAAATGTTACTATTGATAAAATCAATGATAAAATACAGACAATTAATAATGATATTTTAGAATATCTTGAATATGGTGATAGCTCTCAATCTAAAATTAGTATTCAACAGTATAAATTATATAAACAATTATTAGAAATTGTAGAAAAAATAAAAACAAACCATTTGCAGGATATCTTAATAAAAAAAAGCACCTTATTTCAATCCGAAAACAACTTATTAAAACAACAGAAAGAATTATATAAACAAGATATAACGCAGAATATGCCTATATTAGCAACATATTTTTTAAATTATTTTAAACTAGAACAACCTCTTTTAAATACAGCCAATCCAATATTAGAAGGAACAAAAGTTTATTATGGAGATGAAATTGTACAAATTGAAAAAATAAATAATTCAAATAGACAATATAGACTTGTAGATGGACGCATGATTAATTTCGCAGAAATAAATGCTATTCCGGCTGTTAGGAATTTAATCTATAATTACAAAGAAGAAACAGATACTATATCAATTGATAATATTATAAATGCTATAAATGCAAATACTGAATTATTAGAATTGTTCTTACAAACTATTAATATAAATATTGATACAATACACCAACAGCGTCCTTATATATTATGGCAGTATATATCTACAGTTGAAAAAGAAACTATTTTTAAACATAATAAAAAAATAATATTATTAGATGACCTCAATTTTGTGCCAGCTATATCAAGTGACTTATTATATAGTGAACAAAAACCTATTTTGATTGGAACTTCTAAGTTTTTTGATTTTGAATATAAAGATATTGGAGATAAATGTAGACATAATTTATCACTTAAAAATATTGATTACAGTTTCAAAGTTGACGATTTTACTTTTTCATCACCACTACACTATCATAAAGCTGCTCAATATTATAATCGACATGACCTAATTGAACCATTACGGGCTGAATATAATGATTTTTTTATCCATTTTACTCAAGAATATGATGGATTAGATAGTTTATTTAATATACCTTTAAAAGATTTAAATAATTTATCAAATATAACAAGCTTAAAAAAATATTATTTATGGGATAAACCTATTGAAAAGGGAAAATCAAGTATTTCATCCCTTTATTTTCGAAAAGGACTTTACCATTATATATTTCAAAATCAAGAATTAATTCAATGTCTATTATCTACTGAAAATTGTGTTTTATACGAAAAGGTAAAAAAAAATACATATAGAGTTAATTATGAATTGATGGAAGTTCGATATTTTATTCAGACTGGCCAAGTTCCATTTTATGCTAATTACAATTATGATAATAAACTAAAAGATTTTTATAATACAAAATTACAAATAACAATAGACGCAACTAATAAAAATTTAATGGAAGTAATTATTGAAACAGACGCTTATAATCAAAGATCACTATTAATAGACACCAGTAATCCTATTGAACCTATATTAATAGCTTTTTCAGGTAAAGATCCTACAAGAATGCCTGACATTGAAATGATTTATAATACATTATTTTCATATAGGGGTGATTATTATTATCACCTGGTTATTAGTAACAAAGGGCAATCATTTGAAAAATTATTATTAACTAATCCGGAATTAAAAGATAATATACAATTAGTATCATTTATATATGTTTTAGCAAATTATTTAGAAGCAATGAATGAAGAAAATATGAAAAAACAAATGTTCCAAAATGAACAACAAATTAAAAAATTACAATTACAATTATTAGAAAATCAAAAACGTGAGATTGATCAATTCCGTCTTTTAGCAAAATCTCAAAAATATATACCAGATATAATTGTATTTGGCTTAAAAAATAGTTTATATCAATCTATAGCTAAGAATGTAATTAGACAAAATAAATATCCTATGAATTTTAATAATATGTTAGATAGTCGTAGTAAATTAAGTAGTGAAACGGAGATATTAACATTCGAAAGCCAAAAAATAGCGGTATATTCTCAATTAGAAGAACAGTTATTAACAAATTTAGTCGAATTATATAGAGTAAATCATCAAGATGAACAAGAAATGGATATTAGGAATTTAATTCAGTCTAATGATCAATTACAACTTGAACTTTTAAGTAGATATTTGAGTGCTAATATAACAATAATTAGTAATAGAGGCACGCAAGTAGTAAACTATGACGATATGATTAGGAAATATACGACAATAATATCTGGTGCTATTGATTATGCCGAACCAAATATAAATATAGTTTTAGGAAAATTAATACATGATGAAGATATTTTTTATGTAGATTTAATTCCAGATTTTTCTCAAAAGGATGCTATTATTGATTATTTATATGATGCCAAATCTAATGTTATACTAAAGGAAATGGATGATGAAACCCAAGAATATATAGGTATATGGGACCCAATTGATATTAAAATTAAATATAATTTACCTTTACCTGAAATGGATATGGAAGAATTGGATATGGAAGTTTTGCGTTTTATACTATTAGGGACCAAATTATATTATGGTCAAACTGAAATAATTTAATAGTAGATACTATTGAATGGTGCGGCTTGAAATTTAGATTGAGATTTTTTAAAATAATTTTTCCAAGTAAAATTATTATGGGAACATTTCGGAAATGGATTTATAACCTTATTTCCGTATAACTTATTTATTCTTTGTGTTAAACTTCGACTACATTTCCCATTATTTATTAGTGACCGAAAATCACTAAAGTTTTCGTTGGATGATTTAGGTGATTGTCTAGCTACATATTCTGAACCTAAAAGTGTAATAATCAAAATGAGTAAAATAAAAAAAGATATCATTATATATGAGTATTGAGATAGATTTATGTGGCAATGGACAACAACAAAGTCCAATTAATTTAACATCTAATACAGCAGTTGTATGTCGTAGTAGATGTAATCTTATATTTCATTATCGTGGTAGTCGGTGTAATATAGTTCGTAGTGGAAGGTCACTTATATTAAATTATGATAGTGGCAGTCATGTTGTTTATAATGGAACTATTTATGAATTAGAGCGTATATCATTTACAAATCCTGGTTCACATATTATAGATAGAACTTCGGGAACATTAGAATGTCACTTGTATCACAAAGCTCCTGATACTGGTCAAATATTAATTATAGCTATTCCCTATGAAATAAATGAATCAAGTAGTCCAAGTCGGTTATTTTATGATAATTGGACACATTTAATTCCTACTACAACAGATAGGGAAATAAATTCAAACATGTCAAGTGAATGGAATATTTTCAGTGCTTTACCAGAAATTAAGAGTTTTTATGTATATAATGGTAGTATTATTCAATTTCCGTGTACGGAAGGTGCAACATGGATAGTTATGTCTAGATTTGCGAATATAAGTGATAATAGTTATAAAAGGATAGTAAATGTTATAGGAGATAATGCGAGGAAAACTCAAGCACTAAATAATAGAACTATTTTATTTAATCCCAATAGTAGTGATAAATATAATCAAAATCAGAGTAATCCAATAATTTGTATGACAGATAAGGAATTAGAAACAAGATGCGCAAAGATGAATAGAACTAATGTTAGAAATCAAACATTATTTGGAGATACAAAATTATTAATTAGTGTAATAATTATTTTAGTATTTATGTTTGTTTTAATTATAGTTTTACTATATAAATTGGGAACTTTTCAGCAAATTGTAGAAAGTTTAAAGCCTATTATAAAAAGTCCAGTTGAAATTAAAGGAATTGGTCAGGCTTAATTCTAAAAAAAAGCGTATAATATATATATATAAAATGAGTTGTGAACATAACATTAATACTTATTTAAATGATAATTTAAAATGTCAAGGTGTAGTAGATAATTTAGGCAATGGTGAATACTTAGTCAAAGGTAAAATAGACGGTGCTCCAACCGAGGCACTTATTACTTATTGGGCAGCAAATCCTCCAACTTTTAATTTAAGTTATGCTGGTAGTGCTCTTCCTTTTGCCAATCCATTAATGGCATATGAAAATTCTCCTAATAAGGGTTCCGTGAAAGCTTTAAATGGTAGTTTTCAATTTCGTATTCGTTATCCTAATTCATATTATATAGGCTTAGGAACAGTTTATGTAAAGCCGCATGTAAATATAAAAATATGTGATAGTAAGGGAGAAGGTGAAGTTCATCAAATAGAATTAGGAGATGGTATCCCATTTAGAACCTTAACTTATGCTCCACCACCTACTACATGGCCTAGATATAGTCCATCATTTTATAGTGGACGTGAATTATTACCAGTAAGGACACAAGAACAGATTTGCCGTGATAGTGCTTTTCCTACGGTTAATAAATACCCAGAAAACTTTTGGGGATTAAAACCACCACAATAAAATAAATAATTCTTTATAAAGAAATACTATTTATTTTATTACATACCAAATGGAGTAGGGTCACCGCCCTTAAGAGCATCTCCGGCTCTAGGTGTAGTAAAGCGTGGAAAGGCTTTATTATTATTAATCATTTCTTTACTATTATAATAATTAAATAAATCGACTGGTTGTCCACAGCAACTATAAGGAACATTCTTAGGCCAATTCCATTGTGCTCCACAATCGGTATCCGTAAAGGTTCGACCGACGCCTAATCCATTCAATACATTAAGAGAATTTTTACACACATTACTATCACAAGTTGTTTTAGTTTGTTCTGGAAGCATTGTTCCTTGTTCATATGGCTCAACACAAGGACCACAACTGTTCATTTGAACGGTGTATGCTCGATTAATATCCATAAGTTTGTCAGCATTTTGAATTAAATATTGACGATAATCATACGAACTAACTAAATTATTATTACTCTTAATTAAATTATTTTTATCACAGGATGGACGATAATCTGTAAAATGTCTGCCATCAGCCATGCGAGGTGGACAATTAAAAAATTTGTTATTTGTAGTTTTATAACAACCAGCACTATTCATAGTATATATTATAAAACAAATATATTTTATAATATAAAATTTAATTTAAAAAATATATCCATTATTCAATAGTCGTTGAACTAATTCAGTTTTATTTCCAGAAACATTTAATCCACGTTCTTTACATAAATTCTTTAATTCGACAATTTTTGGATAATTCCCATATGAATTTACACTACTTTGAATAGATGTCTCTTTCACACTTTTACTTTTCGATACATCCTTAATACTTTTAGATATACTTTTAAGTTTGTCGGTGGAAATTTCTGGTGTTTTTTCTACATTTTCAATTCTAGAACTAAGACTTTGATTTTCAACTCCCATAATACTATCCTTAGGATTATTTGAATTTTCTAAAGAATAATTAGGGACAATATGTTCATCATTAGCAATATTTATTAAATCTTCACCATGATAACTTGGAATATTATCAGTATCATCATCTTCAACTGAATAATTAATATTTGCGCCTATTATAGGAATATTATCTACGGCTATTAATACTTGCTGGTACTGTTCATGAATATGTCCATAAGAATCTTCTATTTTTTTATGTAATCTCTGATTTTCATTTAGAATAAATTCCCTATCTATACTACTTTGTTGTGGAACTTGAATAGATGTTATTAATTTACTCATTTCATCCATTTTTTTTTTTTGCTGCCATAATAAATATAATATAGCTACACTAATAGCCAACGATATACCATAGACATATACACTCTTCATCTATTATACTTTTACAATCAAAAAAATTATAAAATCTAAACGAGATTTAAATCGATATGTTCTAATATTCCATTGATATTGGGCACATTATAATTCATTTCTTCATAAAATTTATTTATATATATATTTGCCATACTTATTGCTGTATTATATTCATTTATATTTTTTGGTTTATAATATAATAAATACCATTGTTTTATATTCCATATTCTATCACTTTCAGTTGTATCCCTTTTTACTATTGGTATATTTCCACCAAAATTCATACTAAGGATGTTTATGTTAATTATATTTAATTTAATTTTATATCAATTTTTTTCTAATTTTAAAAAACAGATATAGAATATATATTATGCCTTATTGTAGTTTAGAAGAAGCTTGGGCACCAGTTAGTAATAAACAATCAGATGTCTACAAAAAGGATGGCAATAGTATATATCCTGAACAATGTCTTCAACAACCAATGCCCGTTCAAAAGTCATATAGTCGAACAAATCAACGACAAGGTAAACATACTGGTCCTATTAATAGAATACCAGAATATAAAAATCAAGTTGTTAAATTTAATCAAAACAACGAACGGTATATGGCAGATGCTGAACCGAGTGATAGTTCTAATTTTAATTATGAAAATAATGAAACCCCTTTAACATCATATGACCGTGAATACCTCGAAAAAAACGAAAATCCAACTGCTCCGGAACATAAAATATCTATGAGAAAAAAAAAAACACAAAAGTCAAGGGATATTGATAGTATAGATCAAATCATTGCCGATGTAGAGGATAATATAAGTGATGACGATAGTCCACATGATATTAACCGTTCTTATAAAGAATTATCTAGTGAACATGATGATAAAAATGATTTAATAAAACATCTTATAGGACAAAATGAAAAATTAAAAACAATGTTAAAAAAAATGGATAAAAAACCTAGCAGTAATGCTGGAGGAGTATTTAATGTTTTTGATTTTATAATTGTTATATTATTAGGTATTATTATGCTTATTATTTTAGATTATATTCATCGTATTGTTTTAAAGAGAGTATAAATCTAAACATAATTATGAACAAATAATAGCATTTTGTTGTTATTTATTCATATTATCTATTCCATTGATGAGTAGTATAATGAACGATAGGAAATGTGTCAGTTTCAGTATAAACAACTATATTACCAAATCCGCGAACATTGGTCCATTGACGATTTGTATTAAAATTGACATTATTTGAACCCATATCCTCTGGAACTTGGACTAAAAAATGTGGAGAACAAGTTTGTGTTCCATTGGGTAAACTACGTCTTCTCCAAGATAAATCATTTACTACAGCAGGACAATTCATTTATATATTATATCATTTTTTTTTATTTTTGAATGCCTCAATTTCTCCAGCATTTTTTAATGTAATATATGCTTTTTTAATTTCATCAGCACTAACTAAACCATCATTGTTTATATCTAATTTTACATAGCCTTTGGGTAAAATACAATAGGCTGATTTTTCATGAGTTAATTCTAAAAAGAAAATAATAAAAAATATACTTAGTAATACAGATGCGATAATATCCCTTGTAGCTACAAAGAATATAGTAAATATTAAAGCTCTTCTCACTATTTTATTATTAAAAAACATATCGTGACTTTTCCCTAATTCTAAAAATATATATCTACTGCCTAAATTTAACAAAATCATCATAATACCCATAAAATACTTATTACTATTTAAGTTGTTAATATAAAAATACAAATTATTTAATACTTCCATATATTGTATATAAAATATATTTTATCTATTTAGATTTTGTAATCTTGTGTATCATATTATGTAATTCACTAAATTTATCAGAAATACCAAACTGTTCTATTCCTTTTTCTTCATCATTTTTGTCTATACTATTTTTAAAGTGTTCATGTTCATTACAATTTTCACATTCTTCATTACTATATTGAATAATACCGGTCATAATCAAAAATAATATAAAATATAATCCATATAATCCTAGTTTATTATTTAAACTAAAATAAAAATAACAACAAATTAATAAATATAAAATAATAAGAGAATATCTATATTGTGGGTTTTTAAAATATAGTATAGATATGATTAATATTATTAATAATCCTTCATGAATCATCATTATATTTTAATAAAATATCTTTATTATCTATACTATTCATATGAATATGTATTGAATTATGAAATCTTTTTATATTATTATTATAATATTCTTTAACACAATCATAGCCTATTTGGATTAGTTTTACAATATCTTTTGTTTCGGTTATATGGTTTATTTTTATAAATACTGTAATTTCATGATATAAATTAATAGGTAAATAAACAAATTTTACATCTATTGATTTTAATAAAACAATGAGATAATCTTCTATTGAATTTATGTCTTTTTTTGACGTATGTTTATTTAATAAAAAGAAACCTAATATATCATTTTTTTCGTAAATTTCAGTGGCATTAAATATAGGATAATTATCATATAGTGCTCCATCAACAAAAAGTTTATTATCATATTTTATAGGTTGAAATAAAATAGGAATACAAATACTCATAGATATAGCATCAAATATTGGAAAATCGGGATAATTTTCGTGACTAAAATAATAACATTTATATTCCGATAAACATGAACTGGTAATAACCAACTTAATATTATATTTTTCAAAATGTTGTTTAAATGTAATGTTTTGAATATTTGTTTTTTTTTCTATTAATAATCGTATTAGTTTATGTAATTTATATGGTTCATGAAATCCAAATAAATTAATTAAATTATCAATATTAAATTCTTCTGGTAAAATTAGTTCTTTCACATTACTTTTTAAAATTAAATATTCTAATTCTCTGGAAGAGTATCCAATTGAAATAAGCGTTCCTATAACCGCTCCTATTGACGTTCCATAAATACATTCTAAATTATCTAATAATTTATATTCTTCTAAAAATTTAAGAATGCCTATATAACATATTCCCTTTTCGGCACCTCCAGAAAAAACTAAGCATTTCATTTCTATATGAAATATTCTTTGTATTTTTTTAATATAAGGAACAAAAATAGTTTATAAAAATGTATTATAAAAAATTTATTATAAAAATGTATAATAAATATATATGGATAAAATATTATTATTATTGATAGGATTGTTATTAGTTTTTACGGCATTATTAATTTTTGCATTTTATCAAAAACCATCTCTTGAAAAAAAAAAAGTTCAATTTAAAGAAGATTTTAATCAATATCATAGTCCCGCACCACTAAAAGAACATATGGAAAATCGAAATGAAGCTACATTTAAATTATTTTATGTGGATTGGTGTGGTCATTGTAAAAATTTCAAACCAATATTTGAAGGTGAATTGAGTGATGCTGTAAAATCCGAGAGCATACCTTGTAAATTAGAATTAGTTAATTGTGAAGAAAATCCAGAAGAAGGGAAAAAATATAATGTTCGTGGATATCCAACCATGATATTTGAAAATGAAAACAATGATATAGTGGAATACCAAGGTGAAAGAACATCAAATAGTATTATAAATTTTTTAAAAAATATGATGAATCGATAATTATATCTATAATTTTTGTTTTGTAGAAATTATATATATTAGAAATATATAATGGCAACAGTTGAAAATACAGTTGAAAATAGTCTTACTAAAATCATGGATAATCCTCTTGTAGTAGGTGTGCTCGCTATAGTATTAGCAATGTATGGACCTCGTCTATCTCCTCAATTACCATTGTTTATTCGTAATGCTTTTAATAATTCTGTTTTTCGTTTTTTAGTAATGTTACTAGTAATATTTGTAAGTCTTCGTGATATTAGATTATCATTTGTTGTAGCTATTTTATTTATGATTTTAATGTCATCTGTTATGAACCAAAATATTAAGGAAGATTTTGAACAACAATTAAATGAATATTATTCAAATTATAATTTATATAATTCAGTGGAACACTTTGAAAATTCTCAATTAGATAAAGAAGAACAAGATCTTATGGATGCTGATTTAAATAATCAAAAACAAGTTCAAAAAGATAAATATGCTGATGGAGATAAGTCATTTGAAGAACAAATGAAACAAATTGTAACTACTGTAAATAATCATCCTGAATTAGGCATATCTACTAAATGTGTAGATTATTTTAATAATAGAAAACCAATGAAATTTGATCAAGGTTCCAGGTGTTTAAATGAATATATTCAGTCTGTATTTTCTAATATGGCAAATAATTTGAATAATGATGGTCAAAATATGAATGGTGAAAATACGGGAACCATTGATGAAAATACGGGAACTAATGGAAGAACTACGGGAACCAATGGAAGAACTACGGGAACCAATGGAAGAACTACGGGAACCAATGGAAGAACTACGGGAACTAATGGAAGAAATAGTCGGATAAGCAGAACACAACAAGGAAATGTTGAAAATATAATGGAAATAAAAGATAGTATTCAAAATGCTTGTAATGCATTTAATACCAATTTAAATATTTAGTTAATTTTAAATAAAATATATATTTAATAATATATAATGGCTTTTAATCTAGAAAATATAGTTGGTTCTACGTATTTTTTTGCTATTTTAGTATTATTTTTAATATTTTATGGTCCACGTTTATCTCCTCAATTACCAAATGGTATAAGAAATTTATTCCACAGTCAAGCATTTCGAACAATAGTTATGTTTTTAGTAATATTTAATTCTAATAGGGAATTAGGACTGGTTATGTCTCTAGTAATTGTTATCATATTTATGGTGGTAATGAATATATTACAAACAGGAAGTCTATTTGAAAATTATAAAAAGGAACATTTCAGTGGTTCTACTCCGGGACCTAGTCCTTTAAGTTGTTCTACATATGATATGGCACAGGCTGAATTTGTAGGTCAACCTTTTTATCCATTAAATGACCGAAATAATTTATTAAGTGAACCCCCATTTTATTCACCAGTTCTTGACTATAGTCATATTACACAAGATACACCTAATCAAAATCAATTAATTATGGACGAAACTACGAATACAGTAAATAAATTAGTAAGTCAATATAAAGAGATGTTTTAATAAAGGTTTTTTTATTTTCTTTTATTAAAATATAATATGTCACAAAAAATTTTAAGTGGTTCTGAAAAAATACTAAGGAATGTGGGTCAGGGTGTTAATCTTGTTATAGATAAAACAGAAAATAGTTTAAGTAATTTATTAGATAATACGTATGTGTCGGTTTCTTTAAAAGTGTTTTTAGCATTATACGCTGCTTTTGTAGCGCCAGATGTTCCTAAAAATTTTGCTTTATTTATGGATTCTACAATTGTAAGGGTAATTTTTGCTGCTTTGATTGTATATAGTGCTATTCATGATCCTTTAACTGCTATATTATTAGCAATTGTTTTTGTTATAACTTTACAAACTGCATCTAAATATAAAATCTATAATACAAGTGAAAGTGTTTTAGTTCCCGGTCATATTTCATGGTTACCTAGTGCGAAACAAGGTGCCGTTGTTGGTGGTAATAATCTTCAATTAGGTGAGAGATTAGTAGGAGGTGTTGAAAATGTAAGTAGTAATGTTGTTGGTGGAGTAGAACAAGTAGGGACTGGATTAGTAGGTGGTGTTCAACAGTTCGGCAGCGGTGTTGTTGGTGGAGTTCAACAGTTAGGTAGTGGTGTTGTTGGTGGAGTTCAACAGTTAGGCAGTGGTTTAGTAGGTGGAGTTCGCCAAGTTGGCAGTGGATTAGTTGGTGGTGTTGAAGAAGTTAGTGGTGGATTAATAACTGGAGTAAGTGGTTTAGGAAATTGTTTATTAAATAGTGCTGGTCAAATCGGCAGTGGATTAGTCGGCGGTGTTCAAAGATTAGGCAGTGGTTTAGTCGGAGGTGTTCAAGAATTGGGCAGTGGTTTAGTCGGCGGTGTTCAAGAATTAGGAGGTGGTGTAGTTGGAGGTGTCCGTCAATTAGGTGGGGGAGTAGCAGGCGGTGTTCGTAATGTTGGTAGTGGATTAGTTGGAGGAGTAAAAACCGTCACTAATAGATTAGAGCATATGGAAAACCAAGATCCTATGGCTGCTTCAGCTACCGGCGGATGTGCTTTTGCCCCCTTTACAAATGAAGAACAATTTGATGATGCTACTAGTAATTTAGTGCCCGGAACCGTTCAAGACACATGTATGCAGACATTTAATAATCAATATTGTATTCAGGGAAATCAATCCGATTGGGTTTCAGGATTTTAAAACTATATAAAGATAAGACTTATATATTGTTATATAGTTATAAATTAGCAGTAATGAGTTCTCAATCTCGTGTAGCCGGTCGTGTTAAGTGGTTTGATAATCGTAAGGGTTTTGGTTTTGTAAATGATCTTTCTAATAATGCTGAAGTTTTTGTTCATCACAGTGGACTTACTTCTCAAAATGGTGTTTTCCGCACTCTTTATCCAGGTGAGTATGTAGAGTTTGACCTTCATCACGATAGTCAATCTAATAGAGATTACGCAGTTAATGTTACTGGTGTTCAAGGTGGTTCTCTTCTTTGTGATAACCAGGGAACTCGTCTTATGGTTCGTCGCACTAGACCTCTTAACTCAGGCGAACAATCGGATGGCTTCAAAACTGTTCAACGTAAAAATGGCCCAGCACGCGGAGGTGCTACTACCCGTGGGCGCGGCGGTGCTGCCCGTCGTAACAATTCTTCATAAATAGTTTTCTAGTGAAATTTTTATTTTAGAAGAAAACTTTTAGTATATAGTATATTATGATTAATTTATCTGTTTTAACTGTTTCAGGTAAAAGTCAAGATTTCTTAGTAAATACAGATAAATGTATTGGAGATATTAAAAATCAAATACAAAAAAATCATCGTCATATAACTATTCCTATGGATCAAGAAATAAAATTATTATATAAAGGAATAGAATTGGATGAAACAAAAACATTAGAATTCTATAATATTAAAGAGAATACAAATGTTCAAATCATTCATAAAACGCGGCCGATACAAATATCTAGGAGTTATAGTAATCAATCTGATTTTTTAAGTCAATCTATTGGGAAAAAAACGTCTGAAAGTCTACCTATAGGAAATATTTTTGAACATTATGCACCATCCCCCATGGAAATTGATAACAATAAATATTCTAAATCGTGTAGTCCAAATTTTTCATTTTTAACTGACCAGAGTAAGGATATATTAAAAATATTAGAAACTATAAATCAACGATTAGACCGGTTAGAAAATAAAGTAAATACTATT
>Ga0214923_10002818_pt1 | contig 22534 bp, 14 predicted proteins | sample LL1510_MetaG_FD_177993 | JGI IMG/M metagenome (GOLD analysis project Ga0214923, IMG submission 177993) | Freshwater microbial communities from Lake Lanier, Atlanta, Georgia, United States - LL-1510 | ecosystem: Environmental > Aquatic > Freshwater > Lake | place: USA: Georgia | collected...
GGCCTACGGTGCCCTCCCGGGCGTCCACGGGCCGGCCCGGCACGTGCCGCGATGGCGGCACGTTGGCGGCCACGAGCGGCGCGAGTTCCGTCGCCCCGTAGGCCTCGCTCGGCCGCACGCCAAACCGCCTCTCGAACCCGTCGCTCACGTCCTGCGTGAGCTTCTCGGCGGCGCCGAACACCACCTCCAGCGTCGAAAAATCCTCGGCTGGCGTGCGCCGGATGTAGATCCGCAGGAACGTCGGCGTGGCCATCAGGATCGTGGCGTGGTGCTCGCGGGCCAGCCGGCCGACGGTCTGCCCGTCGCGCGGATCGGTGTGGTAGACGACGGCCGGATCGAGCGTGAGCGGCGTCCAGAGCGTGGTCGTGTAGCCGTAGGAATGGAAGAACGGGAGCACGCCGAGGGCCACGTCGGCGGTCGAGAGATGCAAAAGCGCGTCGATCGCCCGCACGTTCGAGCCGACGTTCTCCTGCGTGAGCACGACGCCCTTCGGGTCTCCCGTCGACCCCGACGTGAAGATCACGGTGAGCACGTCGTCGGGCCGGATCCGGTCGAGCCCGAGCATGTTCTCGAGCAGCGGAAGCGGCGTGACCGTGGCATGGAACGCCGCGGCGACCTTGTCGAACGCCGTGAGTTGCGTCCGCAGGCCTCCCGCATCGAGCAGTCGTGGGCCCGCGTCGAGTTTCACGCGGGCGAGGAACGCCGGGCTCGAAATCACATGCCGCAGCCGGGCCCGCTCGATGCAGGTGTCGAGAATCGCCTGGCTCGTCGTGTAATTGAGGTTCACCGCCACGCGGCCCATGAGGGCCAGCGCCGCATTGACGATCGCCGCGCCCGCCGTCGGCGGCAGGAGCACGCCCACCATCCGTTCGTCCGGCCCGAGCACGCGGGCGAGCACGCTGCGGGCCGCGAGGATCCGCATCAGGAGCTGCCGGCCCGTGAGCCGGGTGCCGAGCGAATCGGCCATCTTGAGCCGGCCGGCGGCGCTGCGGCAGGCGCGGAGAAGCCGGCGCTGGAGGACGAGCGGTGGTTCGCCGGTGGATTGCATCGCTGGGCAGGTGCGCGGCGGCTGGGCCCGGGGCGGCTGTGCCCCGCGCGCTCTGCTCATTAGACTCGCCGTTCCGGCCGGTGAACAGTTCGCCGCCTCCCCGCATCCCCGAGCACGCCCCCATCGATGCCCCGCTACCAGCCTTCGCGGATCGAGCCCAAGTGGCAGGCGTGGTGGGAGGCGCACGGCACGTTCGCGACGCCGCGGCTTCCCACGGGCCGCAAGCTCTATGTCCTCGACATGTTCCCCTACCCCAGCGGCGACGGGCTGCACGTGGGGCATCCCGAGGGCTACACGGCCACCGACATCGTGGCCCGCGCGGCACGGATGCGCGGCGTGGCGGTGATGCACCCGATGGGGTTCGACGCCTTCGGCCTGCCGGCCGAGGAGCACGCGATCCGGACGGGCACGCCCCCCCGCGAGAGCACCGAGCGGAACATCGCCACCTTCCGCCGGCAGCTCAAGATGCTCGGCTTCAGCTACGACTGGGGCCGCGAACTCGCCACCACCGATCCCGAGTACGTCCGCTGGACGCAGTGGATCTTTCTCGTGCTCTTCGACACGTGGTTCGACTCTGCGCTGCAGAAGGGGCGGCCGATCGCCGACCTGCCGATTCCCGCCGACGTCGCCGCCGCGGGCGAGGCGGCCGTCGCGAAGTATCGCGACGCCCACCGGCTCGCCTACCAGTCGGAGGCGCCGGTCAACTGGTGCCCCGCGCTCGGCACCGTGCTCGCCAACGAGGAGGTGATCGGCGGCGTCAGCGAGCGTGGCGGCCACCCGGTCGTCCGCATCCCGCTCCGCCAGTGGATGCTGCGGATCACGGCCTACGCCGACCGCCTCGAAAAGGAACTCGACGGCCTCGACTGGCCGGCGAGCATCAAGAAACTCCAGTCCGACTGGATCGGCCGCAGCACCGGCGCCGAAGTCGACTTCTTCGTCGTGCCGGCCGGCGCGGCCGGCGGAGAGGCGGCGTTCGAGGCCTGGAAGCGAGCGCGGGCGGAAACTGGCTTTCCCGAGAAGCCCGGGAGCGACGTGCTGCGCGTCTACACGACGCGGCCCGACACGCTCTACGGCGTCACCTGCCTGGTGATCGCGCCCGAGCACCCGCTCGTGGACACGCTCACGACGCCCGGGCAGCGGGCTGCGATCGACGCCTACCGCGCCGCCGCCTCCCGCAAGAGCGACCTCGACCGCACCGACCTCGCCACGGACAAGACCGGCGTCTTCACCGGCGCCCACGTGATCCATCCGCTCATGGGCAAGCCCGTGCCCGTGTGGGTGGCCGACTACGTGCTCGCGACCTACGGCACCGGCGCGATCATGTCGGTGCCCGCCCACGACGACCGCGATTTCGAGTTCGCGAAGACGTTCGGGCTCGATGTCGTCACGGTCGTGGAGCCACCCGATCGGCCGGCCCAGCCGGGCGAACCCTTCACGGGCGACGGCCGGGCCGTGAACTCCGGCCCCTACACCGGCCTCGGCACGCGGGAGTTCATCGCCACGGTCTCGGCCGACCTGGCGACATCCGGCCTCGGCCGCCCGGCCGTGAACTACAAGCTGCGCGACTGGCTCTTCAGCCGGCAGCGGTTCTGGGGCGAACCCTTCCCGATCCTCCACGAGCTCGACGCGGCCGGCAACCCGACCGGCCTGATCCGCGCCGTCGCGGAGAGCGAACTGCCGGTACCGCTGCCCCACCTCACCGACTTCAAGCCGGGCGACACACCCGACCCGCCGCTCTCGCGCGCGGGGGCCGATTGGCTCGTGGTCGAGCGCGACGGCAAGACGTATCGGCGCGAGACGAACACGATGCCGCAGTGGGCCGGCTCCTGCTGGTACTACCTCCGGTTCCTCGATCCCGGGAACACCGCCCGCTTCGTCGCCCCGGAGATCGAGCAGGCCTGGATGCCGGTCGATCTCTACATCGGCGGCGCCGAGCACGCCGTGCTCCACCTCCTCTACTCACGGTTCTGGCACAAGGTGCTGTTCGACCGCGGCCAGGTCTCGCATCCCGAGCCCTTCGGCAGGCTCGTGAACCAGGGGATGATCCTCGGCGAGATGGAGTTCACGGGCTACCGGAGCGCGAAGGGGGGCTGGATCTCGGCCGGCAAACAGGCCGAGGGCGACACGCCGATGAAGGTGCCGACCGACCTGGTGGAGAAGCAGGGGGAGCACTTCGTGCTCCGTGACGCCCCGACGATCCGGGTCGAGAGCCGGGCCTACAAGATGTCGAAGAGCCGCGGCAACGTGGTGAACCCCGACCAGGTGGTGAAGGAGTTCGGGGCCGACGCCCTGCGGCTCTACGAGATGTTCATGGGCCCGCTCGAGGCCACGAAGCCCTGGAGCATGGCCGGCGTGAGCGGCGTCCGTGGCTTCCTCGACCGCTGCTGGCGGCTCGTCGTCGACGAACGGGCCGACGAGATCGCCCTCGCCCCGCAGGTCTGCGACGACCCGCCGACCGACGAAGAGTGGCGCGAGATCCACCGCACGATCGACAAGGTCACCCGTGACGTCGACGCCCTGTCGTTCAACACCGCGATCGCCCGGATGATGGAGTTCGTGAACTTCTGCACGCCGCTCGAGCGGCGGCCGCGGGCGATCCTCGAGCCGTTCGTGGCGATCCTGGCGCCGTTCGCGCCGCACCTCGCCGAGGAACTGTGGGAGATTCTCGGCAGGCCCGCGCCGGTGTCGCTCGCCGCCTGGCCCGCGGTCGAGGAGCAGTGGCTCGTGGACGACACGGTGGAGATTCCGGTGCAGATCCAGGGCAAGCTCCGCGGCCGCGTCGTGGTGCCCGCGGGCGCCGACGCCACGGCGCTCCGGGAGGCCGCCGCCGCCGACCCGCGGATCGCCGACCTGCTCGCCGGCAAGGAGATCGTGAAGGTCGTGGCCGTGCCCGGCCGGCTCGTCAACTTCGTGGTGAGGTAGAGGGGCACGTTGGGGAGGCGAGGGGGTCGGCGAACGCTCGAGGAGCATTGGGCCGCCGCGGCCCACGCGACACGACTTTTGCCGCCCCCGAGCCGCGCATCCCGGGCTGCCGTTGCCGTGCTTTGCCGCCGGCGCCGTGTCTCGTAGCATGAGGCTCGTGGTGAACGGACCCCCCGGCAGGAAGGATGCCCGATGAGCGTGCAGCGTGTGTTGGCCCTGGTGCTCGGGGGTGGCCGGGGCACGCGGCTCTACCCGCTGACCCGCGACCGTTCGAAGCCGGCGGTTCCCCTCGCCGGCAAGTACCGGATCATCGACGTGCCGCTCTCCAACTGCATCAACAGCGGCGTCCAGCGGATCTACGTGCTCACGCAGTTCAACTCCGTGAGTCTCCACCGCCACATCCGCCGCACGTACACGTTCGACCCGTTCAGCGGCGGCTTCGTCGAGATCCTCGCGGCCCAGCAGACGCTCGACAACGTCGGCTGGTACCAGGGCACGGCCGACGCGGTGCGGCAGAACATCCGCTACCTGCAGCAGCCCGACATCAAGCACGTGCTCATCCTCTCCGGTGACCAGCTCTACCGGATGAACTACGCCGACATGCTCGCCACGCACACCGCCCGCAAGGCCGACGTCACGATCGCCGGCATCCCGGTGCACGAGGAGGCGGCGTCGGCCCTGGGCATCATGCGGCTCGACGACGACGGCCGCGTGGTCGGCTTCCTCGAGAAGCCGCAGACCACGGCGGAGCTCGAGATGGTCCGCACCGACCCCGCCTGGATCGACCGTCAGGGGCTGCAGGCCAGGGGCCGCACGCTGGTGGCGAGCATGGGCATCTATCTCTTCGACCGCGACTGCCTGCTCGACCTGCTCACGAAGACCGACTACCAGGACTTCGGCCGCGAGGTCTTTCCGGCGGCGATCCGCTCGAAGCGGGTGCACCTCCACGCCTTCGACGGCTACTGGGAGGACATCGGCACGATCCGGTCCTACTTCCAGTGCAACCTCGACCTGGCGAGCCCGGCGCCCCCCTTCGAGCTCGCCAGCGCCGAGGCGCCGATCTACTCGCGCGGCCGCTTTCTCCCACCGTCACGGATCGACGGGGCCAGCATCCGGGCGAGCCTCGTCTCCGACGGCTGCCTCGTCGAGCAGGGGGCCGTCATCGAGAACAGCGTCGTCGGCCTCCGCTGCCGCATCGGCCGCAACGTCGTGATCCGCAACTCCGTCGTGCTCGGGACGGACTTCTACGAGTCGCCCGACGAATTGGCGGCGGCCGCCGCGCAGGGGATTCCGCCGCTGGGCATCGGCGAGGGAACCATCATCGAGGGGGCGATCGTCGACAAAAACGTGCGCATCGGCCGCCGGGCCCGGATCGTCAACGACCACGGCTGGCAGGACCTCGCCGACAGCGACCGCTTCACCGTCCGCGACGGGATCGCCGTCGTTCCGAAGGATGCCGTCGTCCCCGACGGCTGGCTCCCCGAGCCCGGGCTCGCGCACGGCCACTGAGGGAGCCTCCGGAACGACGTCCTCCCCGGCCCCGCCCCCTGGCCCGGCGGCAGCCTTCACGACGGGCGGCCATGGCCGCGGCGTGGCATGCAACGGGAGGATGCCGTTGCTCCGGGCCCAGAAGTCGTTCTGCGGGGCGGAGCCGTTGGGCACCGGCCCCGCGTAGTCGAACGGGTCGGGGCACATCGTGCACCCCGAAAGACACGCCAGGACGCAGGAGGCGAACCCGGCGGACAGAAGTCGGCGCATGCGTGTGGCCATCGACCGTGCCGTCCCGACGGACGGCCTCCCGGCGCCGGCCTCCCCGGCCGGCGCCGATTCCCCGCGATCAGCGGCTGCTCCCCACCCCGACGACCCGCAGGATTGATCGAACCGCCACCACCGGAACCTTGAGAAAAACCCCCCGCCACGGGGAATCCGGGGCCACTCCCGCAATCGTGTTCGGCACGGCGATTGCCTGACCGTGGGGCAAGCGTCCCGCTTGCCGTAGGACAGGCTTCAGCCTGTCATGCTTTACCCCCACGCGCCCAATCCGGCTCGGGGTAGCCCCGTACCATCTCGCCGGACGCTCACTGCGCCCATCCGTGGCAATCGTGTTCGGCACGGCGATTGCCCTTCCCGGGGAGCATGTGTCTTTCTTGTTGTAGGACAGGCTTCAGCCTGTCATGCCTCAACGCGCCCGCGCCGGCTCGGGGTTACCCCGTACCGTCTCGCCGGACGTTCGCCTCCGCCCTCCAGGCTCCGGCTCACTCGGAGCGACTGGCGCTGCGCCATCCTGGCTGCGCTGGTCGCAAACGCCGTCTCAACGGCAGGGGTAACCCCTCGCCTCCGTCCTCTTGCGTGAGCAGAGCGCATGGGCCGCCGACCGCGCAGCGGCGAAGCCCGGAAAGCAGCGGGCGGAGCTTGCGTAGGTACTTCACGCCCTGCACATCCTCGGCACGGATCTTGCGTTGCGTTCGCTGAGGCATGGGCCGCACGATAGCGGCAAAAATCCGTTCGCGCACGTTGCCTCTCTCGACATCTCGCTGCAGTGCGAGGCGCACATGCCGTGCCGAACACGATTGCCACTCCCGGGTCTACGGCCCGACGCCCATGCGGGCCATGAGCAGCTGCATGTCGTCCCAGACGTGCCGCTTGGCCCCGGGGTTGCGCAGCAGGTACGACGGATGATAGGTGCAGATCACCTGGGCCCGGCCGTGCGTGAACCAGCGGCCACGGAGCCGCCCGATCGGCTCGGCCGTCTCGAGGAGGGCCTGGGCGGCGGTCGTGCCGAGGCAGCAGATGAACTCGGGTCCGATCGCCAGCAACTGCCGCTCGAAGTATTCGCGGCAGTTGGCCACCTCCTCGGGCAGCGGCTGGCGGTTGTCGGGTGGGCGGCACTTGAGCACGTTGAGGATGTACACCTCGTCACGGGAGAGGGTGCAGGCCTCGATGATTTTCGTGAGCAGCTGGCCGGCGCGGCCCACGAAGGGCAGGCCCGATGCGTCCTCGTCGGCGCCCGGCGCCTCGCCGAGGAAGCAGAGCCGGGCCGCGGGGGAGCCGGAGCCGAACACGGTGTTCCGCCGGGCGCAGGCCAGGGCCTCGCAGCGCCGGCACTCCGCCACCTCGGCCCGGATCAGGTCGAGCGCCCGTCCACCGTCGCCGCCGGCCCCCACCTGCACGTGAGAACCGCCGGACCCCGCGGCGGGCGTCGATGCAGTGGGCTCGGGCCGATCGACCGTGGCTGCGCCCGTCGTCCCCGTGGGCTTGGGAAGGATGGTGACGCCGGCCAGGGCCAGGCTCTCCAGCCGCTGCTTGACCGCCCGCGCGGATCGACCTCTCATCGGGCACCTCGCTGCCGTGAACGTTTGCTCGCGCGAAGCACAAGCGAGCCGTACATCGTCGGCAAGGCTCGCGCGAAGCACAAGCGAGCCGTACATCGTCGGCAAGGCTCGCGCGAAGCACAAGCGAGCCGTACATCGTCGGCAAGGCTCGCGCGAAGCACAAGCGAGCCGTACATTTAGAGCGCGCGTCGGAATCGCTTCGGCGTCCGGCCCTTGCCGAGCAGCGTCGCCGCAGGCGGCCGCTTGGCCGGCTCGGCGGCCGGCTCGACGACCGCCTCCGCCCCGGCCGCGAGCCCCTCGCGGATCGCCAGCGGTGCCGGCCGGCCGCGGTTGTCGAACGCCTCGAAGCCCTCGATCTCGGCACGCTTGAGCAGCTTGTCGATCCGCATCTCGATCCGCGTGAGCTGCGGCCCTTCGTCGGGGGCCACGAACGTGTAGGCCACGCCCTCGCGGCCCATCCGGCCCGTGCGGCCGACGCGGTGCACGTAGTCGTCGCAGAACTCGGGAATGTCGTAATTGACGATGTGCGACAGGCTCGAGACGTCGATGCCGCGACCCACGACGTCGGTGGCCACGAGCACCTTCACGACGCCCTCGCGAAACTGCCGCATCACGCGGTCGCGCACGCTCTGCGACAGGTCGCCATGGATGCAGGCCACCTCGCCGGCCTGGCCGCCCGACCGGCTGCGGCGCCTCGAGAGCCGCTCGAAGATCTTGTCGGTGCCCCGCTTCGTCCGGCAGAACACGATCACCTGTCGCGGCTTCTCCCGGTCGAGCAGCCGCTCGAGGAGCTCGAACTTGCGCGTGGGATCGACGGTGAAATAAAACTGTTCGATCGTCTCCACCGCGATCTCGTTGGTGGAGAAGTCGAGGATTTCGGGATCCCGCATGTAGCGGGTGGCGATTTTCTGCACCGGCGGTGGCACGGTGGCCGAGAGCAGCAGCGTCTGCCGGCTCTCCGGGCAGCGGCGCAGGATCTTCTCGATGTCCGGTCGGAAGCCGATGTCGAGCATCCGGTCGGCCTCGTCGAGCGTCACGATCTCGAGCGCCGAGAGCGTGATCGTGCCGCGGCTCATGTGGTCGAGCACGCGGCCGGGCGTACCCACGACGACGGCCGGATGCTTCGCGAGTTTGTCGATCTGCCCCTTGATCGGCTTGCCGCCGTACACGGCCACGCAGTGGATCTTCGTGCCATGGGCGAGCTTCTCGAACTCGTCGCGCACCTGCACGGCCAGTTCGCGGGTCGGGACGAGCACGAGGGCACGCGGACCGCCCCCCCGACCCGGCTTCATCGTCCGCTCGAGGATCGGGAGCACGAACGAGGCCGTCTTGCCGGTGCCGGTGCGGGCCTGGCCGAGCACGTCGATGCCCGAGAGCGCCCGCGGAATCAACCCGGCCTGCACCGGTGTCGGCACCGTGTAGCCGGCGCGATCCACTGCGGCCAGGGTCGCCGCGGAAAGTCCCAGGGTCCGAAAACTGCCCTCGGCCTGGTCGGCCACGTGGCCGGGGGCGCCCTGCGACCGAGCCGCGGCCCCCGGGTCCGATCCGGCAGGCTCCGCCAGCTCCGCCGGCCGCCCGCCCCATGATTCAAAAGCCACTCGCGCTCCTCGTGAAAACCGCCTGTCCGCCGTTCCAAAGCGGGTCGTGAACACCTGTTTCGACCCAAAAACCCTACCACGATCCCGCCCGTCCGGCAAGTAGGACAGGCTTCAGCCTGTCACGCCCCCTACGTAGGACAGGCTTCAGCCTGTCACGCCCCCCACGTAGGACAGGCTTCAGCCTGTCACCCTCCGACCGTCAGCCTGTCACCCTCCGACCGTCAGCCTGTCACGCCCGCGGTAATCACCCGCATTCGGAGCCGGCGGTGGGCATGCTCGACGGATACTTCACGGAACAGCCCAGCATCCTGCCGTCGGTTCCTTGGCCGACCTCCGTCGGCTGGTGATGACCCGGCCTTCCCGGCCTCGCGCTTCATGGTCCTCAACCGCTCCCTGCGTCTGCGCGTGCCCACCGACCGCCTCTGCCGAAAGTCCCGACCGCCTCCGAGAAGGACAGCCGCACGGTCACCCAGTGCCCCCTCTCACCCTCCGACCTTCGGCCTGCCTCCATCCGCCCCGCTTCACCGGTCGAAGAGCTTCTTGATCGCCCACACGGTGGCGGCGCGGCCTGCCCGGGCGATCGATCGCGTCAGCGGGATGTGCTTCGGGCACACGGACACGCAGTTTTGGGCGTTGCCGCACATCTGGATCCCGCCGGCACGTGTCAGCGCGGAGAGCCGCTCGTCTGCGATCATTTTCCCGGTGGGGTGGCCGTTGAAGAGCACTGCCTGGCTCACGGCGTGGGCCCCCAGGAATCCGCGGTCGTAGGCGGCCTTCCGGCGGTTCTCGAAGTCTTCCTCCGACTCGTCCTCGTGCCGCATCACCTCGATCCGCGTGTACTGCGGGCAGGCCTCGAGGCAGCAGCCGCAGCTCATGCACGTCGAGAGGGGATAGGCGTCCTCCTGCTCCTCGGGCGAGATCCGCGGCCCCGGGCCGTGGTCGTAGGATCCATCGACCGGCACCCACGCCTTGACTCGCTCGAGGGCCCTGAAGAGCCGGCCGCGGTCGACCTTGAGGTCGCGCACGACCGGAAACTTCGACATCGGCCGAAGCTCGATCTCGCCCGGGTTCTCCTCGAGCAGGCGGTCGACGAGCGCCGAGCAGGCCATCCGCGTGCGGCCGTTGACGAGCATCGTGCAGGAGCCACACACCTCCTCCAGGCAACTGCAGTCCCAGGCCACCGGTGCCACCCGGCGGCCGTCCTCGGCCCGGGCCCGCTCCGCGATCTTCTGGAGGACGCTGATCACGTTCATGTTGGGCTCGTAGGGAACGGCGTGCCGCTCCCAATAGCTCTCGCCGCCCGGCGCGTCCTGCCGCAGCACCCGTACGTGGATCGTCCGCGGCTGCACGGCGGCACCGTCGCCGTGCGCTGCCTCGCCCTCCCGACTCTCGACCACCCCGTCGCCGACTGCCCGGATCATGGCTCGAACCTCGCTCCTGGTGGCTCCCGTTCTCCGCGCCGTCAGGCGCCCGCCCCGACCGCGGTCGCGCCCTGCTGCGTCCGCTCCTTCCACACCTCCTCGATCACGTCGCCCCCCACCAGGCCGTACAGCCGCGGCCGCGGAGGAATGAGCGACGTGTCGACGTCCTCGTAGGCGATCTGCGGATGGCCGTCGGGGCCGTGGCGGGCCACCGTGCTCTTGAGCCACTTCCGCGTGTTCTGCTCGAACCGGTCGCACCACTCCTCGGCCTCGCGCCGCTTGGCTTCGGGGTCGGTCGCGGAGATGCCCGGCATGGCGAATGCAGGCTTGTAGTGCGCCCCGCGGCACTCGTCGCGGAGCAGGGCACCCTTGAGGATCAGCTTCGCGATCGGGAACATGTCGCCGAGCGACTTGGTGAACGCCACGTTTTGGTTCGTCCAGTTGCCGGTATCGGAGAGGGAGCAGCGCCGCCACCGCTCCTCGAGCGTGCACACCTCGCCGTAGGCTGCCGTGAGTTGCTCGTTGCGCCGCACGACCGTCGCCACGCGGGTCATCAGGCTGCCCAGTTCCTGGTGGATGGCATAGGGGTTCTCGCCGCCGCCCCGCCGGGAGAGGAACTCCTCGTGCCGCTCCTCCTGCCCCCGCAGCGCCGCCGCGAACAGCCGCGACTCGTCGGTGCCCCCGCCCTTCCCGGCGCCGGCCACCGCGGCCAGGCTGGGGGCCACGAACAAGCCGCTGAAGATGCAGGAGAGCAGCGAGTTGGCCCCGAGGCGGTTCGCGCCGTGGTACTGGTAGTCGCACTCACCGATCGCATACAGGCCCGGGATGCTCGTCTGGTGGTTGCGGACCGACCCCTCCTCCATGCCGCCGTCGACGCTCCGCTCGTAGTCGACCCACAGGCCGCCCATCGAGTAGTGCACGGCCGGAAAAATCTTCATCGGCACCACCCGCGGGTCGACCCCCTGGAACTTCTCGTAGATCTCCAGGATGCCGCCCAGCTTGCGGTCGAGCATCTCCCGCGGCAGGTGGGTGAGGTCGAGGTAGACGCAGAGCCGGCCCTTCTCGACCGACAGGCCGTCGTGGGTGCAGATGTCGAAGATCTCCCGCGTGGCGATGTCGCGAGGCACGAGGTTGCCGTACTTCGGATACCGCTCCTCCAGGAAGTAATACCGCTCCGCCTCGGGGATCTCGCGGGGGTCGCGGCCGTCCTGCGGCCTGCGGGGCACCCACACCCTCCCCCCTTCGCCGCGGGCGCTCTCGCTCATCAGCCGCAGCTTGTCGGCTCCGGGAATGGCCGTGGGGTGCACCTGGATGAACTCGCCGTTGCCGTAGGCCGCGCCGGCCTGGTAGGCGCGGCTCACCGCACTGCCGGTGCACACCATCGACATCGTCGACCGCCCGAACACCAGCCCGCACCCGCCCGAGGCGAGCACCACCGCGTCGGCCGGGAAGGCCCGAAACTGCATCGACACGAGGTCCTGGCAGATCGCGCCGCGGCAGCGGCCGCCGGCGTCGAGCACCGGCTGGACGAAGTCCCAGAACTCCCACTTCTTCACCCGGCCCTCCGCTTCATACCGGCGCACCTGCTCGTCGAGCGCGTAGAGCAGTTGCTGGCCCGTGGTGGCGCCGGCGAAGGCGGTCCGCTTGAAGAGCGTGCCGCCGAACCGCCGTTGGTCGCGGAAGCCCTCGGGCGTGCGGTTGAAGGGCACGCCGAGGCGGTCCATCAAATCGATGATCCGCGGCCCCCACTCGGCCATCTCCTTGACCGGCGGCTGGTGCTGGAGGAAGTCGCCGCCGTAGACGGTGTCGTCGAAGTGTTTCCATTCGTCGTCCCCCTGCTGCCGCGTGAGGGCATTGACGCTGTTGATGCCGCCCTGCGCGCACACGCTGTGCGACCGCTTCACCGGCACGAGGCTGACCAGGTCGACGCCGACGCCCAGCTCCGCGAGCCGCATCGTCGCCGCGAGGCCGGCGAGTCCGCCACCGATCACGAGCACGCGACCCTGTGCCATAGCCTTCACCTCCCGGGGTGTGTTCCGGCCGCGGACACGGGCGTCGCCGGCACCACCGCGGGCCGCCGCACGGCCGGGCCGGTGGCCGGCGTCTGCCCCTCGAGCATCCGCTTCACGTCATCCATGCGGTTTTCGATCACCCGCGCCTGCTCGATGTCGACCCGCTGCATGCCGGCGACCGCTCCCAGACCGGCGGCCCCGAGCAGCAGGCCGACCGCCACGCTCACCCAGCTCGCCCGCCGCATCGCCGCCGGGCTCGTCCACAGGCCCCAGGTGATGCCGAGCGTCCACAGGCCGTTGGCGAAGTGAAACACCGCCGAGAGCACGCCGACCGCGTACACGAGCGACACGCCCACCGGCCGGAGGGCGAGGGCCGCGGAACTCGTGGCGTGGTGCGGATCGAACCGGCCGCCGCCGAGCGCCGCCCCCATCCAGTGCAGCTGGATCACGTGCCAGATGATGAACGCGAACGCGATCATGCCGGTGGCCCGCTGCAGCGTGTAGCGGACGTTGCCGACGTAGGGATAGGAGCCGACGTTCGGCAGGCCGCCGGCGATGATGGCGAAGCCGACGCTCGCGTGGAACAGCATCGGCAGGAAGATGAACGCCCACTCGATCGGCACGAGCAATGGGCCGAGCGCGTGGATCATGTCGACCCGCGACTGAAAGGTGCCGGCCCCCGCCAGCACCGAGGCGTTCGTCGCCAGGTGGACGACCAGAAACGCGCCCACCGGGATCAAGCCCGACAGCGAAAACAGGCGGTAGATCAGGAACTGATGTCGGGTGAGGAACGACTGCTCGGAATCGGGCACGCTCACGAACCGGCCTCGCTGCGGAACCTGTCGGATCGCTCACCATGAGTATAGGTTCGCGGCATCACGCGGCAACGGCTCCCGGCGATTTGGCGACGCGCGACGCGGAATTTATACTTTCGTCGGTGAACGAGCCGGCATGGAGGGCGTTCGGTGGCGGATGTCGATGACTCCCTGCGGCGCGGGTCGGACAGTCCCGCGCCGCCTGACGCCTTCCCGCCCGCGCTGATCCTCGAGCGGCTGCCGGACGGCGTCGTGCTCGTCGACGTTGCCGGGGGCGACGCCACGATCCGGTGGTCGAACGCCCGCTTCGCCACCTGGTGCGGCCCTCGGAATCCCGAGGGCCGCGGCTTTTTCGCCGCCCTCGGCGACCCCGACGTGGTCGGCCCCGATCCCCGCCCGTTCGCGACCGCGCTGGCCGGCGGGCAGTCGGCGGCCACCACGCTTCGCACCCGCGAGGGCCGCTACCTCCACCTGCTCGCCTCCCCGCTCACCGGCGGCCGGCAGGTGGTGGTCTCGGTCCGCGACGTGACCCACGCGATCCTCGAGCAGCAGAAGCTCGCCGCCATCCACCAGGCGGGCCAGCGGCTCGCCGACCTGGCGCCCGCCGAGCTTGCCGACATGACCGTGCAGGAGCGGATCGATCTCCTCAAGAGCAACATCATCCACTACTCGAGGGACCTGCTGCAGTTCGACGTCCTCGAGATCCGGCTGCTCGACCAGCGGACCGGCCGGCTCGAGCCGCTGCTCGCCGAGGGGATGCAGCCGGAGGCGGAGGCCCGCATCCTCCACGCGCGGCCGGAGCACAACGGCGTCACCGGCCACGTGGCGGCCACGGGCCGGAGCTACCTGTGCGACGACACCACGAAGGACCCGCTGTACCTCGAGGGATGCAAGGGGGCGAAGAGCTCGCTGACCGTGCCGCTCATGCTGCACGACCAGGTGATCGGCACCTTCAACGTGGAGAGTCCGGAGCCGGGCGGCTTCTCCGACACCGACCGACAGTTCCTCGAGATCTTCGCGCGGGACGTCGCCGCCGCGCTCAACACGCTCGAACTGCTCGTGGCCGAGAAGGCCACGACCGCGGCGGAGAGCATCGAGGCGATCCACGGGGCCGTCGCGCTGCCCGTGGACGACATCCTCAACGACGCCGTCAACGTCATGGAGCGGTACATCGGCCACGACGCCGACGTCGTGGAGCGGCTGCAGCGCATCCTGCGGAACGCCCGCGACATCAAGCAGGTGATCCAGAAGGTGGGCGAGCAGATGACGCCCAGTTCCGCCCACGCGCAGACGCGGCAGGCCGGGCGGCGGCCGGCGCTCGCCGGGCGGCGGATCCTCGTCGTCGACGCCGACGAGCAGGTACGGGCCGCCGCCCACGCACTCCTCGAGCGGTACGGCTGCACCGTGGAGACCGCCCGCGACGGCGGCGAGGCCGCCTCGATGGTGCGGGCGGCCCACGGCCGGGAGGCCTACGACGTCATCCTCTCCGACATCCGCCTCCCCGACATGAGCGGCTATCAACTGCTGCTCAAGCTCCAGGAGACGCTCGACCACGTGCCGCTGGTGCTCATGACCGGCTTCGGCTACGACCCCGGCCACTCGATCGTCAAGGCGCGGCAGGCCGGGATCGACCTCGTGCTCTTCAAGCCCTTCCGGCTCGACCAGCTGCTCGACACCGTCGAACGGGCCCTCTCGGCCGCCCGCACGGCCTGAGTCGGCCAGCCCCCCGCCCGTGGGATCGGCACACCGCGGCCGCCCCCGGCCCGCATTTTTCTGCCCGAAAACCCCGCGCGGGCCGATGCGTGCTGCCCTTGACCCGGTGCCCGGCAGGCCGGTACTTCTCCCACCCCATATCCGCCCGTCCCCGGGACGCCAGCCATGGTACGCACCTTCGATCGCCGCGCGTGGATCGGCCTCGCCGCCTGGTTCGTCGTCTGCCTCGCCGGCGGCGCCCGTGCCGACGACGAGGCTCCGGAACCCGCGTCGGACGGCGCCGAGCGGGCGGCGGCCGCGCGCCGTGTGATCGAGCAGGCCGTCAGCGGCCCGCCGGCCGCCGAGCCCGAGCCGCGCACGCCGCCGGCGGCGCCCCCTGAAGCCGCCGGCCCAACCGCCGACCTCGCGATCGCGAAACTCTCCGCCGAGGTCGCCGCCAAACAACTCGAGGCCCGACGGGCCGCCCAGAAATCACCGGCCGACGCGCTCGCACTGCTCGACGCGCTCGCGGCCCGCGTGGCGGAGGCCGGGCTTCCCGCCGACGCCCGCGGCCAGCTCGAGCGGCGGATCGAGCGCACGCGACGCGACATCGAGGAGACCACCGGCAAGCGCCGGGCCGAGATCGCCCTCGACAGGAAGAACGCCGCCATCGAGGCGCAGATCGACCGCGAGCGGTCGCGGAAGGTGGAGGTCGACGAGCGGCTCGCGATGCTCGTCGAGGAATACAACGTGCTCATCGACGAGCGCCGTTTCCTGGAGGCGGAGGCGGTCGCCAAGAAGGCGGCCCAGCTCGCCCCCGAGAACACGGTCGTGCGCCAGCTGCTCGCGCAGAGCCGCATGGTGCGGCGGCTGAGCACGCAGCGGTCGCTCGATGAGACCAAGCAGGCCGCCTACCTCGAAGACGCCGAGGACACCGAGCGGCTCGGTGCCCCGTTCACCGGGCCGATCGCCTTCCCGGAGACGAAGAACTGGGCCGACCTCACCAAGAACCGCCGGCGGCTCGAGGCCGAGGGGCGGTCCCGGGGCTCGGCGGCCGAGGCCGAGATCCACAAGAGCCTCTCCGTGAAGGTGCGGGCGGCGCACCGCAACGCCCCCCTCTCCGCCGTGCTCGACGACCTGGCCCGGCAGGCCGACGTGCCGATCCACCTCGACATGATCGGCCTGGAAAACGAGGCGGTGCGGAGCGACACGCCGGTGACGATCTCGCTCGACCAGCCGATCTCGCTCAAGAGCGCGCTCAAGCTGCTGCTCGAGCCGCTGCATCTCGACTTCACGATCCGCGACGAGGTGCTCAAGGTCACGAGCCCCAAGCTCGTCAAGGGGCAGTACTACAGCGTGTCCTACCAGGTGGCCGACCTCGTGGTGCCGATCCCGAACTTCTCGTCCGACGGCCTCGGGATCACGGGCGCCCTCCGCGACGGCTACTCGCGGATCCCGACCCGCAACGCCCTCTCGGTCGAGACCGGCCCCCCGCCGGCGGGCATCAACGCCGCGGACGCCGCGGCGTCGAGCGCCCCCCTCAACCCCGCCGCCCTGGCCCAGTTCCAGGGGGGCATGGGCGGCCCGCGGTCCGGCGGCTCCGTGCCTTCGATCCCGTTCGGGGCCCCGAACGTCGGCGGCAGCCAGGCCGACTTCCAGTCGCTCATCGACCTGATCCAGAACACCGTCGCCCCGCAGACCTGGAACACGCTCGGCGGCCAGGGGGCGATCCAGCCCTTCTCCACGAACTTGAGCCTCGTCATCAGCCAGACCCAGGAGGTGCACGAGGAGATCGCCGACCTGCTCGACCAGCTGCGGCGGCTCCAGGATCTGCAGGTCACGATCGAGGTCCGGTTCATCCGGCTCAACGACACGTTCTTCGAGCGGATCGGCGTCGACTTCGACTTCAACATCCAGTCGAACGTCAACGATCCGCTCAACATCACCGCCATTCCGACGCAGTCGAACAGTTCGACGAACCCCATCTCACAGGGCATCCAGTCCGCGCCGGGCGGGCGGTCGCAGGTGGTCGGCCTCGACAACACCGGCAACCCAGGCGTCGCGCTCTCCCCGCTGGCGAGCCAGTTCGTGACCTCGCCGTCGCAGACCACCGGCCAGGGCAACATCCCCGGATACGCCCGGAACCACTACTCGATCCCGTTCCGGCAGAACAGCTTCGGCGCGGCCTCCGTGCCCGCCCTCCCCGGGCTTCCCGACCCGACCTCGTCGGCGGCCAACTTCGGGTTCGCGATCCTCTCCGACATCGAGGCCTACTTCCTCATCCAGGCGGCCCAGGGCAACACCCGGTCGAACGTGATGCAGGCCCCCAAGGTGACGCTCTTCAACGGCCAGAACGCGTTCGTCTCCGACACCACGCAGCGGCCCTTCGTGACGAGCGTGATCCCCGTGGTGGGCGACTTCGCCGCCGCCCAGCAGCCGGTGATCACGGTGCTCTCCGAGGGCACGGCGGTCAACCTGCAGGCCGTCGTCTCCAGCGACCACCGGTTCGTGCGGCTCACGCTGATCCCCTTCTTCTCGCAGATCGGCAAGGTGCAGGAATTCCAGTTCGAGGGCTCGCGGTCGACGAAGACGAAGAGCAGCGACGAGAAGTCGGGGGTCGACGGCCAGGCCAACGCGGTCGCCACGAACGTCAATGCCGGGCTCACCACCGGTATCAAGTCGGCGGCCGAGCAGGAGGTGAAGTCGAGCGGCACGACGATCCAGCTGCCGGAATTCGTGTTCACGACCGTCCAGACGACCGTCAGCGTGCCGGACGGCGGCACGGTGCTGCTCGGCGGCATCAAGCGGCTCCGCGAGGGGCGCAACGAATACGGCGTGCCGATCCTCTCGAAGATCCCCTACATCAACCGGCTCTTCAAGAACGTCGGGCTCGGCCGCGTGACCGACAGCCTGATGCTGATGGTGACCCCGCGGATCATCATCCAGGAGGAAGAGGAGGAGAAACTCCTCGGGTCGAGCAAGCCGTGAGCGCGCCTTGGAGCGGTTTCCAGTGATGCCCCGCCTGTGGCTCGTCGCCGGCGCGGTCCTCGGCTTCGGCGGCGTGGCCGCCGGATCGTTCGGGGCCCACGGCCTGAAGTCGCTGCTCGAGGCCGGCGGCCAGGCCGCCACCTGGGAGACGGCCGTCCGGTATTGTCTGTTCCACGCGCTGGCACTCGTGCTCGTGGGGCTGGCCTGCTCGCTCCCGCAGGCCGGGCCGGCCCGCGGCCTGCTCGCCGCCGCCGGGTGGTCGTTCCTCGCGGGAACGCTCGTGTTCAGCGGATGCCTCGCCGCGCTGGCCGTCACGGGCGTGAAGCCGCTCGGCGCGATCGTGCCGATCGGGGGCGTGCTGCTGCTCGTCGGCTGGGCCTGCCTGGCGGCCGCCGGCTGGACCTGCGGCGCGGCCGACATCCCGGGTGCGGATTGACCCGGCCGCGGCTCCCGACGGCCCGCCTCCGGGCGGTCCGCCTACAACCGGTCTGACGCGGCCGGCTCGTCGGCGAACGGATTCACCGCATCGGCAGGGGCCTCGGCGGGTTCCTCCGGCTCCTCGGCCGCGGGGCGGCCCTTCCGCGGGATCGGCGCGTCCGCATCGTCGGGCTCCGGTGCGTCGACGCCGGCGGCCTCCCTGGGCTCCGGCGCGGGCACCGGCTCGGCCGGGGCGACCCGCTCCGGCCGCCGCCGGCGCAGCACGTCGGGCTGTGCCTCCTCGATCTCCGAATACCGGCGCCGCGTCGTCTCCCGGTCGCGCGCGAGCGCCGCCACGCGGGCCAGCCCGCGCTGCCGCTCGAGCTTCAGGCGGTCGGGCCCCTGCACCCGCTCGAGCGCCCGCGAGATCGCCCGGCTGCTCGGCCCGACGCGGCCCGTGGTCTCGAGATCCGCGCCGGTGTGGAAGTCGGCCTCGGCCTCGTCGCCGCGGCCCAGCCTGAGGAGCGCGAGGCCGCGGAAGTAGTAGGCCCGCGGATCGAGGTCGCCGGCCTCGATCACGCGCGAGAGCTCGTCGAACGAGCGCTGGTAGTCTCCCTCGTTGAAGGCGTGCACGCCGTGCCCGTAGGCCACCGCGAGCGCGGCCGCGCTCGTCTCAGCCCGCGCGGCGCGGGCGTCGAGCCCGATCGATCCGATCACCACGAGCGACAGAATCACGCCGCGCCGCATCGTCTCTCCTCCTGGGACTCCCGCGACAGTATCGGCAGCCTACCCCGCGGCCGGAACGCTTTCCCGGGCGGTGCCGGAAAAGACCGCCAGGCATGCCCCTCAGCCGGGGCGCAGGGTTTCCCCATCCCCCGCCGCCCCGCGCGCGGCGGCGTGCCTGCGGAACGTCTGCTCGTCGAGGTACACCGCCGGCCTCACCAGGTGGAGCATCACCGGCTCGGCGGGCCACCCGAAGGCGGCGAGCAGGCTGTCGAAGGCCGCGGGCGGGCAGCTTCCCTTCATGTCGACGAGGAGCACGCGGCCGTCCTTCTCGAAGGCGTTGCCGTCGACCTGCCACGAGAGCCCCTCGCGCGGGCTCGTCCACACGAACGACCCGTCGGGCTCGACGAACATCCGCTCGAGGCGGGCCAGCCGCGCGAAGGCCTCGTCGAATCCCGTCGCCAGCGGCGCCGCGGCCCGGCCGGGGTCCACCGCGAGCGTGGGCCACGAACCCCAGCGGTCGGCGTGCGCGGGGCCGGGAGCCGCGTCGTCGGGCCGGCGCTCGAGCGTGGCGTCGAAGGCGTAGAGGTCGGCGCGGTCGCTGCGGTTCACGTCGGCCCTCGCGCCGTGGCGGCGGCCGGCTCCACGGCGCTCCGCACCCAGACGGCGTAGGGCGGGGCGGCGGAGACGGTCGTCATGATCACCTCGGGCACTTCGTACGGATGGCCCGCCACGATTCCCGCGACGCACGCGGCCGCCCGCTCCGCGGTGGTCTTGCAGGTGCAGCGAAACTCCTCGGCCGTCTCCAAGCCGCCCTGCCAGCGGTAGACGCTCGTCACCGGCCCGTCGACCTGCACGCAGGCGGCCAGCCCCTCGCGTACGAGACGCTCTGCACAGGCGGCCGCGGCCGCGCGCTGCGGAAACGTGGTGCGGATTTCGACGACCTCGGCGCCGGGCGGCCCGGAGTAGGGCGCGTGCGACATGGGGCTCTCCTGCCGGCTCGGTCGCTCACGCGGCGTCGAGGATCGGCCGCGGGACCGGCCGGGCCGCGACCGCCGCTCCCGTGCCGCCGACCGGCGCCCAGCGCGGCTCGAAGCCGAGCGATTCGCCGTCCTCGAACACCGCCACGGCCGCAGGCCCGCGGACCGGCACCGCGGGCGCGGCCTCCGTGCAGGATACAGCCGTCGCCCCGCCGAGGAAGGGGGGCGCGGCCACGTCCTCCGGCGGCGGGCCGAGGCCCACGACGCGCGCGGTGCCGGAGTCAACGCCGGGATGACCGAGCACCGTGAGCCCCGGTCCGCCCGCGCCGGTGACCGCCGCGGGGAGGGCCGCGGAGAGCGCGGCCACGATCTCCGCCGCGGCCGGCACGGGCGCCGCGCCGCCGACGCGGGCGTGCATCCAGGCGGCGAGCGCATCGACCGTGCCGGGCTCCTCGCCGCAGCCCGCGCGACGGGCCTCCCGGGCCCAGCGGTCGACGGCCCTCCGCCAGGCGTCGGTGATCCGCCCGGCTGCGGCCGGCTCGGCGGCGAGCGACGCCCGCAGCCGCAGCGGCATGTCGAGCGGCCGGGCGGCCGCGAGGATGCGGACGAGCCCGCGGCCCGGCGTGGCCAGGGCCGGTCGCTCGGCGAGCGTCGCCCCGAACCGCGCGAGCAGGTCGACGGCGAGGCTCTCGAGCAGCGTGGGGCCGCGCTCGGGCACGGCCAGCGGGTCGGCGAGCGCTCCATGCGCGACCGTGAGCCCGGCCCCCTCCCAGACGGTGCCGATGCCGACGGATCTTCGGCCCGCGAACCGCCCGAGCGCCGCGTCGCGATCGCCGAGCAGCAGGACCGCGCGCACGGGCACCGCGGTCGGCAGCCCCAGCGCCGGTCGGCCGTGGCGGTCGGCGGTGGGCACGGCGAGTCCCCGGCGGGCCAGCCGCGTCACGGCGGCGAGCGGCCGCCGCGCGTGCCGCCACGCGGCGTGCAGCACCTCTTCATGCAGCGCCCGCGCCCGCCGCCCGCGGTCCCACGGCCGCACGCCCTCCAGCCAGCGGCCGCTCACGAGGCCGTCGAGCGTGTCTCCCGCCAGCACCACCACGACCCGCTCGACGGGCCGATAGCGCCCGTCGCGGCCGAAGCCGGCCCGCAGCGCCGCCAGGCGCAGGTCGTCGAGCAGCCGCAGAAACGGCGCCGGCCGCGGCGGCTCGGCCACGCTGCCGTCGGGTATCGCCCAGTTCGCCGTCACCACGAGCATCGCCGCCCCCCGATGTGTCATCGGCAGGGAGGGCGGCCGCGGCGGAGAACCAGCCGCCTGGAAGGCCCGCCGCGGCGGCCTGCGCCGGTCGTGCGGGTCGTCAGGGGGGCGAGAAGGCCGTCGTGCAGGTCGATTCGAGCGACCCGTCGAGTTCCGCGCCGGTGACGATCGCCGTGGCCCGCGCCGTGCCGGGGGAGGGCACCCGGTAGGAGACCTCGAAGGTCGCGTGGCCACCCGGAGGCAGGCTGGCGACGGCGTCGAAGCCGACGTTGGAACCGTCGACCCGCACCCGCGAGGGGCTGGGGTCGCCCACGAGCCGAGCCTGGTCGGGCAGCACGATCACGAGGTCGAGCCGCCCGGAGGGCGCCGTGCCGTTGTTCGTGATCGTGCCCACGAGCGTCGTGGCCCCGCCCACCTGCACCGGATCGTCGAGGTCGGCGAGCGTGAGCCGCAGGCCCGCCTCGCGCGGCGTGCGCGGCCGCGGCGTCGTCGACCGGACCATCGTGCACGTCTCGTCGGCGACCATCGCGCCCCCTGGCAGGCCGGCGAGCACGCCCCGCACGCAGGCCCGCGCCGGCGGCGATTCGCGGTAGCTCGTGGCGGAGGCCTGGGCGCGGAGGTTGACCTGTCTCCGCACCTGCCCCCCGGGGTCGATCGCCGGCAGCGTCCACGACACCTGCCCCGTGCCGAGCTTGTAGCCGTCCGACGCCTCGAGCGCCGCGAACGATCCGTCCCAGGTGATCTCGAGCGACGTCGGCGCGGAGGCGACGGGCCCGGCGTTGCGGACCGTGGCGATGCACTCGGCCACGGCTCCCGAGAGCGCCTCGGCCGGGCCGGCGAGGTCCAGCTCGAGCGCGGCGACGGCCGCCGGCGCCGCCACGGCCGGCGGCGGCGCGGGCGTGGTGATCGGCGCGGGCACGACCGCAGGCGCGGGGACGATCGCAGCCGCGGGGGCCGGCGGCGGCACGGCCCCCGCCACCTGCACGCACTCGGTGGCACCGCCCATGTAGGTGTGGGCCTGATCGAGGATCTCCACCCGGTGGCACTGCCGGCCCGGCTCGTCGAGCAGGAAGTCGAGTGTCAGCCGCCGGGTGGTGCCGGCCGCGAGATCGATCGTCCCCTTCTGCTCGATGGGGCTCGCCGAGGCCTCGTGATGGAAGCCCTTGTCGAAGTAGTCGACCACCCGCAGCCCCGACAGCGGCCGCCCCGAGCGGTTGACGATCTCGACCTCGAACGACACCCGCTCGCCGACCTTCGCCGCCAGCGGCCCGGTGATGTTCACGAGCACCGCGTCCTCGCCCCGCACCACGGCACCAGCGAGCACCATGATCACC
>Ga0214923_10002819_pt1 | contig 22527 bp, 15 predicted proteins | sample LL1510_MetaG_FD_177993 | JGI IMG/M metagenome (GOLD analysis project Ga0214923, IMG submission 177993) | Freshwater microbial communities from Lake Lanier, Atlanta, Georgia, United States - LL-1510 | ecosystem: Environmental > Aquatic > Freshwater > Lake | place: USA: Georgia | collected...
GAACAGAGAAGTTAAGCCCCTCAGCGCAGATGATACTTGGGTAATACCTGGGAAAGTATGTCGCCGCCGTCCTAATAAGTCTAAAAAGCCTCACTCGTGAGGCTTTTTTTGTTTATTCCAATTTGTGTCGACGCAACAAAACCATTATCGCCTTTGTCCATTTTTTTGGGTACCTACAATATCCCGATTTCCCAATAGTAAATAACCATTTTCTGATGTTGGTTGTTCCCTTTAATTTTTGATAATATTTTCTTGCAGATACGTAATTGCAAAAATGGATGAATGAAGCTGTATCGCTCGGATAATATTTATAACGAGATTTGATATTATGTGTTTGTCGAAGATTGTTTTTACCCACGATTCCAAAGTGATTATTTAACAATCGGCAAACCTTGCTGCTTCCATATCCCGATTCTTCTATCGCAATGCCTAATATTACTTCGCTCGGAATTCCAAATTGAATAGATAAACTATCGCACATTGGTTTGTATTTGGCAACATAGTCTTTTGATTGTCCCTCAACAATTGAAATAACTGAAAATAGGGAAAAAAACAGAATGATATATTTATTCTTATTTATTTTCATCAATGAAACAAAATACAAAGATAAAGAAAATCAATGTATTATCAAAAATTCATGGCTTAACAGCGTGTTTGGTTGGATTAATTTGAATTTCCTTATATTTGTAATAATGAGAAATTCAGAAAAATATTTTTTCACATTTTTAATCTTGGTATTGTCTGGTATAGTTGAGCTATCAGCTCAAAACATGAAAATGCACCGGGTTTTAAAAACACCTGGTTTTCTAGAGTATACCACTCCAACGGCAACTTTCGAAACTTATAATTCCGTAATTACCAAAATAGGGAATTATCCATCAAACGTGAATTATAAAGTTTATAATACATTAAAAGACGATTTGGGTCAATCCCATTTTCGTGTTCAGATGTATTTTGATAATATTCCTGTTACTTTGGCTACCGGTATTGTGCATGTTAAAGATAATTTTATTTTCAGAATCAATGGTGATTTTGTTTTGGCCAAAGATGTTCAAGGTAAAAAGATATTGAATGTGGATCAGGCAAGGGAATTGGCATTTAAATATTTGCCATCTGAAAAGTATTATTGGCAAGATATGGGGATGAATGAAATCCTTCAAAAAGTTACAAAAAACAAAGACACCACCTACTATCCTAAGGGTTCTTTAAACTACATAGGAAAAAACAACCGACTCGATACCATTCAGTCATTGTGCTATAAATTTGATGTGTTTTCTCAAATACCTTTGGCAGGAAAATCAATTTATGTGAACGCCGAAACAGGAGAAATTTGGGCAACCAACGAATTGATTTTGCACACAGAAGTAACCGGGAAGGCAACAACAAAATACAGTGGAGTTAGAACTATTAAAACAGATAGTACCGCACCAGGTGCATATCGATTGAGAGAAACTTTTCGTGGTTCGGGAATAGAAACCTACAACATGAAAAAATCTAATGTTTATGGTTCCGCGGTTGACTTTACAGATGCAGATAATAATTGGAATAATGTAAACGCCAATAAGGATGAGGTTGCAACTGATGCGCATTGGGGTGCAGAACAAACCTACGATTATTTCAAAAACATGCATGGCAGAAACAGTTATGACAACAAAGGGGCTTTGATTTATAATTTTGTGCATTATTCAGAAAATGGTTCAGGTTATGATAACGCATTTTGGAATGGCAGCGGAATGACATATGGTGATGGTGCAACAAGTTTTACTGGACCATTAACGGCATTGGATGTTTGTGGTCACGAAATCACCCATGCTGTAACAACAAATTCTGCTAATTTAACATACTCAAATGAAAGTGGTGCTTTAAATGAAAGCTTTAGTGATATATTCGGTGAAACCATTGAAAATTTTGGAAGACCAACCCAATGGAATTGGAAAATTGGTGAAGATATTACCCCAGGAAATGCCGGCATTCGTGATATGTCAAATCCTGGTGCATTCTCTCACCCAAAATATTACAAAGGGTTAAACTGGTATTCTGGAGCATTAGATAACGGCGGGGTTCATTTAAATTCAGGTGTTCAAAATTATTGGTATTATTTAATTGCAAACGGTGCCAAAGGAACGAACGAAAAAGGCAATGTTTTTGCCATAGATTCCCTGGGATTTATAAAATCTGCAAAAATTGCATACAGAAATTTAACTGTGTATTTAACTGCTTCTTCAACTTATGCAGATGCAAGAACCTACAGCATTATCAGTGCCACAGATTTATTTGGAACATGCTCTAAAGAGGTTATTTCAGTTACCAATGCTTGGTGGGTTTGCGGAGTTGGGGCAAAATACGATTCAGCCTACGTAAAAGCCAATTTCACCGGAGATACCCTGGCCTGTAAAACGTCGAAATTGGTTAATTTCTTTAATACCTCAGATAACTATAGTACTGCAAAATGGTATTTTGGAGATGGGGGAACAGCCACAACTGTAAATGCATCGCACAATTATGCTAGCTATGGTAAATTCACGGTGAAACTCGTGGTAAAATCTTGTTTTAAAGGGAAATCAGATAGTATTACCAAAGTGAATTTTGTAAGTGTTGATAGCACGAGGGATATCTGTAATGCCATTTTATTGCCAATTACAGGAAATACAAATGAATCGCGTTGTTGGGGTTTTGTCTATGACGACGGAGGCGAAAGTAATTATGGGGGAAATAAAATGGTTGCAACCAAATTAACTGTTGCCAATGCCGATTCAATCAGATACAGATTTATTATGCTAGATTATGAAACTGGTTTTGACTCTTTAGTGATGTTTCAGACCAATGTTAATCAGGCCAATAAAATTGGAAGTTTTACAGGAACCACAACGCCATTTGCCGGCGCGTGGAAAACCGTGAAAACCAATGTGCTCATTTTCAGGCAATACTCCGATCAATTGCAACAAGGCAAAGGATTTAAATTACAATATATTGCCTATAGGCCAAAATTGACAATTGATTTAGGTAAAGATACTGGTATTTGCATTGGCGATACAGTTCAACTTTATCCTTCATATGGAGGGGGAAATCCAGCCGATTTATTTGTAACTGGCCCAGTTGGACTTACACCAGGGAACTATAGGGTTGGACCAAAAGTAACTACCAAATATTTCTTTAAAGTTACAGATGCTTGTACTGGTTTATCGGCAATTGATTCGATAATTGTTCTAGTTCGACCTCCAATTAAAGTGAAATTAGGAAATGATACAACAGTTTGCCAAGGCAGAAATGTGATTTTAAAACCTGTGGTAACTGGTGGTAAACCTGCCGGTTACAAATATTATTGGTCACATGGGCCAGGCTTAGGAATGCCAACGGAAATGGTTATTTCAACGGATACGGTGAAGTACTATGTAATTGTTTCAGATGGATGTACCAAAATACCTGATACTGCCTATCAAACAGTAAATGTATTGCCTTTATTGGAAGTTGTGCCTACAAGATTAACCGCAGATGTTTGTCCAGGAACCAATGTGAATTTAAAAGTAGCTGGAAAAGGAGGTAAGTCTTCAGGTTATGTATTTACATGGGATCATGGTTTAGGCACAGGAACAACCAAAACAGTTTCCGTAACAGATACTACAACTTATTACATTACCTTAAGCGATGGTTGTTCGGTGGTGTCGGATTGGGACAGTATTCAAGTTGCAATTCCAGCACCCTTGAAATTAGATTCAATCTCAGATTCAACATTATGTGCAGGTAAATCACTGCAAATAACGTTAAATGCTTCAGGAGGAAGACCTTCAACTCATTTTGTTAATTGGACAAACCCAGCAATCGTTGGATACACTCCAACCTTAAATCCGCTTGAGGGAATTACCACTTACAGTGCAATCTTATCAGATGGTTGTATGCTGATAAACGATACAATGTCCTTCAATCTAAAAAAACTACCGCCAATTTCTGCAACATGGAATATTTCAGATTCTAAAATGTGTTTTGGGGATAGTTTTAATGTTGATTTCACAATCAAAGGGGGCGATAGTACCAAATATAATTGGTTATTGAATGGAAATTCAATAAGTTCAAAAATCAATAAAATAGCATTGGTAACTACGCAAAATGTGACATTGGACTTGAAAGATGGATGTTCACCTGACGTTAATTTTACGCAGAAAATTGTGATTAGTCCTTCAAAATTGAATTTGTCAATTTTAAGTGCAGATAGCACCAATTGCGCGGGCACAAAACTTGCCTTTATTGAGGTTTCAAATACGGCTTTAAAAACACCTGTTTCATACAAATGGAATGATCCATTGTTGCAAACAACTGCAAAAATTGTTGGATTAACTGCTGGTAAATACAGGGTTATTGCAAACGATACATTTGGATGCGAAGATTCTATTTCGGTGAAAGTGATTGATTACGGTGTTTTATTTAAGGCATTTACAGATACTACCATTTATCGTGGAACCGCTATTAAGTTAAGGTTGAAAAATGCAATTGCTTCAAAATGGCTAGGCCCTTCAATCTTGGGAAAAGACTCTGCTTTGTCTATTCTGGTGAGGCCTTTAAAAGACACGATGTATACTGTTGCTGGACTTGATATAAATGGGTGTCAAGGTAAAGATACGATTACAGTTTTGGTAATTGATCCTCCAACTGTGAGAATACCAAATATTATTACCCCGAATGGAGATAGAAGAAATGATGTTTGGGATTTGATAGAATTGGCTGAATTGGATCAGTACACAATCATTATTTCAGATAGGTTGGGTAAACGAGTTTATAAATCAGAAAGTTACGGCAACGATTGGGGTGGAAAAGATTTAGATGGTAATGAATTGCCAGTGGGTGCATATTTTTATAAAATGACACACCGAAAGAGTTACAATACCATGAGTGGATATATTCAAATTATTCGTTAACAGAATTTATAGAAACAAAAAGGGGCTAATATGATGATTAGCCCCTTTTTTTTATTTGATTAATTTACTCGTCATTTACTTTTTCTTGGCATTCGCTGCCAATACATTGTCAGATTCTAAAGTATTCATAGCCATCATTTCTTTCAATGTTTTGTTCATGCCTTCAGTTGAACCATCCAAGAAGATTACATTTCCTTTTCCATCTGTTGCAAAGTTTTTAATTGCTTCTGTCCACATACTGAATAACAAGAAAGATGAATCCAAATCGGCAGTTTTCATTTCGGTAGCAGCATCTGACATACCTTTCGCAACTTCTTTTCTAAAGAGTGCAATACCTTGTCCACGCATTTGTGCTGCAATTCTTTCAGCCTCAGCAGAAATTTTAATTGCATTACCTTCCGCTTCCGCAGCTTTTGTTTTTGTAATTAAAAGTGCTTGTCCTTCATTTTCAGCGGCAGCTTTTAAATTACTTGAGGCAACAACCTGCGCCATAGATTTGGTGATCACATCATCGAATGTAATGTCATTCAATGCCAAATCTTGCAAATGGTAGCCCCATTTTTCAAGCACATCATCAATGTTATGTTTTACTGAATCAACAATTTCATTTCTGAGGGATAAAATTTCGGCTTGCTTTTTTGTAGCAACAAAACCACGAATACTTCCTTCGATAGTACGAATAAGGGCTGACATGAAATCGCGCTCGTTCACGAATTTAAAAGCTACATTTTTCAACGTTTCTTCATCATTATTCAATACCGAATACAATAGCATTGCTTTAAAATAAACATTAGCTTGATCTTGGGTAATTGCTTGGAAATCTAACTCAATAGATCTGTTTTGCACAGAAATTTTGCGAAAAATCGCTTCTAAAAATGGAATTTTAAAATTCAAACCGGCATGCAGTACACGTCGGTATTTGCCGAACATTGTAACAATCGAAACTGTACCTTGTTGTACGGTTACTAATCCAGATAACACAATGATTATTGCGAATCCGATAATTAAAAGAGGGAAAATATTCATAATACGAAGTTAAATTAAAGTTTGGATTTTGTTGATCAATAAAAATTATTTTTATTGATTATAAATGATTTGGGTTAGATTTTCGACCAATTGAGCAATAGATTCGCTTGTTTTGATGCATTTAACCGTCTAATCATCGAAATTTGTAATCTTCATGAAAAAATTATTGTTGATGTTGACAATTGGGTTTGGATTTGTTTTTACAGCAATGCGCAATTTCCAACAAGTTATTTGGTTAGCGGGAAGGTTTTAGATGCGAATGGTCAGCCAATCGAAAATGCAAAAATTACAGTGTATAGAATGGCCGATACATTATATAAAAAGCCATCACTAGAGCAAATGTTAAATGTTCCCAATGAAATATTCTCTGAAGTTTTGGCTTCTGTGAATTCTGCAAAGGCCGGAACTTTTCAAATCAATGCGCCTATGCCATTGTTTAGACTCCAATTTAATGGGGGGGATCCAAGAAGATCCTTTCGATCACCACATACTTTTTCGGCTTATGTGGTTGTAGTTGCTGAAGGATTTGAAGCATACAAATCTTATGTAAACTGGAAACCAACGAGAAGTGCTGAAGGTCCAAGTTTAACTTTAGACGAACCATTTGTTTTGTTGAAATTAAAAGATAGGATGCAGGGCGTTGAAATTAAAACCAATGCAATTGTTCAAAAAGGCGATACTTCCGAATTGAGCGCAGCAAATTATAAGGTAAATCCAGATGCCACTGCGGAAGATTTGGTACGTAAAATGCCCGGGGTAACTTCTAGCAATGGTCAAGTTCAAGCGCAAGGTGAACAAGTAAAGAAAGTTTTGGTAGATGGCAAGCCGTTTTTTGGCGATGATCCGAATACCGCGTTGAAAAACTTACCTGCAGAGGTTATTTCTAAGATTCAAATTTATGATGGTCGTTCTGACCAAAGTGCATTTACCGGATTTGATGATGGGAATACCACCAAAACCATGAATATTATTACCAAAATGGGATTTAAAAATGGCGTTTTTGGAAAAGGATTTGGAGGTTATGGTAGATCATTTGACGGAAGCGGCGATATCAATAAATACAAGGCAGGATTAAATTTAAACTATTTTTCTGGAGATAGGCGTTTTACATTGTTGTCGCAATTGAATAACATCAATGAACAAAACTTTTCAATTGAAGACATCATGGGTTCAATGGGTGGTGGTTCTCTCGGTGGAAGAGGCGTTGGCGGTGGAGGCATGTTTGGCGGTGCAGGTGGTGGCATGGCCGGCGCAGGCCAATTCTTCGTTGGAAGTCAAAATGGAATAACCTCAACTGCTGCAATTGGTTTAAGTTATTCAGATAAATTTGGGAAAAAGAAAACCTTAGATTTTTCTGCTAGTTATTTCTTAAATAACACGGATAATGACAATTCAACTTCTACCAATCGCATTTTTGTAACGGGTATTCAAACTGGTTATAATTATAATGAAACAGCTCAGAATTTCGCTCACAATAGAAACCACAGATTTAATTTGCGTTTTGATTGGAAACCCGATACCGTAAATAGAATTATTATTCAGCCGAGATTGACACTCCAAACAAATGGAAATAAAAATCCACTTACAGGAATTACATCAAATCCAGAGTCGGTAGATTCAATATTTAGCAAACTCGTAAATGGTTATGTCAATAATTCTGTTGGTTATAATGGCGGAGTAAATTTAAATTGGATGAGGTCTTTTAAAAAGAAAGGGAGAACATTGTCTGTTTCTGTGAATCCAGGTATTACAAACCAAACGGGAGAAACAGATATTAATAACAGAAGTATTTTTAACATTGCCGGAAATAAAATTGATACAATAAAACTTCAACGTTTGGATATTGGCAAAACGGGCTTAACATTAAACGGAAATTTGACATTTACAGAGGGATTAGATTCAAACAATTTAATTTCTGTGATGTATAATGGAAATTTAAACCAAAATGGAAGCAATCGATTGAATTATGTCCCTCAAAACTATTTGTCTGAAATCAATTATCTCGATACTATTTTATCGAATAAGTATAAAAATGGCTATAGCAGTCATTCAGTTGGTGGTCAATATCAATTTCAGAATTATAAATGGAATACCAATATTGGGGTAAGTGGTCAGGTTGCGATGTTGAACGGTGATCAAGCTTTCCCATTTGTAACAAACTTGAACAGACAGTTTTATTCTGTGTTGCCATCATTTAGTGTTCGTTATAAATTGGGAATGAAAAAGAATTTGAGATTGAATTACAGAACTTCTAACAATGCGCCTTCGGTTGATCAGTTGCAGGAGGTTATCAATAATAGCAATTCACTTCAATTAAGTGTAGGTAACAAATCGTTGGTACAGGATTATCAGCATAATTTAACGATGCGGTACTTCTCTGTAATTCCAGAAAAAGGCAAAAATTTGTTTGTTTTGATTAATGCTACTTATACAAAAAATTACATTTCATCATTGACGCAAATAGCGGGAAATGCACCTTTAATGGTGAAGATTGGTGATACTGGAGTAATTCGTTTGAATCCAGGTGCACAATTATCAAAGGCCGTGAATTTGGATGGTTATTATAACTTGAGATTATTTGGTACCTATGGAACGCCATTAGACTCAGGAAAGTTAAATTTGAATGTGAATGGGGGACTTAATTACGTTCAAACTCCGAGTTTGATACAAATTGGCAATAACGACGCGAAATCGAATACGTCTAAAAATCCTTCGGCGAGTTTTGGCCTAGTTTTGGGTACAAACGTAAACAAATTGGATATTACTTTAATGAGCACAACCACTTATAGTTATGTCATCAATACCTTGCAAAAGTCTTTGAATCAAAGTTATATCAACCAAAGCACTCAATTTAAGTTAAATTATAATCCTACTGAAAGTTGGGCTATGGTTTCTGATATTACGCAAAGTGCTTTTACAGGATTGAGTAGCAGTTACAATCAAACGTATTATTTGTGGAACATGGGATTGGCCAAGAAATTTAAGAAAAATACAATTGAAGTTAGGTTAAGTGTCTATGACATTTTGAATCAGAACAAAGCAATTGCAAGAAATGTAACACAGACCTATTTTGAGGATGTGAGAACGAAGGTATTGACCCGTTATTCCATGATAACGGTTACATACAATTTGCGTCAATTTAAGGGCAGTAAAGACCAAGGTAAGGATGAGAAAGACAGGAGAATGTTTATGTTTCCTGGTGGAACACCACCTCCTGGAATGCCGATGCCAGGAATGGGAATGCCACATGGTGGAGGGATGAATTAAAAAAGTTAAGAAAATATACTATGAAAAAAGGAATTTTAAATGCATTGGTTTTATCAATGGCTATTTCATCATGCACAATTATCCGTCCTGGAGAAATTGGGTTAAAACAAAGTTTGGGTAAATTGAATCCAACTTCTTTCGGTCAAGGACCACATTTCTTTAATCCTTTTATTACAAAATTCGTTTTGGTGAATGTAAGAACGGTAGAAATTTATGAAACATTGCCACTGCCAACAAAAGATGGATTAAATGTAAATGCACAAATTACATTGTTGTACCATGTTGATCCAAAGGCGGTTGCCAATGTATATCAGCAATTTGGTTTGAATTACGAAAATGTAATTGTGCAAAGTAATTTCTTGGCTACAGCCCGCGAAGTGAGTTCAAGATATTTTGCAAAAGAATTGTATGCAATTGAGCGCGAAAAGGTAGAGAAAGTTGTTGCTGAGGAATTACGCAATCATATTTCGGACAAAGGATTTATTGTAGATGCAGTATTATTGAAGGATATATTATTACCAACTTCAATGGTAAATGCCATTCAAGAGAAAGTAAATGCTGAACAATCTGCATTGCAAATGGAGTATGTAATTGCAAAACAGAAAAAGGAAGCAGAAAGATTAAGAATTGAGGCTGAAGGCATTAGAAGAGCTCAAAGAATTATTGATAGTTCATTAACTCAGAAGTTATTACAATATAACAATATTGAAATAATGAAAGGATTGATAACTTCCCCTAATTCAAAAGTGATTATTACAAATGGCCAATTGCCAAATGTGATGTTAAGCCCTAATCACGAATAAGATTAAAAAGTGACTATAATAAAAAAGCCACCCTTTGGGTGGCTTTTTTGTTTGATATTGAAATTCAAATTAGTGATTTACTTGAATTTTATATGTGTCTTTTTTATTGTTTGCAATTACTTCAACGAAGTAAACACCATTCGCTAGGCTTTCTGTATTGATTTTCGCATGACGGCCATTGTTGTTAGTTACTATAGTTTCACCAACCAATTGACCTTGAAGATTTCTCACATTGATAGAAGCTTTACCATGAACAGCAGGTACAAAAACAGTAAATATATTGTTTACTGGATTAGGATAAACCCTTACTCCTTCAATTAAATATTGGCGAACGTTAGTTAATGGCTGTGGATTGATATATTGTTTCATTGTATCTGAACCACAAGGGGCATTGTCAACAATAAATGTAACTTCTACTGGACCTGCATTAGAATATTTATAAGTTGGCATTTCTTGGAAGCTTTCATTTCCATCACCATAGAACCAATGATAAGCTTTGCCACCTGCGGATAAATTTTTGAAATTAAATGTAAATCCATTTTGGACATAAGAAAAGTTTGCTTTCACTTTGGTTATTTCATAAAAATCTTGAGATATGGTGCTTGAGCAACCTGCTGCATTTGTAACTGTTACGGATGCAGATGTTTTACCAGATGCTCGAATATAAGTAGAAGCAGTTGCTGCGCCATTAGACCAAGCATATTTGTTTCCACCACCACCGCCTGCAGTTGCTGTAACCATCATTGAATCATCTGCGCATATGCTGCTATCTGTGAAAATCAAAGTAATTACTGGATTGGCGGAAATAAATACATTTACGTTTCTCTGAGCTACACATCCTGCTGTATCTGTTGCTGTTACAGTATAGCCTGTAGTTACTGTTGGGTTAGCGTGAACGGTGTCACCCGTTGTTTTATCCAATCCTGTACTAGGAGCCCAAGTTAAGGTTGATTTGCCAGAGGCAGCGGCTGTTAATGTTACAGGATTACCACCAGGGCAAATGCTTCCAAAATTTGGTGATACTGTTAATTTTGGCGCTTTGCCTGCGTTGGTACTTACTAAAATACTTTTACTTGTATCTATCAAGCCAGATTTAGAACAAGTAATAATTGCTCTATAGTAAAGCGAAGCATTGGCAAAAGTAGCAAATGGATTGGTACCTGTACCTATATTTGTATAAGTTCCAGTTGCTGTTGTTGCACTTTGCCATTGAATAGTGATTCCTGAACCTGTGGTATTCCCAGATAAACTTAACGTTAAAGCTCCAGTAGCAGCGCAAATTTTTGTGGGCGAAGTTGTGAATGTACCAACAGTTGGTTTTCCTGTGCAATAAGTTGGGAAATGTTGCCATTCGAAATCATCGAGGTAAATATTACCACCCGCATTTGAACCACTTCTAGCGGTACCTGTGATGATAATATAATTTACTGTGCCTTTATAAGAAGATGGAATTGAGAATGAATATTGTTGCCATCCTTCAGAAACGATATCTGGGCAATTCATTTTTGCATGACGTGCAACAACACCAAGTCTTTTTGCTCCCGTTAATGATTGTGTAGAGTTAATAGAAACTGTGATTGAATCACCTTGAGTGTATTGTGTATCTCTGTAAATATAGAAACTGAAATATGAATTTCCTGATCCTCTTGAAGATAAATCTAAATTTGGAGTACACAATGATTGTTGTTGACCTGCAGTGAATGCGGTTCTTGACCCAAAACGCATTACAGCTGTACCACCATGAGGTGCACACGCTGGTGTTGTTTGGTTTCCAGTAACACGTCTCCATAGACCGCCACCGCCACCACCACCAATTGTCGACCAACCTGTTGGTGGGAACCCTGCTCCCTCAACGCCTTCGTTTACAAGCACAGCTTGGCTAAACGCGTTGTTTACATTTAAAAGCATGATTGCAATAAATGTTAAATTTAGTAATTTTTTATAATTCATAGTTGTTTAGTTTTATTATTTTTTTCCATTAATAATTGTTAAATCTCCAAATTGATCGAATGTCCTGGTACCCGTAATCGATTCTGCATATAATCCGTGCACAATGTAAGCATAAACACCTTCTGGGACGTATTCTCCATTGGCTAATTTCCCATCCCAAGGGTCAAGTACCGATTTTTGGAATACAATGCATTCACCCCAACGGTTGTATATTGAATAATAACCGGATCTAACTTGGCATTCAAAATAAGGAGCCCATCCATCATTGAGATTGTCTGAATTTCTCGGAGAAAATGCACTTGGCACCCACATTGAACAATCGCAACGGTAACTGTGAACATTTACGAAATCTGTTCTTGTACCACAACTATTTGAAGTTACCAATGAAATGGTAGTTGAATATGGAATACTTATTTCTGCACCTTTATCTCCATTGCTCCAAGAATAGTTGAATTTTCCTATATTGGGTTGATAAGCTTTAATTTTTAACGGCTGACCTTGACAGAAATATTCATTATCATTTAACACTTTAACTGGAATGGTATCTTTATCTACCTTAAATGAATCTATTCTATTTCCGCAACGATTTTCAGTAATTAGCCACCATTTGCCGGTTCTATTTACAGTTATTGACGGATTTGTTGTTCCATCGCTCCATACATAAATGCAATTGGGTTGAAAGGCATTTAAAGAATATAAAATCGGGCTAGCACAAAAAACTGTATCTTTAATAGGTGCTTTAATTGGTTTCCTTCTTAGTAAAATATTAAATGAATCTTGTTTTGTTTGACATGGTGTTGAAACTGTTAAAAAATACTTCCCAAAAGTTTTGAATCCTCGAGTAGCATTTGTATCACCATCACTCCACAAATAAGTGTGGAAGGGTTTTGCCGTAATATTTTCAATAATTGTTTCGCCAATACAAATGCCTGTATCTTGTAATTTCGGGGGCATTACAACCACCGAACCTTGTTTGATTTTAATAGTGTCAACTCTTTTGCCGCAAGAGTTAGAAGTTTCTAACCAAAAATTACCCGGTACTGTAAATGTTCTGTAACTTTTTGTGCTTCCATTATCCCAAATATAGGTACATCCTATTTGTTTGATATTTTTATACAAACTCCAACCAGTAGTGCAAAAGGTGGTATCTTTAAAACTAGGGGATGTTGGAATATCACCTGCTATGACAGTTAAAGTATCTATAATACTTGAACAAGCATTGGTGGTAGTTAAAAAATAAGTTCCACTGCTTGTGAATGATTTTTTAGGATTAACGTCACCATCATCCCATAAATAGGTGCATGTGGTTAAAGTTTGAGTGGCATCAACATTAACCGATGTTTTAGATGTGCACAAAAGAGTAGTATCAATCAAAAGTTGAGTTGGTTTTTTACAAGGTTGTCTGCACTCAATATTCGAATTGAAATTAATGGATGTAATTGTAGGTGTGTGATTGGTTAAATTGCCTTCAGCGACATCTGCGGTAGTTAAAGCTGTAGGACTTAAAGTAGTTGCAAATGGGGTATAGGTTTGGGTATGATTTGCGCAACTTGTAGAAAGGCAAGGACTGAGTAGCGCAAAATTTAACCTAACTCCTGCTGCTCCATTGTCTTGACCAAAAAACACAGTTCCTCCAGATTTTAAAATATCAAAATCGTTCGCTGAATTGGAAATACTCATTCTCCTTGTTCCAAAATATATGGCATTTCCCGAAATGTAATTTCCATTTGTATCTAATGTAACAAACCCTTGTCGTTGGCCACCACCGCCTAAGCCATTAGATTGTACTGATAAATAAATTTTTCCATTTTCAAGGTATGCATGGTTGAAATAATCTGTTGAACCGGCTCCTACAGAAAATCCTTTTTGCCAAATTACATTTCCTGTTATTATGTTTAATGCAGCAACAAATCCATCGGGATTTCCATTCTTATTTGTAAAACCAGCTATGAAAACTTTACCAGAAGGCAGCGTCAATATATTATCCGTGCTGTAGTTTGTAGCAGCTGATAGGTAAACGCCTTGTATCGCTTTTCCTGTAGATTTATCAACCAACATAACAAAAGGATTTTGGGTAGAAGTTGTCCAACCGGCTATTACGTAGCCATATGATGTGCTTTTTATATCAATTGGATGTGTTTGTTGATTATTTCCAGAAACACTTACATTGATTTGATTTGCAAATAATTGGTTTCCACTGCTATCAAGTTTTACAATAAGTATTCGTGAATAATTTAATTTGGAATATTGTTGTGCATCTCCAACACAAACTACATCTCCGTTTGGTTCTACAGTTACTCCTCTGATTGCATCCAAATATGTAGCTCCGGAATTGCCATTACTTGCTGTTTTCTTATACCATTTTAGGCCTCCTTGATTATCAATGGAAACAATGGCACCTAAATTGGTAGTTAATGTTGCATCATAGTTTTGACCTGTAATAATAACTCCACCTGATGGGGTTGCAGCAAGTTTTATTGCATAACCACCCTCATTTGAAGCCAAACCAATTGTTTTAAAAAACAATAATTTGCCAGTGTCATCAGCCTTTGCATAATAAAATTCAACATTTCCTCCTGCAACTGTAGCCAATCCACCAATCCAAAACCCACCGGGAACGGCAACAACGCTATGACTTGTGATTCCGGTTATTTTGGCAGAACCCACGATTTTTTCTGTGAGCGTAACGTATTTTGAAGTAATTACATCACTACAAACCTGTGCATTTGATACCTTTGATTGTAGCGAAAATGTCGCTAAAATCATAAAATACAATAGGTTGAATAAGTGGCAATACTTGTTTTTTATTTTTGTTTGCATTATTAGGCTAGTATAATTTGCAAATTGACGACTTTTTTGTGAATTTTATTGTATTTTATCTAAAAAGATTGCAAATCGATGACAAAAAACAATCCAAAATGATGATTTTTTTGGATTGTAAAATTTTCACTGAAAGCATAGAAAGTGTTACTGATTTATTGTATCAAAAAAACTTTGAAATTTTTCAAATACCAAAATATAGGTATTTGGTATTTATTTTTTTTTTCATATATTCGCATACGGAAAATCAAAAAAAAAAATCATGAAAAAATTAGCTTTATTATCTGTTTTAGTGTTTGCAGCATCTACAACGTTTGCTCAAACTGCAATGCCTGGTAAATCAACTCCAAAAGTTTCAAACCAACCTGTTCTTACAAAACCTGTAAACACTGTCGACGTTAAAGGTGCAGGCAAAAACAACCCAGTAGGTAAAAGTGGAGTAAATACTTCTAAGCCAGCTGTTGCTGACAAAGTAAATACTACAAAAGTGGGTACTTCATCAACTCCAGTAAAGAAAAATTAATTTTTGAATTTGTATTCAATAAAAAAAGGGGATTTATCCCCTTTTTTTATTGATATGATTTTTGTAAATTTTCTTCAGATTGAATTGAACAGTCTGTATCATATTCTACATTTGTCTAAATTCAAATTTAATTGATAATTTACTGACAATAATCATTATGGTTTTGAAGCAGATAATTCAACATTGAATTTGAAATTATCGCGTGAAGAGTTGGCAAATTTGGTTGGCACTGCAACAGAAACCGTAATTCGATTGTTATCCGAATTCAAGTCAGATAGCATTATTTCATTGGAAGGTAAAAAGATAAAAATTATATCAATTGACAAATTGGTTTCAACTGCCAATTTGGAAGATTAATGCAACCTTTTAAGTTACACTACTTAAATTAATTCTAATTTCATTTTTATTTCTTTCAAATAATTGTAATCTTTTTCAAAAATAGTTTCGGTAATCCAAAAATTAACTAATTTTTCTTTAACTAGCTGTTTGATTATTCTTTTGTGTAAAAAACCAAATGAGTGTTTTTTGGATCCCGTAATTCCAATTTTTGCTCCTTTTTGATATAATTTATTTATTATATTAGGGTCCTTTTGACATTCTTTCATGCCATCACATTTTAATAAGTAAATTTCGTAGCCCAATAGGTTGATGTCCCAGAAATCCGAAGATAACTTAGCGTATTTGATATTCTTGTCAGGTAATAAAAACACCTTTTTATTAATTATTTCTGATTGATAATTTTCAATAATTGTTGATAATTTGGTTTCATTTGTGATATTGAAATATACAAAGTAGCTACCATTCAAATTGCTATATTCAATGAATTCATTTACTAAATCTAACAATTTGTTTTTTTGAACAAACGGAATTCCTATCTGAAACGATTTGAATTCATTGTTCATTAAATGTGATTTATAATCCTTAAACCATGAATTGTTTCCATTCAATGAATCACAATCTAAAAGAAAAGTGTCTTGATAAATTAAATTTCCAAGTTTTAACATGATAAAGATTTTGAATAGATAAAGTAGATTGAAAAGATGTTTAAAATTTGTACAAACTTAAGTGAACACCTTGTCAATTAAATATGGGTTTAGGTAATTGTATCGCCAAGAAATTGTTTTTTGAGGAATTGTTATAAAATGTTATATCTCAATAGCGTTTTCTATATTAGAAACCAACAAATGAAAAATCTCATAATATTTGAGCCTCAAGTATTGTTTAGCCTTGTGATAAATTATTTGATCTACTATTTGAGACTTGCAATTTTGCAAATGAATTAACCAATGATAACAGCAATTCTGATTACACTTATTGTACTCAATTTTCCAATAAATCTATTTTTAGATTTATTTCTTGAAGATAAGATGAATCGTTTTGATCGATTGTTTCTGTAATCCAATAATCAATAATATTTTCTTTTAATAATTGTTCGATTATTCTTTTGTGAAATAGACCGAATGAGTGTTTTTTAGATCCCGTAATTCCAATTATTGCTCCTTTTTGTAAATATTTCATCAACGTTTTTGGATTACTTTTACATTCTTTCATGCAGTCACATTTTAAAATATATATCTCATAGTTCAATTTGCTCATTTGCCAAAAATATTTGGAGAATGTAGCGTATTTAACATTTTTATCAGGCAATAAATATACTTTTTTATTGTTGATTTCACTTTGATTAATTTCTATTTCAGTGAGTAATTTGGTTTCGTTTTTTACATCAAAATAAATAAAGTATGAACCCTTTATATCCAATGATTCAATAAATTGAATTGCAAAACCTAACAATTTGTTTTTGTGAATAAAAGGAATTCCAATCTTGTACGATTTATATTCATTGTTAGTTAAATATAATTTATAATCCCCGAACCAAGAATTATTTCCATGCAATGAATCAGAATCTAAGAGGAAAATGTCTTCATCAATTAGGTTTCCGAGTTTCGTCATGATTATTTTTTTGAGTTGATGAGAAGATTTTATTCATCTCTGCAAAATTAGAAAGTGAATGTTCACATCAAATTGTGAATGTGTTATGTTATTGTAAACACAAGTATTTTCAAGGTTTTCAAAATACTCACGGTGCCAATATTAACATAATTAATATGTAATAAGGACAAATTGAACTTGGTTTTGAAAAAAATAATTAAAAAAATATGTGACTTTGTAGATTATCATTTTTTCCATTTCACCTTAAAAATAACTTTAACTTCGCACTCATTAAGTGAATCACGAATATTTTATGCAGCGATGCCTCGAAATAGCAAAACGAGGTGCCGGATTTGTAAATCCAAATCCGTTGGTAGGCTGCGTAATTGTGAATGACGGTAAAATTATTTCTGAGGGATGGCATACCGCATTCGGAAAAGAACACGCTGAGCGAATGGCAATTGGCCTACTGTCAAATAAAAGCATTTTAAGTGATTCAACATTGTATGTAAACCTTGAACCCTGTGCCCATTTTGGAAAAACTCCACCTTGTGCAAGTTTATTGATCGAACACAAAGTCAAAAGGGTTGTGGTTGGTATGACAGATCCAAATCATTTGGTTGCGGGAAAAGGCATTGCCATGTTGCGTGAAAATGGAATTGAAGTGATCGAAAATATCTGCAATCACGATTGCTTGGCATTGAATAAGTTCTTTGTAACATTGCATACAAAAAAAAGACCCTACATTGTTTTGAAATGGGCCGAATGTGCCAATGGATTTATGTCGCCTTTACCTAAAAGTAGATTCCAAATTTCTGGCCCAGAAACTCAAACAATAACCCATTCATTGCGAAGAGATGTTTCGGCAATTTTGGTTGGAGTGAATACTTGGAATATTGATAATCCTAAATTAGACAATAGATTATGGGTTGGAAATTCTCCGCAGCGATTTGTGGTTGACAATCATTTAAAAGGGAATTACCATAGCGATTTTGTTGGAAATTCGCAGGTTTATGTATTGAATTCACTCAGAAATGAAATTGTTGAAAATGTGCATTATGTCCAAATGCATTTTGATGAGAATTTCCTGAACAATTTAATGGTATTGCTATTTGACCTAAACATAAACAGCCTGATGGTAGAAGGAGGTGCTTTCACATTAAATGAATTTATCAAACACAATTTATATGACGAAATACATCGGTTTAAAAGCAAAAACCTACGCTTAACCGATGGCGATTTCGCTCCTGAATTAAAAGCCAATTTGATTTCTTCTCAAGAATTGCCAAGTGATTATTACGAAGTGTTTAAAAACAATAGTTCATTATGATTTGGTTGCTTTTAAGTATTTTATTAAGTACCATGCTTTTTGTGGCGTTTAAATTATTTTCAAAATTCTCAATACATGTATTTTCCGCAATTATTATTAATTACCTCACGTGTTTTATTTTGGGGAATATATATTTAGGTGCGGACCATATTATTCATTTTTCAGTGATAAACGAAGTGGGATTTTTGCCAATTATTTGCATGGGTATGGTTTTTATTGGTACATTTTTTTTAATGGGCGTTTCTACCCATAAATCAGGAGCGGCATTAAGCTCAATGGTGTCTAAAATGAGTGTGGTAATACCTGTCATTGTTGCCATGTTTATTTTAAAGGAACATATTGACGCAATTAAAATGGTAGGTATAGCTTTGTCATTGTTAAGCGTTGTTTTAATTACAAATAAATCCAATGAGGGCACAAAATTTAACTGGATTTTAATATTGGTATTTTTAGGAAGTGGATTGGTAGATACAGGATTAAATCTCTTGAAGAACAAGCAATACGTATTTTGGTCTGACGAAAAAATGTCGACGTTGTTGTTTTTTGGAGCATTTATTTCCGGTCTGATTATAATACTGATAAATCCAAAGCTTTTACAGAATTTTGATTTCAAAAGTGCATTAGGCGGAGTTTTTTTGGGCACGGCAAATTTCTTTTCATTGATTGCCATGTTCAGAGCCATTGATTTTTATCATGGCAAAACAGCTTTGTTCTTTACCATGAATAATGTGGGTGTTGTTTTATTGTCTACCTTGGTTGGGTTGGCCTTTAAAGAAAAGATTACAGCCAAAGGATATTTTGGCTTGGCATTGGCCATTTTTGCATTGTTATTGTTGAACTAATGTTGTTTTCAGATACGTATAACGAAATATCTCAAAATACTGAAGCTTCTTTGCGCGAAAGGGGAAGTAAATTCTTGGCATACAGCTATATTGTTTACAATGAGTTGGAAGTTAAAAAACAGCTGAACGAATTAAAATCGAAATATCCCGATGCTACCCATCATTGCTATGCCTATGTAATTGGGCAAGGAAGCGAAGCCCAAAGAGCGAACGACGATGGCGAGCCATCTAATTCAGCAGGTAGACCTATATTAAGGGCAATTTTATCCAAACAATTAACCAATGTGTTGGTGGTTGTAGTTCGTTATTTTGGAGGGACATTATTGGGTATTCCGGGATTGATAGAAAGCTATGGCGCTTCTGCGGCTTTGGTTTTGAGTCATTCTGGAAAAGTTGAAAAAATGATGGAAGAACAATTTTCAATGACAACCGATTTTCAACATGAGCAGGAAATTCACCGAATTTTAAATCATTTTCAAGTCCGAATTTTGAACAGAGAATACAGTGAAAAAGTGCAGTATACAATTGCAATTAGAAAAAATCAAGTGATGCAATTTGAGAAAATAACCAACGATTCTTATTTAATAGACGTTAAAAATAATCTGTAAAAAGCAATTTGAGATTCAATCTTTATGGCGTAAATTGCCTCTATGAAATTGAATCGTTTTTCAGGAGTAATTTTAATTGTAGGAGCTTTATTTTTAAATAGTTGTTCAGTTCAAACCCGTGAAATTGGATTTGGCGGTGGAAGTTGGTCAATGCCTAAAAGTTCAAGTAAGTCATTCTCAGAAAAGAACACCATTGTTGATTCTGTGATTTCGATTGCAAATTTTGATCCAACTGAAAAAGAACTCAATATCATTCAATTTAACCATGAAATGGGTGCATTCTTTAATGAAATCACTTCTTTGAGCATTTCAAAATCAAAACCAGCTCAAAAGGAAATTACCAAAGAGAGAATCAAGCGTTCAAATCGTTTGGTTTCATCGAGGGATCTAGGTAAAACAATGGGTTGGACAAGTATTATTTTAGGTGCTTTAGCATCCTTATTCAGCGGGGCTAAAGTTTTGTCGCTATTATTGGCAATTTGCGGTGCTTTTATAGGTTTTGTTGGATTGAAAATACACCCGGGATTTATTGGCAGAATATTGTGTTATGCTGGAATTGCACTTTCTGTTTTTAGCGTTTTCAACGGACTTATTGGTTCAATTATAACTGTGTTGTTATTGGTAGCCTTGATATTGATTTTGCTGATTTTATTAAAAAACGCCTAAGGTTAATCGTTCAATTCTTTTGGTTTTTAGTTTCGCGACTTTTTACGTCCCCCAAAATAAATTTAACATATTTTATTTTCTTGCCCATTTTTAGCCAAATAGCTTCGTAGAAGGTTTGGATTTGCAAAAACTCAGGAACGGGAATTGTGCCATAAACATCTGAAATGTTTTCGAGTAACGTTAATTTATCTTCTTCAACTTGAGCCAAACTGCTTTCATAGAACAAATCAGAATCAGTTTTGATGTTCATGATACCTGTTGTTGGCATCACTTGGCGGTAAACATTTAAGAATCTGCCGCTGCTTAATCTTTTGCGTTCTTTTTGTGGTTGTGGGTCTGGAAAGGTAATCCACATTTCAGAAACTTCATCTTTTGCGAAATATTCAGAAAGTTTATCAATTTCTATTCGCAAAAATCGCACATTTTTAATGCCTTGTTCAATGCAGGTTTTGGCGCCTTTCCACAATCGATTTCCTTTAATGTCTACACCAATATAATTGACGTTGGGGTTCATCCTAGCCAAACCAATGGCATAATCACCTTTTCCGCAAGCAAGTTCTAAAACAATGGGATTTGTATTTCCAAAAATTGATGCCCATATGCCTTTTGTTTCAGAATTGTAATCGTAAGTATTCTCAAAAGAATCAAATTCGGCGAATTTTTCGGATTTGTTTTTACCTTTTCCCATTATGGTGCAAAAAAACATAAGAAAAATGAATTCACACATTTTATGTTGAATTACTTTTGCAGAAATGTTATTGACTCCTCAATTATTAATTCAGGCTTATTTGTCGGGTTCTTTCCCAATGGCTGATCCAGACGAAGGAAATGCTATTTATTGGCATACTCCTGAGAGGCGAGGGGTGATTCCACTTGATGATAGATTTAAGGTTTCTAAAAATCTTCGACGCTTATACAGCAAAAGAAGGTTTGAATTGGTAATAAACCGAAACTTTGCAGAAGTGATTGAGCGCTGTTCTCAAAATAGAGAAGACGACACTTGGATTTCTGAAGAGATTAAAGAGGCTTATATTGGTTTGCATGAGGAAGGATTCGCACACAGTTTTGAGGCTTATTTAGATGGGGAGTTGGTTGGAGGCCTATATGGTGTTTGTATCAGAAAAGCATTTTTTGGGGAGAGTATGTTTCACACGGTAACCGATGCCAGTAAGGTTTGTTTGGTTTTTTTGGTGGAATTTTTAAGAGAGCATAATTTTAAATTATTGGATACACAATATTTGAATAATCATATTCAGCAGTTTGGAGCATACGAAATTAGCCATAAGAAATTTTTAACCATTCTTGAAGATGCCATGGATCAATAATTTTTTATAAATTTAACCTTCATAATAAAAATCCCATTTTCTTTTTCTTTTCCATTTCTTTTTACCAATTTTGAAGCAATGCAACTATCTATTTATATTGAGCAAAAACCTTTTCAAGTTGATTTGTCAAATCCCTCAAATATCACTTTAGGATTTGGTCCCAATTTTGAAAATCCGAACGCATTTCACATTGATTTTCCTAAAATAGAACCAATTAGAGTGGGTTCATTTGTAGGAAGCGTGATTGAAGGGGGTTCTGCCAATTGCGAGATAGTTACTTATTGCGCACATGGAAATGGAACCCATACAGAAGGGGTGGGACATATTGCCGCTGAGAGAATTTCAGTTTCTGATGTTTTAGAGAAACATTTTTTTTCTGCCCAGCTTATTACAGTTCCATTAATTGAAATTGACGGTGATTGGGTGATACATGAATCTGAAATTGCAAAACACAATTTTTCAAAAACAGAGGCAATTATTATCAGAACTTTGCCAAACGATGTAGACAAACGAAATAGAATTTGGCAA
>Ga0214923_10002820_pt1 | contig 22524 bp, 20 predicted proteins | sample LL1510_MetaG_FD_177993 | JGI IMG/M metagenome (GOLD analysis project Ga0214923, IMG submission 177993) | Freshwater microbial communities from Lake Lanier, Atlanta, Georgia, United States - LL-1510 | ecosystem: Environmental > Aquatic > Freshwater > Lake | place: USA: Georgia | collected...
CAAACACCGCGCAGGAAACTTATATGATTTGATAGCCGGAAAAGAAGGAGTTGTAAAACCCGTTGGCGAATGGAATACTGCTGAAATTATTGCCGACCATGGTAAACTTACTTTCAAATTAAACGGGGAAGAACTGCTGAGTACCCGGTATGATGACGAAAACTGGAAGGTAATGATTGCCGGAAGTAAGTTTAAAACCAAAAAGGATTTTGGAACTTTTTCTAAAGGACATTTTGCTTTGCAGGATCACGGGAACGATGTATGGTTCCGAAATATTCAGATAAAAGCTTTGTAATTAAAGGCGAATCACTTTAGGGATAGTCTGCTTTACAACCCGATTGAATTATATGCAATTGTCGATTCCAGATGATGAATATTTCATGCAGCATGCGCTGGTTCAGGCCAGAATGGCATTTGAAGCAGATGAAGTGCCGGTAGGTGCAGTAGTTGTTTTACAAAACAGTATTATTTCCCGGGGCCATAACCAGGTAGAAAAACTAACTGATGCCACCGCCCATGCAGAAATGTTGGCTCTTACCAGCGCTTTCCATGCAATAGGAACGAAATATTTACCCGAAGCCACTTTATATGTTACCCTTGAGCCCTGTTTAATGTGTTGCGGTGCTTTATACTGGGGTAAAATCGGTAGGGTAGTGTTTGGAGCATTCGACCCAAAAAACGGGTTCAAATCTAAAACAACTCCACACTGGCCTCTACATCCTAAAACTGAATTAGTAGGAGGGGTTATGGAAGCAGCTTGTGCAGCATTAATGACAAGTTTCTTCCAAAATAAGCGGTAGGTAATTTTTTATTGTCGATTTTAGAAACAATTAGCTGCCCAATACACATTTAATAGCCGCAGCCTCCTAATTTTGCATCATCATTAAAAAAATTTTTATGTCATTTACACTCGCTCCGCTTCCATATGCGCACGATGCGCTGGAACCACATATTGATACGCTTACGATGCAAATCCACCATGGAAAACATCATCAGGCTTATGTAGACAATTTAAATAAAGCTTTAGCCGGTACCCCTCATGAAGGAAAGTCGCTGTCTGAGATTGTAGCCATTGCCGGAAGCATCGGTGCCCCTGTTAGAAACAATGGTGGCGGTCACTGGAACCATACTTTTTTCTGGGAAAGCCTTGCCCCTAATGCAGGTGGAGCTCCCTCAGGAAAATTGGCTGATGCAATATCAGCTGCTTTTGGATCTTTTGATGCTTTCAAAGAAAAAATGGCTACAGCCGGAATGACTCGTTTCGGAAGTGGATGGGCATGGTTGATTGTTAAAGAGGGCAAACTGGAGATTTGCTCTACCCCCAATCAAGATAATCCCCTGATGGATATTGCAGAAGTAAAAGGAACTCCTATTTTGGGTGTTGATGTTTGGGAACATGCGTATTATCTTAAATATCAAAATCGTCGTGCCGATTACCTGGCTGCATTCTGGAATGTAGTTAACTGGAATAAGGTAGCTGAAAGATTTGAAGCAGCTCACTAAAACATTCACTGGGGCTGCAGCAAAAACTGCAGCCCTTTTTAATTTTATAAAATGAAAAATTGGGTATCCCTTTTACTGGTTGGTAGTTTATTTGCATCCTGCAACAACTACAAGCTGGTAGTGATGAGTAAAGGTGAAGCAAAGATTAATGCAGAAACAGGTAGTATTGCTTCAACAGACGGTGCAGGACACACGGAGCAATCGGTTGCTACTTCATCTAAGCATTGGACTGTTGAATCTCCTGCAGGAAAAGCAATTTTCGATCTTTCAGAGAAGGGGTTGTATGTAGTGAATGCCAAAAATGATACCATCATTGGCAGTTATCAGAACTATGTTTCCGCTGAAAAAGCCGGACAAATAATATCACAGGAAATGCTTGCTCAAAAATTAGATTCGCTGAAACAATTGGCTGAAGGCAAGAATGTTTCAGATGCGAATCGAAATTTTTATATTCTTCCCAATCAGGCAGTAAGGGTTACCGGGAATGTTGATGCTGAGATTGTAGGGCCCTATCATAAAATGACTTCAGCCGCCAGCAAAAATGGAGAAACTCCCGAAGTATATCGCTTTTATAGTATCAAAGAAATAAGGGAAACTATTGGCAAACTGGAAGAATTAACTTCTCCTGTTGTAAAATAATTCATTTTAGTCAGGAACAGGGTCATACCCCTCTCCACCTCCAGGCCGGCAACTGGAAATTCTTTTGATTGCCAGCCATCCTCCTTTAAATATACCATGCCGTTGCAATGCAGTAACTGCATAATGTGAACAGGTAGGTGTATACCGGCATTTGGGGCCCATCGCCGGAGATATCACATACTGATAAAATCGAATCAATACAATGAATGGCAAAACGACCATCTTCTTGATCGAGTCAACTATTTTCACTGCTTTGCAGGAGTTAGAATGATGTTTCTATATTCTACCGGACCATGATCGCCCTGTAGAAAGATAGGACCCGGCTCACCCTCTTTACTATCAAGAGCTCCTCCGGTAATGCCGGGAATAATCTGATCTACGATAATGGCTTTTCCATTGGCAGTAACAGAAACACGTCGACCAATTAAAGTAACATCATATGACTGCCACTCACCTGGTTTTTTGGCAACCATTTCATTAGGCGTTAAAAAACCATAGATACCGCCAAATAATGTTGAGCTGGGTTCTAACCCAAAATTGTCTTCCACTTGCACTTCGTATCTGCCTCTCAAATACACGCCGCTATTGCTACCGGCCGGATAACGAAACTCAATATGCAATTTGAAATCATTGAAAGTTGCATCGGTAATTATATTGGAGCCTGATTTAGGACTTTTTAAAACTCCATCTTCAACCACCCATTGTTTTTCCTTTCCAGACATGTGCCATCCATCCAAATTTTTTCCATTGAATAATGCAATGGGCTTGTCCCAAACAGGAGGAGTAGCTCTTTTCAATAGGGGGGCTCTTACACCGGTAAACGGATATTTATCCCCCTTGGGTGTAGTAATTGTGCCACTCAGCTGATCATTTTGCAGCATCCCGTCGAACACCATTGGATTATTGCTATTATCCCATTGCGTTGGAATGGAAAAACTAACTTTCCCGTTATCATATTTTACTTCCGATATCGGGCGGGCACTTCCGCCTTCTGCGACAAAATAACCAACAAGGGTTTTTAATCCCGACAATTTCACCTCCAACCAGGAAGGGGCAACTCTATCCATTTGAACAGTTAAATCCCAACGGCCAATAATCGGACGGGTATCTTTAATTTGAGCATGTAAAGAATAATTTCCTACTGGTATAAAATAAATTAAGAAAAACAATAAGGTGCTGCTGCGCAATTTCATAAATATAATTTGGAAGTAAGTTAAGAAATTAGCATCAATTTTCAGTTGGAAATATATTTAAAATAAACCCATTAATTACTTTGAGTGGCACCAATTGAAGATGTACGATTCAACAAGGAAGGATTTACCAAATAGATGTAGGGATGATGAAAATGATGCACAAATATCTTTTCCGGATTATTGGGAAACTTTTGGAAATAGGCTTCGTTTGCAAGTAAAACAATAGTCTCCCCTACACGAGCATAATTAATACTATGTACAAATGGAGGGACTTTCAAACCGGGTAATTTAGCTTCTACCCGCTTTCCCATCAGCTTACCTAAATATTTTTCAAAATTTCTTTGTGACTTTTGAGTAGGGTTGTTCAACCGATTGTACAAATATCGCATTGCCCAGTTATTGGGAAACTTTTGTTTGCCAATAATGGATTTTGCATTGGTAAACGGATTGACTTCATTAAAATCTTGTATGGTTTGAACGGTTATCGGCATCTCTGGTACCCAGTCGATTGAGTTCACTACATTGAATGCCCATCCGCCTCTGGTAGCCGCTTCATAATCATAAGCAAAATATAGATTCCCTGGTTTGGGGGCTGCCGTACAATAGGTTTTCATTTTCCAATCTGAAGCAATCTTGCCTTGCTTTTGCCAGTGGCGTAAATAAGCAGTTAATAGATAGGCAATACCGCCACCCTGACTATGCCCGGTTATAAGTATATTCCGATAACCTTTTTTAAATAAGGAATCTAATCGAGGAGCTAAATCTCTTCCTATATAAGTGGTACTAACCATCCATCCAACATGCACGGCCGACAGCGGATTGTCGGCCACCTGATAAGGTATTGTATCATTTCCCGGAAGAATAATTTCACCTTTTGCCGGAATCATTGCACTATAAAAATTCGACAGCCAGCTATCCGGATTGGGAAGTGTACCCCTTACCGAAATAATGATGGTTTGCTGGTGATCTGTCCATATTTCATATAAATTCAATAATCCCAACTCGGGAGACCGATAAGCCCTGGTAAATCGGGATGAAGCAGCTACATAATTAGAATCTGAATAATAACTGCTACCACTTCCTGTTCTTACTGAAACCATTAGCAGTTCCGATAATTCTCCGGCATCATAACCGGAGGTAAAAAAATTTTTTTGTGCAATAGTGGTAATTGGTATCAAAAGTGTAACCAACCCCAGATATAGAAATGTTCGCACAGTTTGTGTGTTCATAACCTACTATTTGTAAGTATTTATTATAAGCTAAAATAGTTGATTTCCGTTCAGCTGCAACTAATCCTTTACCAGTTTTTGCAAATGATGCGTAATGTTGAACAGCGCTTGGGTATCAAGTGCACAGTATGTAAGTAGTGCTGATTGAATAGCTGTAATTTTTGTAGGATCAGTTTCAGCTGAGAGTTGCTGAAATGCTGCGGCTGCATCCATCCCATTAGCAATTACCAGATCTTCATACTTCATATCAGGAAAAATTGCTGGCAATACCCACTTAATAGAATAAGAATCGCCCATTGCTGGCAAGTAATAAAATCTTTTTCGAAACACATCCATTAAATCAATCATGCGTAATACAATAGCATTAATTGATTCCTCTAATGATGGATCATCTTTAATAAACTCTAGAAGTCTGGTTCGTTCAAAAACTGCATTATAAACTACTATTGACCCCGCATTTCCCAGCACCTGCAGTAAGCTCTCAATAAAATCTAGTATATGAGTCGTTATACGCTCAGCCAGATAGGTAAACTCCTGTGGCGTTGCACCGGGATATTGTTCTACCTGAACAGAATACTGAAAACAAACCTGTCGATACGGCCAACAACCATCTACCGGAGGTATCGCATCCATCCAGGTTTCAAAATCCATATAAAAAACCGGGTATTGAATAACACCTAACCATTCACGAATATTTTCTTTTTGAATAATTGGGTCGCGCAGAATTTGAATAGATGTTTCTTGTATTCCATTACAATGTGTAAAAAAATCACAGGTATATGGCCGGGTACATTGTTCGCCGGCAGCTATAAAAGGAGCTTGTGTTTTATTGGCAACTACCTGCAATAATTCATTCGTTTTTTGTTGAATAAATTCTGAAAGTTGCCTTACTTCCGTTGTTATAGGTGTAGTACTAAAAAGTTGCTCCAGTTGTAAAGAGCCTTTCCGGATATATTGATTATTCAAATAAATTAGCGACATCTGTTGCAGATCCAAACCAGCACCTGTAATTACATAATACTGAAACGCTGCATCCTGAATAAATATCTCTTTTACCTTAGTACTTCCCTTTACCTCATAGGCATACCATCCATCCGGCTGCTTCACCAGAATATCAATAGCACATAATAGTCCATTATACTGAAACGCAGCTTCATAAATAATTGTTTTTCCTGCTGCAATGTATTCGGCAGTTTTTTTTACCGAAAGAGCAAATTGAAAATAATCGGGAGGTGACGCATCTACACCGCCTGAAAATAAATCCCTCGCAAGCATTCCCAAATCGGTTCCTTGCTGAAACACTTGTTGCTGCTCTTCATCTACCGGTTCTTTTAATGCAGGCTGATATTTATGCAGCCAAAGTCTTAGCGGACATTGACAACCATACAAAAAAGTGGACTTCGATAAAATATGTTTGGGAGGTAAATTCATGCTGTTTCAGAAGTATTTGGTAATGTTGAATTATCAGACTCTTCACGTAATAAATTTGCGGGAATCTGTTTGCTTGCGTTTGCTCCCATCTTTTTTAATTCCTCTACTTTACCTATTAAGTTACCTCTTCCGGTATATAATTGTTTAAATGACTGCTGATATACCTTATCTGCCTCCCCAATTTTCTTTCCAATTTCTTCCATGTTTTCTAAAAAACCATAAAATTTATCATACAATAATCCCGCCTTATTGGCAATTTCAGCAGCATTTTCATTTTGTTTTTCCATTCGCCACAACTCAGCAACTATTTTTAAAATGGCCATTAAATTGGTTGGACAAACCAGCATGATATTTTTATCATACGCCCGTTTCCAGAGTTCGATATCTTTTTTCAGAGATTCTAAAAAAGCAGATTCAATGGGCACAAACATCAGCACATACTCTAATCCCCCGGCATATCGCCCATATTTCTTTTTCCATAAAATATCTATGTGCCGGTTAATGGAAGACAGGTGTTCGGTCCAGGCTTTATTTCTTTCAGTCTCATCAATCGCATTCACATATCTGTCCCAGGCAAGTAAGGAAACTTTGGCATCAATAATTACACGACGCTTATCGGGATAAACAATCATGATATCCGGCTGTAACATGTTGCCCTCTTCATCTTTCAACACTTTTCCGGATGTATCCCGCAAATATTGCTGAGCCAGATAATGTTGGTCACGAATGAGTCCGCTATTTTCCAGTATGGTTTCTAAAACCATTTCCCCCCAGTTTCCCTGGGTTTTTACATTTCCCTTTAATGCTGTAGTAAGATTATTGGCTTCTTCGCTAACCCGAATGCTGGTTTGTACCAATTTATCAATTTCCTTGGAAAGGCTAAACCGCTCGTTTGATTCTTTCTGATAGGCTTCTTCTACGGCTTTTTTAAATCCACTCAATTCTGATTGAAGGGGTTGCAAAATCTGCCCAATCTTTTCTTCATTTTTTTGAATGAGTTGCTGACTATTCTGTTGAAGAATGCGTGAAGTCAACAACTCCATCTCATTTTTCATTGCATCACTTATTTGCTGCTGAGATTCTTTCGCCTCCTTGAGCGATTGTTGCATATTGGCAATTCGTTCATTGCTTACTGCCAGTTGAGCCTCAAGGCTGGACTTATTATTAGTTAATGCCCCATTATTATTTTTTTCTTGCTGCAAAAGGGATTGGAGTTCCTTAATTTTTTCTTGCTCTACACTTCCGTACCCCTTATACAAAAATGAAGCAATCCAAAAACCCAGTATTCCACCAAGTATGGCTACTGCCATTAGCGAAAGAATCAAAGAGAGTTCCATAAAAACAATTTAAAAAGTGCAAATTAAACAATCAGTCTGCCGCCTATTGATAGACCGCCTGCATTGCTGCAATTTTTTCCTGCATTTTTTTACGAAGCGCGATAGGCTCTTTCACTTCCACTCCGGCACCATATGATAGTAAGGTCATTACCAGTTCCGTAGTAATATATACCGTTAACTGAATAGTAACACCTTTACTCGACTCGTTCAATACCAACTGTGAGTGATGCAGCGGTTGGGCTAAGATATAGGGTGCTTGCTCTTTATCAAAGGTCACCACAATTTTTTCCGGAGCTGTTGCTGCAGTATGTGTAATTCCAAATGAATATTGAAAATAGTCTTCCGCCCGAAAAGTGGGGTCGGAATAAAAACGTGCCTTTGACTTTTGAATATGTTGTATCCTGTCGAGAGCAAGAATCAAAATTTTTGAAGTTGCTGCTGCATATCCTACAACATACCAGCGATTTCTATATTCTTTTATCAGATAAGGGGAAAGCAAATGTTGTTTAACGGGCGAGCCAAATTTGGCATATTCGATAACAAGCTGTGTTTGGGAAACAATTGCTTGCAGAATAATTTCAAGCCATTGATTTCCTCCTGTGCTAACAGGCTCTTCCACCTGTATCAATTGCTTCTCTGATTTTCCAATTAGCTTACTTACCCGATATCCCTCAATTAACCGATTAATGGCAGTTTCAAACTGATCAAAAATCCTGCTGCCCTTCAACTGTTGTAATAGGGCAGTGGAATAATCTAATGCAGCTATTTCTTCCTCCGATAGGGGCAAACTTTTTATAGAGTACCCGGGAGTTGAATAACAATACCCCCTTTTAACCTTATCATACTTTATGGGAGCAGCATATAAATCCCGCATTTGTGCCAGATCTTTATTTATCATGGAAATTGAAATATCTCCATCCAGCTGCTGCATAACCCGCTGACGTATTTTTTCCAAATCGGGAAACGGACGCATGGTATTCGTTAAACAAGCATCAATGGCATAATAACGTAACAAAGCATTTTTATTAACCGGCATAAAAAAAATTTCAGTCTACCAATAGATTACAGCCTCACACATCAATTTTGTAGTATGATCCGGAGCTGACAAGTAGTAGCTGAGGGGGTGCAGCAAAGCTCCGGATCATTTTATACGTAAATGTAATTAAGAATTCAGCAAAACCCGCTGATTTAACTTTCTATTGCATTTGGAATTGCCTCAATTTTCATCCGGTTTAATATACTGCCAGGTCTTCCCCATTCACAACTTTACCCGAATACGTTCGCTTGATTTCATCCAGTAAACTTTCATAACTGCTGCCAAATGTTAACTGATGCGTTAAAATAATGAGCGGTGGCTGAAGTATTTGTCCAATGCGAGCCACCTGAGATGTTGAAGTATGAAAAGTACTATGATATTGTTGCCATTTAAGCTCCCTTTTTTGCAATCCCGCTTCCGAGAAAACTTCATGAACCAGAATATCACATCCCTTTGCCATTTCAATCAACGATTCACTATAGGTACAATCTCCTGAAATCACAATTACCTTATCGGCCGTTTCAAATCGATATCCCAATGCATGCTTCCAACTTCCATGCCTAACTTCAAAAGCTATTACCCTAATATTTTCATCACGATACACTTCGCCCTTTGTTACTTCCGAAATCTGCACCTGATAGCCGGCCGCATTTCCACCTTCCAATCCGTTTATGCGAACTGCCTGATCTTCCGCATATGCTTTTTGAATGTGGGAAGTCATCTTGCGTATTCCGGGCGGTCCAATTATCTGCAAAGGTTCATTTCTATCCAGCACGGCAGGTGTAAAAATAAAATCGCTCAACCCCGCTGTATGATCTGTATGCAAATGCGTAATAAACAATCTCCTCAATTTTGCCGGCTCCAATGCCGCTATTTTTTTGTCTCTCGCTGCCTGCGCCGCTCTTCTAACAACCCCCGGGCCGCAATCAACCACATAGGAAGCTTCATTAATCACAATCGCCAGAGAAGGTCCCGACCTTTCTGGATTCGCAAAAGGAGTTCCGGTTCCCAACAAAACCAGTTGCGTTTTTGGGTGGCTTTCCTGTGCATTAAGAGGCAGATTCTGAATAAATGTAACTATTACAATCCATCCTATAAAGTAGTATTTCATAATTAAAAGGTAGCAGATAAAAATGGAAATACGATCAGCTAACAACAAAAAATGTTTAGTTTACAGATACATTTTCAAAGAACAAATTTTTACATGAAAAAGAAATCCTCCGGAAAACCTATCAGCAGAGGCAATTTTATCAAGCAAACGGCATCAACAGCCGGATGGTTAATTCTGCCTCGTTTTGTTCTTGGGGGAAGAGGCTATATCGCTCCCAGCGATAAATTATATATTGCTGCAATTGGTTGTGGAGGTGAGGGAGAAAACGATATCAAACATCTGGCATCAACCCCCAATGAAAATTCAGTGATTGCATTTTTGTGTGATGTTGATGAACGGCCGGCTGCTGCCAGAAGAAAGGAATTTCCTAAAGCAGGATTTTACCAGGATTGGCGCATCCTGTTTGAAAAGGAACAAAAAAACTTCGACGCAGTTACCGTAGCCATCCCCGATCATAATCATGCAGTTGTAGGAATGGCTGCCATGCAACTGAGCAAGCATCTCTACTTACAAAAACCTCTCACACATGATATTTATGAAGCAAGGAAAATAACTGAAGCCGCCGGATATTATCAAGTGGTTGCCCAAATGGGCGATCAGGGAGCCTCCTGTGATGGGATGAGAACTTTACAAGAGTGGATGGATGCCAAATTAATCGGAGACATTACTAAAGTATATTGTTGGACCAATCGCCCCGTATGGCCTCAGGGAATTAGCTGGCCAAAACAAACTGCTGCTATTCCAAAAGGATTGAATTGGGACCTATGGTTAGGTACTGCGCCCAAAACGAATTATGTAAACAATCTGGTTCCTTTTAACTGGAGAGGATGGTGGAGATTTGGCACCGGAGCATTGGGAGATATGGGCTGCCATATAATGGGACCTCCTTTTAAATTATTACAATTAGGTTATCCAACTCAGGTTTCCGGATCGGCAAGTACTTTATATACAGGTGTTTTTCAAGAAGCTGCTTTTCCCGAAAGCGGTCCGGTTTCCAGCAATCTGTTATTTACATTTTCTCAACCCAATGGAAAAAAAGTCGAATTAATTTGGATGGACGGGGGAATAATTCCCGAGCGGTTGGCAGTTTTGGAGCCGGATTTGAATATGAATGAAGTTTTGGGAGACTGGCCGGGAGACAACGATTTTGAAGGTGCCACATTATTTATTGGAACCAAGGGTATGGTTTCGTGTGGATGGGGTGGCAGTCATCCCAGAGTGCTCACACCCGAATTGAAAGAGAAAGCATTGGAAATTCCTGCTTCCTATCCCCGGGTAAAAGGAGGTGCTGACGGACATTGGTGGCAGTGGATAGATGGGTGTATCAGTGGATATAATAATGCCCAACTCAGTTCACCTTTTGCCGGATATGCGGGTCCACTTACTGAAACGGTATTATTAGGTAATCTGTTATTACAAAGTTTCCAGCAACAGGTGAAAACACCGAAAGGCACATCCGTTGAAACCTCGTTTCCGCATCGGTATAAAAGCCTTTTATGGGATGGCCCAAATATGCGGGTAACCAATATGGAAGCTGCCAATCAATTTGTTAGAAGAAATTATCGGGCAGGCTGGGGAAAGCTATAGCTTTTATTTTACAGACTGAATCCGAAAGGTAGCAAGCAATCGGGTTGCCGGGTCGGGAAACAAGCTCGTTGGAATCGTTGACATGGGTATCCGAAAAGTATCCTGCTTTTTTTTCAATAATAGCTTTTGATTGATGGAAGCACCGTTTGCCTGCTGTATAGCAATTTCTACAGGCAAATCATATTCCGTAGCATCAGCATTGGTTTGCGTGAGGGATATTTCCAGCAACTTTTTGGATGCAATGTAATTCCAATCGACCTGAATAGCGGGAATGCCAGAACGAAGTAACCACTGATTGAAAAAAGCTTGAAGTGAGATACCAGAAGACTTTTCCATTTCTAAACGAAATTGATCGGTGGTTGCATTGGCATTGAAATATTTTTTATAATAACTGCGAATCCCTTTTTGAAATGCAGCGTCTCCTATCTTTTCGCGAAGCATATGTAAAACCCAGGCACCTTTTTGATAAGTTATCGCACTGGTTACCTCTTCTTTTTCGGGAGACCGATCAGCAACAATGGCAAAATTTTTACCGGAAGCATAATAATTTTCTATAGTAGTGCGGGCAGCTTTCAATCCTTTTTCAAACGCTTCCCTACCTTCATCTTTTTCTACAAATAATAAAGTAAAGTAAGTAGCAAAGCCTTCACTTAGCCAAACATCATCCCAGGTAGATTCTGTAACGGCATTTCCAAACCACTGGTGTGCGATTTCATGAATAACCACTTGCCTGGTTCTGTCGGTTCTTTTTCCTGTAACTAATTTTTCAGTATAAAAGATTGCAGAAGATGTTTCCATTCCTCCACTCACACTTGGTGCCTGAATATTGGCAAGTTTCTCGTAAGCATACGGACCAACGTAATCGGTATAAAACTGCAAAACCTTTTTAGTGGGCTCTGCGAAATCGTAAAAACCGGCAGCGCGATTTTGAGGATGCACCCAGGTTTCAATCGACTTGCCCTGAAAAGTATCTACATATTGAACAGCATATTCCTGAATGCCAATTACAAAGAGCCAGGGAGAAACAGGAACCGATTGTTTCCAGTGAGTTAGCTTCATAGAATCGTTGAGAACTGCAACCTCCTGTAACAATCCATTGGATATAACTTGATAATGGATAGGTGCAGTTATTTTGAAATCAACAGTAGCTTTATCATAAGGATGATCAATCAGCGGTAGCCAATGTCTGCCTTTATTGGGCCAGTTGTCGCTACTGAAACTTCTTTTTCCAAATTGCGTATTACCAATTCGTAAGCCTGTATAAGGGTAACCACTATATTGTATGGTAACTGTAAGTGCTGTTCCGCTATCTCTTTTCGTTTCAGGAATAGGAATTTGTATTTTGTCGCTAACATGCAGGAATTTCACCAATATGCCGTCCAATTCTACCGAGGAAATCTGCATACCCTTCCCTTGCCTGTCGGAACGAATATTGGCCAGATCGAGGAATAGATCAGCAACCCCTTTTTGTTTCAACTTAAAATGAATTGCGGCGTTACATTGGATTTGATCAGTTGCATCTGATACTGATAATTGAAATGTATAATGTAATACATCGATTCCTTTTTGAAAAAGATAATCCTCTGCTTTTACAGGTGAGGAAGAAAAGAAGCAAAGCAAGAGGCCTAGGGATAAAAAAAATTGGAATTTACGCATGGGGAGAAGTTAATGATACAATATACCATATCGATCTCTTTTTAAAAAATCAAAATCCTCTTTATAGTGGGACAGAAATTAAAATGCTTGTTCCCTCGCCAATAGCACTTTTCAATTTTGCTTCACCGCCAACCAAACCCACTCGGTTAAAAATATTCATCAATCCTAGCCCTTCAACAGTATTGTTATCCGGATTATATTCAAATCCAACTCCATTATCGACAATAGTAATTTCAAAATATTTCGGATAATAAATGAAATTAACTTCAACCCGAGAAGCATTGGCATGTTTAATTATATTTTGGAAACATTCTTGAATTACGCGAAACAACACAAGTTGTTTTTGATGTTCGGGTTCATTTTTAACTCCTGATTTATTAATTGTCACTTCCAAACGACCCACTTTATTAATCCTTTGAGCTTCCTGAATTACAGAATCGTACAATCCCAATAATTTAATTCTGTCACTACTCATCCCCCTAGCCAAATCTCGCAGATCGGTCATCGCTTTACTAATTGTATCCTTCGCTTCCCGAACCAGATGGTCGTCTTTTTCTGGAGATTCTTCTATGAGATTCAGTTGCATTTTAGTAAGGCTGAGTAGCTGACCTACATTATCGTGTATTTCCTGACTGATGGTATTTAAAGTTACTTGTTGAATCTCATTTCGGGCGTTATTGACTTCCTCGGCTATTCGGGCTTCGAGTTGATCTCTTTCTGCCCGCATTTTATAAATTTTATTTAGATAAATAATTATCAGTATTATGAAGAAAATCCAAAACAATACAAATAAGAACCCTCCAATAATTACCGGAATTAATTTTTCTATATCCTGTGCCTGTTCCATATTAAAGCAATTGAAAAAATAATACAATGAATAAAAAGTGCACTGTTGTGTAATGAAGACCAAACTATACTTACATTATTTGAATCATTTAATGTAAAAGCCAGCCAATCGTATAATGACCAAACCAATAAACAATTGGTAGCATAAAAAAAGAGACAAACAATAAACCAGAATTCAATTTTCAATTTGGTTGAACGACTGTTTATAAAATTCAATTCTTCCAGTAGGTAAATAAATGAACCAAACATTATATAGAAAGAAAAAATCAAATAATAATATGAATTTAACAGACTTGATATTTCATTGGAACTTATTAGAAAATAAATGAAAAATAGGAAACTGATTGTATTTAAAAATCTTTTCCAAAAAAGAGAAGCAAGATGAGATTTGAAGAAAAAATGCATCGGAACTAACAGTAAAATGGGTATTAAATTATAAAATATCAGATTCGATATATTGAAAATACTGCGAGAAAAGGTTGCTACGATTGATAAAGAAAAGAATATTACATAAAAAAGTATTACCATATTTTTTTGAAGGAATTCAATCTGCTTCCTTAAAATAAATAAAGTAATAAGCGGAAAAGATAGTCCTATACAATCAATATAATTGAAAAAAAGGTTGCCGCTTAAAAACCTAAAAATATATTCCGAATTGGAGGTTAACATAAAATCAAGACCCATAATCATTTTTTCAACGAATAAGAAATTGTATACGCTTCGAAAAAATATAGCGAGTGTGTTTCACCACCCTCGCTATATTTTGATGCTTTTCTATCATCAAAAATTATTTTCGTCCACCTGGCTTTTTGGGTTTGGGTTTGGGTGGATCTGGGACTCCGGCTGGATCTACTGGCATATTAATTGTATTTAAAATTAAAAAAATGATTATTTGAATTTTATGAAGAAATCGTATTTCGCTTAGCAGATGGTTATTTTATTTGAACGTTCATTTGTGTAGAAAGTGTATCCCAACTTTATTGTCATCAGAAGTCCACATAGAAATTTTTACACTAACCCAATTTCGGAAATTCTTTTGAACAACTTTTAACCGGACGATTTTTTAGTTGGCATGAGTAGAAATTTAAAGTAATCAAATTTACATAATTTTTATACACGAAAAAAGAGGAAAAACCCTGTTTTTTAATAAGCATCCATACTATAATATAAAACTATGATACTGAATACAAAATGATCGGAAAGCTTATTAATAATATACTGATTAACATATGTTTATGAACATGTAATCATTCACCATTTCATACAATTTCTCTCATGTAATATGAATAGTCGAAGAAACCCTGGTGAAGTTTAAAAACGTAAAAGTATTTTTTGGGACTATTTCATCCTAATAGAAACTACCGTACCCGAACCGATTGAGCTTTTCATTTCAACCTCTCCACCCACCAGATGAACCCTATTAACAATATTCATCAAACCCAACCCCTCACCTGCCATTCGCTTAGCTTCATAATCAAAACCGATACCATCATCGGAGATTGTTATTTCAAATTGATGAGGTAAATAGGTAAATATAACTTCAACCACCGAAGCGTTTGCGTGTTTAATTATATTCTGGAAACATTCCTGAATTACCCGAAATAATACCAACTGTTTCTGGTGCTCCGGCTCATGTCTTGTTCCTGAACAATGAACCCTTACTTCAATTCTACCTATTTTATTAATTCGCATTGCCTCTTGCACTACAGATTCGTACAACCCTAGTAAACGAATTCTGTCACTACTCATTCCCTTAGCCAAATCACGCAGGTCGGTCATGGCACGGCTTATATTATTTTTAGCTTCTTTTATTAATTGATGCTCTTCACCCAGTTCCTGTTCGATTAAATTCATTTGCATTTTAGCTAAGCTTAGCAACTGACCCACATTGTCATGAATTTCCTGACTAATCGTATTCAATGTTGATTGTTGAATTTCGTTACGAGCATTATTTACTTCGGTATCGATTTCTGCCTTTAGTTTTTCCTGAGCAAGGCGCATTTTATGAAGTCTGTTGTAATAGATAATCAAAAAAGTCCAGAAAAAAACAAATAAAAGAATAAAAACAATTATCCCTAGTATTAATGTGACGGACGGGTTTTTAAATAAATCGCCAACGAAAAGATAATACATGAAATAAATAGTATTGTATTATGGCAAGTTATCCAAAGATATACTAAATTAAATTGTGTGGGATATTTGCTATACATTTCTTTATAAAAAGTCCAGAACAAAGTACAGCCCCCCGAATAAAATAGTAAGGATGAAATAAACCAAAATTCTCCCTTATCGAAAATTGAATCAGTTTGAACATGAGCTAAATTATCAATTAAATATACAAGTGAATTGATTATGCTAAATATAGTAAATACCAGATAAAACTCGGTGTTAGGATCTTTGTCAATTGACAATTTCCAGTTCGCAACATAATATAATATTAACAGGCAAAAACTGATTTGAGTTATAAGGTTAGCCTTTTTTGAATTGGTAAGAGAATTAAAAAAGAAGAATAAAATGATTGAAAGAATTATTGGAATATTATCATAAATCCAATTATTTGAATCTGGAAGGGCAAATTTGCTTAATAAATAAGGATATAAGTTTCCAATTAAGGAAAGACTGAAGTAGGCGCAATAATATATAATAACAATCTTCTTCTTACGGAAAGTAATAAAATTATTATTCGGCTTTAATAATGAAAAAATGCATAACGCTAATCCAATATTATCAAAAAAATAAACTATATAATAAAAAAAATCTAGCACTTAACTTTCATTTTTGAAAAAAAGTCAGGCAAAGCATTCTTTGCCTGACTAAAATCTTCAGTAAATTTCATTCAAAAAATTAATGAATAATCAAACTGTTACTTAATTCTTAAGAATTATTATTCTGGTTTACAGGGATAGGGGGGGCAAGGAGGCTTTGATAATAAGGTCATCATTTGACCTCCTGAGCCTTGCCTTCCAAAAGAAATTTTTAATTTGGTGTCTTCGCCAAAGCCAATTGCAATTCTAAGGTCATTTTCACCAACTTTTTCAAGTAAATCCCTGAGTTCATTAACAGTAACTCCGAATTCAATTTTTTGAATAAACTGTTGTGATTGATTTTCGTTTTCCATATTATTTTTTTTTCGAATTTAATAAATTTTTAAAATGAAAATACAGGAAAAATCCTGTTTTTTTAATGGAATTCAGTCTTCTTACCAATTATCTGATCTAAACAAATTTAATGGCAACCCATTTTTATTAAACAAAGTAGGTATAGCAGTATTGTTGAATAAATAACGCACTGCAAGCGGCTTATCTAATCCCTTGGCAGATACGACAATTTCATTTCCGCGGATTGTTGCTGTAGCCGGAACAAATTGCCGATCGGCACCTGCAAGTTCGAAATGCGGTATTTCATCCCCACGATTGACAAGTCCGCCCACCGCATTTTTCAACATAATGCGGACCTCTCCATTTTGAAAGCTGAATTGCTGGGGTTGAGGGCTTTCCCAATTCTCTGCCAATCGGTTGTAGGTTTTTGATAATGCCAGATTTGCCAATCGGAAAGCGACTTCCTTTTTTAAAGTAGGATGGATATCATTGGTATCTGTTACTAAATCGGCAATTACTGCCATACCAGTGTTGGGATGGCTGGCTGCTTTTGTTTGTGCCTCACGCAATAATGCACCAACCAGTGGATCACCATATTTAAAAGGAGCTATTTGCACAAAATAAAAAGGAAACTGTTTGCCCCAGGCCAATCGCCAGGCATCTATCATGGAAGTAAATAATAACTCATAGGTTGAACTTGTTTTGGTATTACTTTCTCCCTGATACCAAATAGCTCCCGCAATTGAATAATGTGTTAGCGGATATATCATAGCATTATATGCAATCGCTGGCTTAACAGGCCAGTATTGCATGTTTGCTTGTTGAGCCGCGGCATTCGCCAAGAAAGGATTTTGATTTACAACATCGGCAGGCGTCCAGGTTTCAGCGGGTGTTCCGCCCCAATTCGAGTTAATTAATCCAACACCTGTTCCTAACTGTTGCTGTATTTGCTTCCCAAAAAAATAGCCAATCGCACTAAAATGTATCATGCTGGAAGAATCGCAAACCACCCATCTCCCTTCTACATCTTCTTGCGGAAATGCTGATGTGGCTTTAGGAACATAAAAAAATCGTATAGCCGCATTGGCACTCTTGGGTGCCTCATCAATAGATTGCTTCAGTTTTTGATCTCCCGACCATTCCATATTACTCTGTCCACTGCAAACCCAAACTTCGCCAATTAAAACATCTTCTATAAGAATGTTATTTTCACCCTTGATGGCTATAGCATATGGTCCACCGGCAACAGGTGTTTTCAAATTTACCTGCCAGCCGGCTCCACTTCCGGCCTGTGTTGTATAAACGGTTGTGTCCCAGGAAGGCTTGATGGTTACTTTTTCTCCCGGATTAGCCCATCCCCAGAAAGTTACATCAGATTGTTGTTGTAATACCATATGAGAGGAGAGAATATGAGGCAGTCTTACTTTAGCTTGTACACTAATGGATAGTAAGCCCAAAAAAACAAAAACTAAAAAGGGTTTCATACTGGTTAACGTTAATTTGAATATTCAAGTAAATTACAACAATCCGCTAATAAACGATAAGCAACTTGCGTAAACAATTTCCATTAAATGAATACTTCTACTTTATTATTGGCTTGATATGTGCTGCAAATATTGTCTAAGCTCTACCAGATGATCGGTGTTGATATAATCAACCCCCCAATTAACCAATCGATTCCAGGCATCCCATGAATCGGGAGTTGCCCAAAAACGAATAGGCTTTCCCAGCGCATGTGCATCTGATATTGCTTTGCGAATAAGGGAGTCTGCCTGTTTATTGGGCGGCCACGTTACCCCTGTATATTGTTGTATGGAGGCACTGATAAGAGCAACTCGCGAAAGGGCTTCTTTTGAATAATTAATCCCCGGTCTTCCATCCATCCAGATAAATGAGGGATATTTAGAATAGCTTTCTTCCAAAGGGCGATTGCCAGAAATTACAATAGTTATACTGCTATTTTGAATGATGGCAGGGTATCTTTTTAATACACTTACTAATGTGTCGAGAGTGGCAATTGCTTCTGTTTTTACATCGATAAGTAATTGCAACTTTCGATACGTAGGCTGCACTGAATTCAATGGATCGAGATATAAGTGTTTAAGGGTTCTGTCGGCACGAATCGCTTTAGCATCATGCGACACGTAGAGTTCGCCATTCAGTAAATGAATATCTGCTTCAATAGAGCCGTAATTTTCAATAAAGGCTAACCAAAAGGGATTTGCCTGCTCATAATCATTATGCGAATGAGCGCGGGCGGTAGTATATTCCTGTGCGCCTAATTTTTGAAAAGGCAGCAAGGATGTTAATGCACAAAAAATCAATGTAGGAATTGATTTCATAGTTGTTTCTATGGGTTACTTAAAATACAAAAGCTTACCTCCAGTATCCCTTCTGTTTCATAGCAAATAAACACGCATTCACATGTTGGGCAGCCTGTGTTCGGGCAGATATTTCATATGGATTTTTGTGATACCCGATTTGCTGCATATGCTTATTATAATCTTTTTGATGTGCATGAGATCGGATTTCTAAAAAATGAATATACTCATGTATAATTGTATCTGTTAACTGCAAAAGATTTTCATGGTTATTTACATAAACTTGAATACGCTTGCAATTAAAGGCATAATTACCATGCAGTTTTTTATGAGGGTAATAGGATATTATAATTTCAGGAAAACGGCACCCTCGGGAAGGAACACCTAAATACTGTGTACACCAGCGAACAACTTCCCGAACATATCCAGCCTTGCTTATCAGCAGCTTATTTTTGATAGCAGTAGGCTTTGCCGATGTAGGATTGGATGAAGTTGCATCTTCTTTATCATCTGTTAAAAACCAGCCAATGATAATAAGTGTAAAATAGATTACAAAACCCCTGTCTACCCATCCCGCTTTCTGCCAGGCATGCATTAAATAATTAATCCAATACCGAACAAAATGATCTATCGTGTAAAAAAAATGCATCATACTTGAATAATATAACAATATCAATAGGCCACTAATTGCTGAATGAAAGTATCCAGTCTTTGATTCGCAAGAAAATTTTTTTCAAGCGTAATATTAAAAGGAACAGGGGTGTCTAAAGAAGCACACCTAAAAATGGGAGCATCCAGCCATTCAAAACAATGTTCCGCAACCCAAGCCGATATTTCTGCGCCCCATCCTCCTGTTAATGTATCTTCATGTAACAACAATAGTTTTCCAGTTTGTTTGACTGATTGGCGAATTGATTCATAATCAAGAGGCAAAAGGGTTCTCAAATCCAATATTAGCAAATCATACTCGGGATGTTCTGTCTGATAATCCATTGCCCAATGAACTCCTGCGCCATATGTAATAATGGTAATTTCTTTTCCTTCCTTTATCAAATTTGCCTTTCCTAATGGAATCTCATAATAGGCTTCAGGTACCGGATTAGATATGCTTCTGTAAAGCGCCTTATGCTCGAAAAATAGCACTGGATTGGGATCCTGAATACTTGCATTGAGTAAGCCTTTAGCATCATAGGCATTCGATGGATACACTACTTTCAGTCCGGGCACATGAGTAAACCAGGCTTCATTGCTTTGTGAGTGAAAGGGTCCTGCACCCACTCCGGCACCTGTAGGCATGCGAATAACCACAGGGGCTGATTGCGCCCAACGATAATGAATTTTTGCCAGGTTATTTACAATTTGATTAAAACCAACTGTAACAAAATCGGCAAATTGCATTTCCATTATACTGGGTATTCCTTCCAATGCCAGCCCAAGTGTTACCCCCACTATCGCACTTTCGCAAAGGGGCGTATTACGAACTCGGTGATATCCAAAATGATCTGCTAAACCTTCGGTAACTTTAAACGCTCCTCCATACCCTGCAATATCCTGACCCATAATAATTAAGGATGGATCCTTTTCCAAACTTTGCCATAATGCCTCGCGAATAGCATCCAGCATTCGTTTTACAGGCGCTTCGCTATCACGCGGGTCGGGTGGAACTAATTGTGTTTCGGGAAATTTGCGAACGGCGTATACATCCTGTAATTCTTCTTTTGAATCGGCAACAATCGGTGTTACTTGTTCTGCCAATTGCAGTTCCGATTCAATATAGGCTTTGTATTCATGTCGTATATCTGCCACTTCCATCTCAGTAAGTACCCCTTCAGCAACTAAATATTGTTCATAGTTTTTGATTGGATCTTTTTGAGCCCATGCTTCCATCAAGTCTTTGGGCACATACTTGGTACCGCTTGCTTCTTCGTGACCGCGCATACGGAAAGTGATACATTCAATCAAATAAGGTTTTCGCTCACGCAAACAATATTCCCGAACTCCGCGGATAGTATCGTAAACGGCTAATATATTATTACCATCAATTACAACACTTTCGATTCCGTATCCTATTCCTTTATCAGCCAGTTGCTGGCATCGAAATTGTTCCTGAACGGGTGTGCTTAACCCATATCCATTATTTTCTATAACGAAAATTACAGGCAAATCCCAAACTGCTGCCACATTTAAGGCTTCATGAAAATCTCCTTCGCTGGTGCCACCATCCCCACTAAATGCCAGTGCCACTTTTTGCTCCCCTTTTAGCAGGTGAGCAAGAGCCGTTCCATCAGCCAATGCGAGTTGCGGGCCAAGATGCGATATCATTCCGCATATGTGATGCTTTGAACTTCCAAAATGAAAACTCCGCTCTCTTCCTTTACTGAAGCCTTCTTTATGTCCTTGCCATTGTTGAAATAGTTGATGCAGGGGCATGCCTCTTCCGGTAAAAACACCCAGGTTTCTATGCAAAGGCATAATCCACTCGTCGGGTTGCAGTGCCTGGGTAGCACCAACGGAAATAGCTTCCTGACCGATACCGCTGAACCATTTGCTTATTTTTCCCTGTCTTAACAATACCAGCATTTTCTCTTCTATCATTCGTGGCAATAACAATTGCCGGTAGAGCTGCAATAGTGTATCGTTGGAGTATGCTTTTCGGGAAAACTGCATGTATCAGATTGTTGTACAAATCTACAGGAAGAAAAAATGCGAAAGAGATAAAATAGTGCACAAAAAAACCACCGGGAAGGTGGTTTTGAAAGTAATTATTCTATTTCAAAAGACTAATCTCTTTTAGCAAATTTGCTCAGCAATTTGAGGATTTCCATATAAAGCCAAACAATGGTAACCATCAAGCCAAAAGCGCCATACCATTCCATATCTGCAGGCAAACCGCGTTCAGCACCTTGCTCAATCATATCAAAATCCAGAATCAAATTCAATGCAGCAATAGCGACAACAAATAAGCTAATACCGATACTCAATAAGCTGCTATCGCTCATAAAACTAACATTTACGCCAAACCAGCCGAGAATCATGGTAAGTAAGTAAAATAACGCAATACCTACTGTAGCACTAATAATAATTGAGCGAAAACGTTGCGTAGCTTGAATAATACGAAAATTATATAGCAGAAAAACAGCAATAGACACCCCAAAAGTTAATCCAACTGCCTGCATGATTAATCCGGGATATTTATCGGCAAACATCTCGTTGAAAATAACGGATATTCCTCCAATGAATAATCCTTCCAGTAAAGCATAGAGGGGAGCAATGTATTTAGCCCACCCTGGTTTAAATATCATAGCGAAAGCCAAAATTAAGCCTCCAAAAACACCCACCATCATCAGGGTTTGCATGGTTGCGGGTTTTCCTTCCTGAAATAAATGCCAGTTAAAAGCAGCAGATGCGATCAGCAACAATAACATAAAACCGAACTTGTTGATGGTTCCGCGAACGGTCATTATACCCTGCCGGGCAGCATCCAGTTCCATTCCTTTATCGAACATTTTCTCTGTAAGAGTAGGGTTGCCGGATTGA
>Ga0214923_10002822_pt1 | contig 22516 bp, 20 predicted proteins | sample LL1510_MetaG_FD_177993 | JGI IMG/M metagenome (GOLD analysis project Ga0214923, IMG submission 177993) | Freshwater microbial communities from Lake Lanier, Atlanta, Georgia, United States - LL-1510 | ecosystem: Environmental > Aquatic > Freshwater > Lake | place: USA: Georgia | collected...
AATCCCAAGGGAGGTAGCCAGCTGAATGGAGCCAGAAGAAATTGAAATTCGCATGAATGACCCTCAGCTTTAAAAATAGCACCCGGGGGGAAGTCGGGGAATGTGTCTCTTTGGACACAGTCTTTCTCCGAATTGACTCAAATTAAATGCCGCTATTTGAAAGGCATGGATTGTGAGGGGTGTCCCCATTGACTCACAAAAATGCCTCTTTCAAGGTTGGAGTTGCGAAACAAAAACCAGAAAGGGGTGTTTTATGACCAACAGGGACAAGTCTGTATATCTTGAGCGGCAGCGGGTACGCTACCGGGAACTGAAGAAGCGGGATCTGAAGACGGATCTCATTGAGGAGGTTTCGGTATTTTTAGGGATCACCCGGGCCCACGCGATCCGGTGTTTGAATGGGAGGAGCCGAGTTCCGGGCAAGCGACCGGGTCCCAAGCGGAGATACGGGGCAGATGAATTGCCCCACTTGAAGCGTTTGTATCACCTGTTGGGTCAGCCTTGCTCTAAACGCTACAAAATTGCGTTGCAGGAATGGCTGCCCTATTACGAGCGATACTTTGGGGTGCTTCCGGAGGGGATTCGGGTGCGTTTGCTCCGAATGAGTCCTGCGACCGTGGATCGATTGCTGAAGGGGATGCGGGTGAAGAGGGGCTTGAGTGGTACCAAACCGCCGAGAAACCAGTGGTACAAGGCCCATGTGCCGATTCGGGCGAAGGATTGGAACATCAAGAGCCCAGGGCATCTTCAGGGGGATACGGTTGCTCATTGTGGAACCACGCTCGTGGGTCAGTTTGCAAATACCCTGACCCTGACTGACATTGATTCGGGTTGGACTGAGAATCGTGCAGTTGAGCGGAAGGAGGCAAGTCGGGTACGAGATGCGCTTGATTTTATCGAAAAAAGCCTTCCGTTTAGTATCCATTCCATCAAATTCGATTCGGGCTCCGAGTTCATGAATCACGGAGTAATCACGTTTCTTCAATCCAAAAGAAACCGGGAGAAAGGAATAGAGGTATACCGGTCCCGACCTTATCGGAAGAACGACAATTGCTATGTCGAGCAGAAGAACTTCACCCATGTAAGGGATCTATTCGGATACGAAAGAGTCGAGAGCGGGGTTCTGGTAGAGCTGATGAATGAGATCTACGAGGAGTATTGGAATCCGCTTCAGAATCACTTTCTTCCCCAGATGAAGCTCATCCAAAAAGAGCGGGTGGGATCAAAGATCAAGAAACTTCATGATCACCCAAAAACGCCCTATCAAAGATTACTGGAATCTGCCGATCTGAATGATGTCGAAAAAGCCCGGTTGAAACGGATTCATGAAGCATTGGATCCGATCCAACTCAAGATCGGACTTGAAACGAAGCTCCGACTGTTTTTTGACCTAAACCGCAAAGCCAACCAAGGCGGGGCAAGGGCTGCCTAGTCCTGAGAGGCATTTAGTCGTGAGTCAATACGTCAACCACTTCTATTTCATCTGCCGGATTTCAGTCATGATCTGCTTGATCTTCGAGAGATCAACCTCGTCTATCCAGATCTCAACCCGTCGATTCAGCAAGAACGCTTCCTCGGAGGTCCCGGAGTCGATCGGGCGCGAGGCCCCGAATCCAGCGGAGCTGATGCGGTTCTCGGGGATCTGGAGCGCGATGAGTTCGGCCGCAACCGACCTTGCTCTGCGTTCCGACAATGCCTGATTCTGGTGATTCTGATCTCTCGAATCGGTATGACCCTCGATGCGGATCTTGGACCAGGAATCTCCATTCTTGATCAAGACCGGAGCCAGCGAGGCCAAGGCCTCTTTCGCTTTGGTTCCGATTCGGTCGCTCCCGAGCGGAAACGAAAGCAGTGCCTCTCCCAGGTAGACCCGTATGGAGCGGTCCTTGACTTCAGCGAACTCAGGGTAGCCGTGTTCGTGTGGAACTTCAGCCTCGAGAGGCTTGCGATTGGGGGTGAGCCCAAACTGAAAATCGATCAGAAAGGCAGTGGCGCTTCTTTCCTTGATGTTGAGATCGGTCATCACGCTCGCGCCGATCCGCCAGATAAAATCCTTCCCCCATTGATAGATCCCTTTGGCGCCAGCACGGAATTGGGTGGTAAGCGAATCTACAGTTCCATCTTCATCGTATGAAACGTCGCCTCCGGCGAGCACCTGAACGACTGGACCGATCTGGAATCCGGGATCATTGAAGGCCATGAATTTCCAGCGGGGAGAGATTTCCGCGGAGAAAGTCCGAGTAACCACCTTAACCTGGTTTCCAAAGATGGGCGCGATTCCGGTGAGGTGGCTGAATTGGTAGCCGCCCGCAAGGTCAAGGAGCCATTTTTCCCATTCATGCGAAGCGATCAATCTGAGATTTCCTTCGACACCCGTTTTCGTGGATGCTTCAAAGGGTTTTGACGAAGCCAGCGTTAGAAATCCGCTTTGAACCCCGAGCAAAATTGAAGTATCTCGAGGAAAGGCGCTTGCAGAAAACTGCGCCAGCATTCCTGCCAAAACCAAACTCAAGAGGCCATTCATGCTCACGAGTCGAAATCCTCAAGATGACGCTCACCCGAGAACTTGTACTCGAGGTCGTCCAATTCAAGCGAGGTGGGTTCGAAATAAAACCGATCACCGTAGATCAATTGAAGTGGAGCCAGTTTTTGTCCTCGTTTCATTCCAAGGTCAAAGACATCTCCTGCGACAAAACAGGCAAGAGGGGAGCTCTTGAGGAGAGACTGAAGACTCTTTTTGTTCGAAGTGCTTCTTGCAAAGCGGAATGAAGCGTCAGTGGCTTTTACCTCGAAGGTAACCCATTCATTCTTTTTTGCCGGGATCAGCATGTCAGTCGTTACCACCCGATAATCCGGGTTGAGTGAATCACAATTGAGATCCACGAGCAGGCTGAGCCTGACGTGAGATTCGCAGTCTTCGTGAGGGCTTGAGGCTTCGCGAACCTTGAAACTCACGGATTCGAGCGCCTGAGTTTTCACTCCCGAAAGGTTCAATCCGAATCCAAGTTGAGCTTGATTCCCAAGCCCGACTCCGTAATAGGCACCGGGTGAATTCACGCCCTCGAGGGTCCTGAGAACCGCAAATTGGTTTTCGGTTTCGTCACTCGAAATCCCCACCACGGCGCGATTGACCCCCACAGAAAAGGCGGACTTTCCGATTCGATCTCCAAACGGACTCGGCGGTTCAGAGCCAGACCCGGGTTCTGCGGTGATGGGGCTATCGACCGGGGTGAGTGTGATAGGGCTGCGCGAGACATCTTGTCCGCAAGCGCTCAAAAGTACCAAGCAAGCGATCCATTTGCGTTTCTGAAGTTCCATGAATTTCATTTAGCCCCAGTTTTTGCTGAGCCGCAAGAAATGAGCTCATGCGCAGTGGGTTATTTCTCTTACGCAAAGCATCGAAGTCGCGGGAGTTTTACCTACCCGCAAACAAAACAGGCACAAGGTGTCTGCGATGACACATTGCGCAGAGCCCATTGAATTCCTAAACTAGTTTCATCCCTTGTGGTTGGGAAGAATCGAGGCGGGCCTTGAATCAGTTGAAGCGATGTTGGTCTTTAGGGGTTTTGGTAATTGCGCTCACGGCTTGCATGAAGGTAAGGAGCTTGAGCCTAGCCCCCGGTGCCGAGGCGCCCCCAACCTCGATCAGTAGTGCATTGGTGATAGACCCCCTTCAAGTCGGTCAGGCAGCCAGCACGGATTACCTGATTTCCTCGCTCACGCCGACTCAAGCAGGCTCGAATTTGGGTGACTTCCTTGCGGGTACAGATGGGTTTAGCTCCTGGACGGCACCCTATGGAGCCCGCACCTCTGAGGCTCCGTATTTGTGCCGTAACGGCTACCTCTCTTCCATGCGTCAATGCATTCAGGGGGGGAAATGCTCTGGAGCGCTCGAGAGAACGGATTTCTGCAGTGTTCATGGAATTGAACGAGAACGGTTCTCAGGCTGGACTGCCTGGAAAGCGATCACAGGCTGCCAGTCTAATGGGAAAAAAACGTGGTCGCGAACATGCGTCAATATCTATGGATCTTCCCCGGAGGCGCCGCTTTGCTACGGAGATCCGCGAGCTGAATTCGATTGCGCTGTAGATGCAAATGCAATGAATCCTGGATTAAAGTTCACTAAGAATGGCCAATGCACCCCATTCCCTGCAGGCCATGTCTACACTACCTATAAAGTCGGATGTGGGGGGGTTCACCTCTATTACTCGGGCGAGATGGACGTCCAGACTGACTGTTATTATCCGGATAATGCCACTTCAGGAAGCGCACCCGTTTGTACCGGTACCCACACCAAACAAGGCTGCTTTCTGCCAGGCACAACGTGCGTTGCGGGTGCCACTTCAGCTTCTTTTCAGACGGGGACTTATTTCGAAACAGCCGAGGGTGGGCACTGCGGAATTGCATCGAATAACACGACCTCTACCAATCCGATGACCGCATGGGAGAGTTCTTATACTCTAGAGAGTAATTCTGACCCGCAGCTTTGCAGCGCCGGAGGCACCATTCAAAAACGTAAATGCATTCCGCCTCGAAGCATCAGTCCCAGTTGCTTGCTTGGAATTCAGGAACTCATCAGCGGGGATCAATACGACACGACTTGCGTTGGCAAGGATTTGAAACAAATCGCTCCGTGCTCTTATGGGTCTTCTTATGTGAGTCAAAACAAAGACGGGGGATGGAGCGACTGGCTCCCGGCTTCAGGGTGCTTGTATCAGCCAGATTCCGGCAGTCCTGGAAGCTTTTTTCGCCTGGAGACCCGTCTTTGCAATAATCCAGCTCCGGTTCGAGCGGGAGCTTTTTGCCAAGGAGAGAGAACCCGAAAGATCAGCTGCTCTGGTCCCTTGGACGGCAATCGCCTGATGATTCTGCTTTCGGAGTCACTCAATGCTCAAAGCGGAATTCGTTCGGCAGTGGACGCTTATGTGGCTGCGGTTCAAGGAAAAGGTGCAAAGGTCGAGCTGCAAGTCCGCAGCACCAACATCAGCGTGTCTGAGCTTAAGAATGTGATCCAGACACTGGCGCTTTCCTCAGGACAGAAGCCCAATTCATTCCTGTTGATCGGAGGATTTCCACATCCTCGAGTGGATGGCCAAAATGCCTCGGGCGAGAACTTGCTGATCTATTCCGATCTCCCTTATGAGGCCCCCAGTGACCGTTACTACGCGGTCTCCGAGGGGGTATACAAGGTTACACCTGCAGCCGCGGGCACTCCGATGAGTCTGCAGAGGGCGGTATTCTGGATTGATTTCAGCACTCACTCAGCCACAAACGGGACCTTGAATTCGAGCACTGCCAAGTATTTGGCCTTCATCACCAAGATGAAGAATACTCAGGTGAATGCCAACTACAGTGTTTCTTTCAAACCTCAGCTCAATTTGTTCGTAGATGACTTTTGGGCAAATCAACCCCACGAGGTATCCACCAACGCTGCAGTCTTGAAAGCCTATGTGGGGACCAGCCGATCGACCGCTGGAGGGTTTATCGAGCTCGCCGGCACACCAGCTGACTTTATGGTCTCGATGGCTCACGCAAATGCAGCAGTGTTGGGCTTCGGAAGCAAAGTTTATCTTCCTTCGAATGATTCTTCGATTTCACAGATCTATTCCGTCACCACCGATGGTTCACCCTCGTTCTTTAACGGAGTCAGTATCAAATCGAAACACTTGAACCTCTATGACTGTTATGCCGGCGATCCTTCAGCGGCTAACAACGTAGTCTCATCGATTTTATTGAATCCCGCAAGCACGGTGGTTTCTGCGGTAGCCAGTACCACCTCGGGCGCGATGAGCAACTGGAATGGATATATCCACAATAATGCCCTTGCGCTCGGAAACTCAGCTGCTCATGCGTTTTTGATTTGGTCGAGGGATAATTACTTTGATGGACCCAACTTGCACTTCACAACCGCGCCTAGCGGGGACGGAATTCAAGACCTTGGGAACAAGTGGAATACAGGCGTGATGAAGTACGGAGACCCACTCGCCAAAGCGTCTAGATAAGGTAAATGAGGATAGGATATGAAGAAGCGATATTGGATCATTGGGACCTTGACGATTGCAGCGGGCTTTGCGGCGAACCATTTCTTATCCGGAAGGGAAGCTTCTGTACCGGTTGCCCTTGAAGAAGAACCTGCTTCTGCGGGTGGGAGCGAGCCCACTCGATCGATTCCTAAAGGCGGAGCTCCCGTCGCAGAGGTGGCTTCACCGGCCTCGCCTCAACCTTCGGAAGTGGATCGGATCGCCGATTTGAATCAAGTGGATCGAGATTTCAGGGTCGATCTCTTCAACTCCTGGGCAAAACAACTCAAAAATGCAAAGACCCCGGAAGAGTCAGGGCGGCTGGTTCGCCAAGGACTAGCTGGGTTCAAGAAGCTTGACGCAAATTCGAAAGCGATGATGCGAATGAACTTCTGCATGGCCCTTTTAAATCGGGATGAGCCTGAAGCGATTCGTTTCGTTGAGGCAACCGCTAAATTGCACTCGAGCAACTCGAGTGTGCTTTCAAACCTGCTGGCCGGCCTGGATTCGGAGCGCGCCGTATCGAGGTATCCAGTATTAACCGGGGTCGCAAGCCAATGGCTGATGGGGCATAAAGAGATGCGCTATGAGCCTTCGATGGTGGGGATCAGCTCCAAGGACCCTGCAGTGCTTCAGGCGATCGAGGGAAGTAAGTTCTTGAACTTTGACATCGACCAGATTCAAAGGCATTTGACTCGGATCAAGGCGATTTAAGCGCCTGGTATGAGAGTCATTCAGGTACTGACTTTTGCCGTATGCTTAGGGATTCTTGCACAGGAGGCGGACTCAAAACCCAACGCCGAAGGCCTTTATGCTCTGACCACTCGGTCTGATGACGGGAAGACGACCCTCACTCTTTTGGAGTCCAAACACAGCAATGGCATTTCTCGATACGACATCAAGATCAACGGGGGCATGGAGTCTGTCGGCGCATCCTTCACGATTGGGTGCTTGATTGAACGACTGATGACGACTCGCAACTATCAAGACTTTGTCTTTCTGGATCAAAACGAAAAAGAGGTGGCCACTGAGCAGGGAGTCGTGAAGTTTAGTGCCCAAAAAAATGCAGGACCGGATGCCTTGAAAGAAATACTAAGGCAGGCGTGCCCGAAGATGAACATAGACATCAAGAGACGCTGAATCCTCTGGGGTGGGGGATTGCGACTCGATTGTAGATCATAGTCTTGATGGGATTGACTCACGCGGTGTTTTCATGCATGATTCGCGCACTATGAAACTTTATTTCTCTGAAGGTGCTTGCTCCATGGCGTCCCACATTGCATTGAACGAAGCAGGGGTCTCTTATACCCCGGTTGCGATGAGCTTCGACAAAGGCGATTTCGCGAAGCCCGAGTTCCTGGCCATGAACCCGATGGGTGCGATTCCGGTGCTGGAGCTGGACGACGGTCGCGCACTCACTGAAGGAGTTGCGATCATGCAGTATGTGGCAACCCTCAAGCCAGAATCCGGATTGGCACCAAAAGTCGGAACCTTCGAGCATTTCGAATTCTTGAAGTGGATGAACTTCATCGCAACCGAGCTGCACAAGGGTTTCAGCCCGTTGTTTTATACATCCAGAATCACCAAAAACGAGGATGCGCAAAAAGACATCCGTGACTTCACTCTTCAGGCCCTCGACGGATGCTTTGAAGTAGTGGACCAACAGCTTGCAAAGAATCCGTTTATCTGCGGCCAGAATTTCACCGTGGCCGACGGATACCTCTTCACGATCCTGAGTTGGGCTCCCTGGACCAAGGTCGACTATTCGAAGCACAAGAATCTGGCGGCTTATATTTCACGAATCGGGGAGCGCCCGGCGGTTCTGAAGACGATTCAAATCGAAGAGTCTCTTACTACCTGAATGGGAGTTTGCGGCCATTTTAAGAATTTTTCGATAAAATTCCGGCAGGCCCCCCATTCCTAAGGCTGCGCCGAAATTTCCCAAATGCTCACCTTGGTCAAAGCTTGGTGAATTAGGTGATGACCATGAATAGCAGTGAATCATTATTTGCGGAGAAGGATTTTCCGGTTTACATCCTGACAAGCTTTGATGGCCAGAATCATTTTGGAATGCTCGCCACTTGGGTGATGAAAGCATCTTTGAGAACCGACAATTTAAGGTTTACGATTGCGCTTTCAAAGTACAACGAATCGACAAAGGTAATCTTAAAGTCAGGTCGCTTCGTGATTCATTGAATCCCAGGCGGCCTTGCTCCTGTAGCTTACAAATTCGGGCAATTTCACAGTTCAAGGGTACGGGATTACCCCCAAAAACTGTGAAGTTTGATTGATGAGTCACTCCGCGTTAACATGCCCTGAACAGGGCAAAGGAGTGACCCATGAAGAAGCGATTCACCGAAGAACAGATCATCCATGCAATCAAGCGCCTCGAGGGCGGGCTTGACCCGAAGACCCTCTGCCGGGAGCTTGGCATCCACATGCAGACGCTGTATGTCTGGAAGCGGAAGTATCAGGGGCTTGAGGTTGCGGACGCAAAGCGGCTCAAGAATCTCGAATCCGAGAACGCAAAGTTGAAGCGAATGCTCGCAAACGCCATGATCGAGATCGACGACATCAAGTTCCTACTCTCAAAAAACTTCTAAGGCCCGGACAGAAGCGACGAGCGGTGGCCTGCTTACGGGATGAGCGGGGCCGTTCGGTGTCTCGGGCCTGCAGATGCGTTGGCCTTTCCCGATCTACATTCGATTACAAGGCAAAGGATGAGGATGTGATAGCCCCATTTTCGACCGAACACATGAATAGTGCGAATTTCAGGTTCGCAAGAAAGAGTGTTGAAGATGGAAGAATTGAAGATTCAGGGTTCAGGGGCGACTTCTAAGGTCACCCGTAGGAGGTTCAAGCCCGAGGAGAAAAAGAAGATTTTAAGGGAGGCATTTGCCCCTGGGGCGAGTTCCTCGCTTACCGCAAGAAAGTATGGTATTGCTCCGAGCGTCTTGTACAACTGGAGGCGATTAATGGAGTCTGGGCAAGCCAAAGCAATTGAAACAGAAGAGGAGCTGGTTCCGGTTTCTGAGGTGAAGAAACTGGAGAACCGGGTTCGAGAGCTGGAACGGGCGTTGGGCCGCCAGACCATGCAAAATGACATTCTGAAGGAAGCCGTCAAAATCGCCCGTGAAAAAAAACTGATCTCGCAAGAGCCCTTGCAAGGAGTAGACGGTTTTCTTTAAAGGCGATTGCGGAGTCCACACCATGGCGTGTGCCATGGCAAGTATATTTTTTGTGGTGATCACAGTGTGTGGATCGTTTTCGAGTTTACTACTCAAAGCACCAAACGCGCTTTTTGTTGCGGGCGCATTTATGACTGCACTGCTGCTTTTAGTTGTCGCCGTTTGTGGGTTGATCCGAGATATTTTGATCTCGCTCCAAGCAATCAAAATTGAAATTAACTACGCCACTTGCGACCTCACCCTCGAAGCCAACGCTCAGTTGAATCAGACTCAATCTTTGAGCTGTTGAACAAGCTATCCCCCCTCAAGATAGCCTTTCTAAATCAGAATCGGTGATGGTTCGAGTAAATATTAAATATATAATATTATTGAACTTTTAATTATCTCATCATTTATTGATTAAATTAATCAACTACTATAAAATGAGGAATTCGGGGGTTCGATTCGTGAAAACGACACTAAAAGGGGTCTGTGGACCATTTGCCTATTGGGGATCTAAAACAGCTTTCTATGCATTGACTGTTTTGATTTCCATTTCCTTTACCGGCTGCACCAATTTTTCAACATCGAGGTTTCCGAATGACCTTGAAGCTCCCACTGTTTCTATTCAAAGTCCGATCGAAGGCTCTTCTTATGTAAAAGGCGAATCGTTTTCAGCAATCGCCAACGCTTCAGATGATGTCGCTGTTTCAAGTGTAACGATAAGACTTGATGGCAATGATTTCGCCAAAAAAAGCGATTCGCCTTTTTCATTCTCGATTAACACCTCGGCATTGGCGGTTGGCATTCACACACTTCAAGCCACGGCCACTGATGTTACCGGTAAACTGGGAGTCTCATCCATTGTCTCCTTCACTGTTCGTGCTCCGGCTTCAACTCCGACTCCTACTCCAACTCCAACGGCAACGGCAACGCCGAGACCTTCAATAACGCCTACTCCTACCGCTACACCTAGAGCGACGGCAACTCCGACACCGACTCCGACTCTCACGCCAACACCCACACCCGCAGATACTCAAGCACCGACGGGATCGATCACTGCACCCACTAACGGGCAATCTTATTTAATGGGAACCTCTTTTAACGTGTCCGCAACCGCCGCCGACAATCGCGGCGTCAGCTCAGTGAAGCTCAATCGCGATGGAACATTAATTGGAACCGACACTTCAAGTCCTTATGCATTTACCGTGACTACCCAAGGACTCTCGACCGGATCACACTCACTCCAGCTCCAAATTTTTGATGCTGCTGGAAACATAGGCGTCTCCAGCGCAATTTCCTTCTCTGTCACTACACCGACGCCCACTCCGACACCAGTTCCGACTGCGACTCCAACTGCAACACCCTCTCCGAGTGCATCGCCATCCGCCACACCCATCGCTGACGGGCCAACGATCAATCCGCTTCATTACTTTAGATTTGAAAACGCATCTAATCTCGGTGCGTCTACAATTGGGGGTTCCAGTCTCGCCGTAAACGGCACTTCATTTATCGCAAAATCCGGTGGACCCGTAGGAGGATATTTAGAATCTGCTGGTGGATTTATTAATGGTCCAGCAAAAATGCCGGCAACTGTTTCTACTCAAATCGCAGTCGAGTTTTTAATGAAAGCCGGTCCCGAGTTCACTAAACTCCGACTGGCGAGAACTTTTATCATCGGCACCGTCAATATTGGTTTTGACGAAGAAAACATTTTCTTTCAAACCAAAGACGATTTCTTTACCGTATCGATGAGCGGCATAGATCGTCGATCCATGAGTTATTATTTGGACGGAAATTTCCATCACTACGTTTTTCAATATGATCGCGTGAGCGGTAAAAAAGAAATCTGGGTTGACGGTGCCTTGGCGGATGGATTTTCAAAAACCTTTACTTCAGCCACGGATTTGTACAGTCCCAATGAGCCCATTTGGCAGGGATCGACAACGAATTACGATCAATTTAAAGGATCTTTAGACGAGGTAGCAATTTACGATCGTACCCTCCCCGGAAATTTTATTTATCAACATCGCCTCAACATGCTTGCTGGCTCGGCTTATCAATTTGTCCAAAATACCGCATTGACATTGCCGGCTGCTCCTTCGGTCGTTGGAAATATGGATCCATATGACTTTGCACCAGGGACCACTTTACCTACAAGCAACACCAACATTGGAGGTGGAATCAATATCAGCGCGTTGGATCAACTCAAAAATTTCCCACGTCCACGGATGCGCATCGGCTCCACCCTCCCTCGTAATGTCAGCTATTTTGATTGGAAATTTTTAGGAAATTATTTTTATAACAGCAACAGTGATGCCTTCCGCATTGGGGGCGACATTTACACCGAAATGGCGCTCGACTGGAACTACTATCTTACCGGGAGACTTGACAACTCCACCGTCGCGCAATTTCAAAACTCTCAATCGCAAGAGTATTGGTTTCGTCAAGTCACCTTGGCCCACCCTGAACTTCCGTTCTGGGCTCTCACGTTACGAGTTCAAAATGATCCTGCTCAAAAACGGACCGATTTGGCCGATGCTTGCTATATTAAAAACGCGGCAAAAAAACCACTCATCTCTGTCCCCACTTATAATGGATTTAACTACTCGCAAAAGATCATTCGCCCTTTCAGCACGGCCGCAGCCGCAGCTGCTGCTGGATGCCCAGACTCTCTGTTTGATCATGACGCCGATGTGGTGAAAGCGGGTTTTGCGGCAGCTCTTGGTTCTTCAGGATTAAGTCCAAGCACGGTGATTGGAGGATTTTCTGACAACAACGAATTTCTTTATCCCATCTCGCAGCCTGTACTCGCTGGAGACCCCGACATTGTTTCTGACTATAACACTTCTGGGTTCACCAACTATCTCGACTACAATACCAATCATTTTGGACGCCTCGACTCTCGTTTCAGAGATCTAGTAAAATCCTCTCATCCTCGTCTCTCTAATACGGCGTTTCAATCCTATCAAATGGACGCTCGCAACGGTTACTACTGGGAATGGACCAATTTTAGACAATCCTTTACCCAATACAAATCTCATTATCTCGCGACCAATGATTTTTACCCAAGATGGCCATACAACTGGCGATATGGATGGGGACCATGGCACGGATGGAAATGGATGGAACAAATGCGTCGATATCAAATCGACAACGGCGATCCAATGTACAGTCCATTTACCGCTGCCGGTTACGATGTCGATGAAGGAAGAAATATTGGTGCGGCACAATGGCTAGGACTTTATAAAATAGTCGTGGGACTCGGTGCACCTTACACGTTTCCTGGGTATTATGTTGAAGGCCCACTCTGGCCAAAAGCAGAAGCTTACATTCATCAAGTCGCGATTCCCACTTATGCACAAGCCATTTTAAGTCGGTATGAAGATTTACTTTTTAACGGTCAATTAGTCGATGGTGACGTGCCCTTAAAAAATACGGACCCAACGACTACTCGCAAGGGTTATGAGTTTTGGGCAGGAGACCCTCGCATCAAAGTCATTGTCCGCAAAAAAACTAATGCTAACCTTTATATGATTTTTAGCACCTTTCAGCCCATGTCGCGGATGGTGGGCAATACCGAACTCGCAAAAAATGCAACGATCACTTTAGCTGGACAAACTTTGACTTTCGAAGCGAGACGCCAAGGAAGCGTTTACATTTACGACAACCGCAACACCGCGGCTCCTTTGTTTTACCAATTGGATGGATGGCACGAGGCGACGCATCCATCTTACTGGAATCAAAACGCGACAATTGAGGCCGAGCTCGCGGACTCTGGAATCACCGAGTCCGCACCCGAACTCATGACCGAAGTGAGCGCCGGACAACCCGCTGGAAACTACACTACTGCACGAACCTACATCAGCTATCCTGCAACTCAAACTACATTCACCACGCTTCAATATGCTTACAAACCGACGGACACACTCGCTCGCACGGTTTACATTCTCGCTCGGAGCAAAACTTCTGGCGGATCGGCGACGATTCAAGCCAGCGCTGATAGTGGCGCCGCTGTTTCTACTGCAGCGATAAATTCGACCACCTGGGCATGGTATCCCGTCAATGTCTCTGGTCTCAACACGGTGGCCAATCATGTGTTGAAACTCTTACCTAACAGCGCCAACATTCAAATCGACAAAATCATGATTTCTAAAACCGTTCCGCAGTGATCGTGACCTTGGCCCCAAAAACCGTAGCGCTTGAATCTTCCTAATGCGCCGCATATAATGCGGCAGAAAGCAGGAAGTAGTATGCGTAAAACAAGATTCACCGACGTACGATCGCAACGGTTTTAGCTGAGGCCAGGGCCGGGATGTCGACTCAAGAGATTTGCCGAAAGCACTCGATCAGTGCCCACACCTTCTACGCATGGAGAAAGAAGTTCGGAAGCCTTGAGCGGACCGAGGTTCGAAGACTCAAAGACCTTGAACAGATGGTCACACGTCTTGAGCGAATCGTCGCAAGACAAGCAGTCGAGCTGCAGGCAGCCCAAGAGGTGATCCGGGGAAAGTGGTAGTGTACTTACCCCCTCCTAGACCGGACAGTTTGATCTGCTCCTAAGTGATAGGAGTACGACTATGAATACTACTAGAAGCAATCCAGCCAAGGCCCAGGTAGTGACCTCGGTTGAACGCATGGAAGAAGATACACGGCAGATCAGAAGATCGAGATTTTGAATGAATCCCGTTTACCCAGATAGAGCTAACCGAATGTGAACCTACTTGATCCTATCGCCTGGAACCTTGCCCGGGATGAGTATATCGACAGTCTCGAATCAGATGATGAGATAGTGTCTCTTGATCATGGCAACACTTACTATTGGACCCGCGACCTCCAGGAGCTTTGGGAGTGAGCTTCATCGAGTTGGCCTAGGTGGTCCGGCCTAATTGGGAACTACTGCTTGCGGCTATTTTGTTCTTTTTCGAAGACGAGAGTTTCTATAATCCTCGATGTATTTGAGGGCACTATACCAGTTTCGGCCCTCTTTTTGAGCCTTGAGCATGCCGGCTCTAGCTAAAAGGTTTAGGTATTTTGCTGAAAACTCAGTTTTTTCAGCCAATTTAGACAGAAGCATCAGCTCAGTTTGTGGTGAGCTTTTGGCAATGGCTTTTAGGTATAAGTTCAAGGTTCTTTCCACGGCCTGAGCAACCATGCGGACGATCGCCCGCAGGTCGCCCGAGTCCGCATGATCGAGCGCTTTATAGTAATTACTCCGGTCGTTTTTTTGAATGATGGCGACTGGATAACCCTCCCTCATGAGGAGTAGATTCATCAGTAGACGCCCCGTTCTCCCATTCCCGTCCTCAAAAGGGTGGATCGCAACAAACCGATGGTGGGCCAAAGCGGCAAATTCAATTGGATGATACTTTTTTTTGCTTTCCGAAAGCCAGGTGAGGAACTTTGTCATTTGGCCATGGACCTGGTAGCCCGGAGGCGGCCGATGCTGGGATCCCAAGATTTGCACATCTGTGCTGCGGTAAGATCCAGCAATGCTTGATTCCGTATCCTTCACAACAAGTTGATGAAGTTGGCGAATGAGGTGATGGGACAATGTTGCGCGTTTTTTCGAGTCTACCATTTCAAAAAGAAAGCTCATGGCCTCTTCGTGGTTCTTCGCCTCCAAGTGTTCTTGGAGATTTTTCCCTTTAATGGTCACTCCTTGACGCAGAACCAGCATCGTTTCTTTCAAGGTAAGTCGATTCCCCTCAATTGCATTGGAATGGTAGGTCATCTCTATCGTGAATTGCTCGCGTAGCCTCAATAGAACGGCCGGTTTAAGTGGGCGATTTTGATTAAGTTCAGCAAGGGAGGTGTTTAGGCGCTTAAGAATGCGTGGATCCAAGATCGAGCTCATGCCTTATTATGGCATATAAATAAAAAAACATCTATACCATATTAAGGAGATAGCGTTCCGTAGTTTAAACCAGAGCTCTTCGATATATGAGGTGCCAATTTAGTTGGTAGGCGCGGCGGCTACCCGTCCGTGCCTCCTCGAAATCCGGACTGCACTATTTACCCGTACGGCTACTCCTTAAAATTGTACATCGACGCCAAAGGGGGAGTTTGCACCCGATGCGGGAGTGATGATCTCATGCGGAAACTCCCCGGAGTAGGGGTGGAGCACGGAACAGACTGGGTGATCACCCACATCCTTGAGACTGAGCTAAGTCCGATTGATACGGATGAGCTATTCGAGGAACACATTCGTGGATGCTATCGCAACATACTACAGGATGAGAGGTATAGAGGGGATAGGGAGGTGAACTTCATCTAAATTGACCAGCTCTTTTGGCCTTATGTCCCGTCTAGTATAAGAGGGGCGACACATCACAATCGCACAGAATAATCCAAGAGTTTTTTATGCAACATCCTTAAGTCGTTTTACGCCATCGGCGATCAAAAGGCGCATAAGCACCTGATAGGGAACCCCGCGCTTTTGAGCAAGGTCTTTCAACTCCTTTAAAAGCTCATCTTCAAGGGCTACGCTAGTGGGTTTGCGGCGAGCGCCTTTTAAACGGCTCATGCCTTCGATAATTTCAGCCGGATCAAATTCAATCTTATCGTATTCTTTCAAGCGTTTTGCGTACTTCTTCATAAATTCGCTTCTCCTTTTTATTTGCTGGCCTTGAACTAATCGGGCGCACACGTCCATCTCGCAAAGTGAAAACCACTGAAATAAATTTTCCATTTAATGACGGCCCCACTACACAAAGTCGTTCTTCATCCACCTCGGGACTCATCTGGCGTCCGATGGGTACGGCCATCCTGAGAGTAAAAACAGACTCAACTTCATCAGAATCCACGCCGTGTTTTGTTGAGCTTTTGGTGTAATTGCCTTGATCCCATTCAAACTCGAATGTTTCATTTTGCAGGTACCAGTACGCCAGCCAGAGGACAAATTTAAACTGCCCCATATACAACACTATAGTACACTATACTAAGCAGCAGGTCAAGTTGATAGTCTATTGCGGTTTATTAGGTTTTGCCGCGCAAAGCCCTGGGGGGCTCCACCTTAAGAATTTCAAACCCGTTTTACCCAACCGGGTTGAGTTGGTAGGCGCGGCGGTTACCCGTCCGCGCCCCCTCTAAAACCGGACGAGCGCTATTCACGCATCCGGCTTCCTCGCCAAAATCGCTATATTGATTTATAGCTTCTTGAAACAAAGAATAGATCCTTTAGAGCCACCTTTGTAGGGTAGTGATTGAGCTCCAGGTACCGTGTGAACTGCTTCCATGTGTAGCTTTTCTTGTTGCTTCGCCGGTTTAGGGCTTGGAACAAGAACCGCTTCACTTCTTGCGGGAACATCTTAATTCTTCGGGCATTGTCGTTTACGGCAAAGTACTCCAGGTAGCCCCGCACCACGGAAATGGTGTAGGGGAAGAGTCTTTTGTCGTGCCGGTGCTTGAAGAGGTGTAGACGCATTTCTGCAAGTTTCTTCCGGTAGCGTATCGGGTCAGTCCTGCGCTTTACACGCCAGAACTCGATTCCCGCTTTTCTGTTCACGGATCGTCCCCAAACATGAAGAAAGCCAAGAAATGAAAATGTTGGCATTTTCCTCCCGATTTCCGCATATTTTCCGGCTACTTTTGTCCCACAGGGAATCATCTTAGTCTTTGCGGCGTTGACCTCGAGGCCAAAACCTTCCAGACGTTTTATAAGTTCACCATGGAACAGTTTTGCTGACTTGGGGGAAGTGAAAGTGAAGAAGACATCATCGGCATATCGGACCATATGGCCCTCACCGCGCAGAGCATCTTCGTTCATTTTCTTAAACCAAATATCAAGCACATAATGAAGGTAGATGTTGGCAAGTAGGGGCGAGAGAATCGACCCTTGCGGTGAACCTACTTTATTCTTTTTGACCAATCCGTCTTTATCCACGGTCGGTGCTTTTAGTAGCTTGATGATAAGATAGAGAAAACGTCGGTCTTTCACCTTAATTTGCAGGATCTTGCCCAATTGTCGATGGGGAATGGAGTTGAAGTATTTCTTCAAATCCACATCCACCGCCATCGAGCAGTCCTTCTGGAGGAGTCGCTTCCCTAGGTTGGCCAAGGCTTGGTGGGCATTTCTGCCTGGCCTGAAACCATATGAGCAATCCAGGAAATGCGGCTCGTAAATTCTTTCAAGAATGCGGCGAACCGCCTCTTGAACGATTTTGTCCTCAATGCACGAGATTGCTAGTGGTCTCATACTGCCGTCCGTCATCGGAATTTCAATAACTCTCGAAGGCTTAGGGTAGTACGACTGATCGCGAATTCTCTTCAACAGACTTTGAAGATTCGCGTCTAGTTTCTTCCCGTACATCTCCTTTGTGATCCCATCCACGCCTACAGCCTTTTTCGCATCCAGACTATAAAAGCATGTCCGCAGGAGGTTCAAGTCAATCACATGTCCAAGGTTATTGAACATGGCGGACGAGTCCCTTCGCGATCGTATTTCTACGCGCTCAAGTTTCGTGTTCAGTTTATTCACGACAAAGCTGAGTTGTCTCACTGTTTCCCTTGTTTACGCTTTTGGTTACTGGAACCCTTCCCCCTGTGCATGGCTTTCCCATGCTCCGAGTACTATGATTCCTCTGACTTCTCGTTCACCATTTCCCCGATTCTCGCAGGTTAAGCTTGTTTCGGAGTTACATCTCGCCCGCTTGGATGGAGCGGGTGAGGTGAGTGGACGAGATCTCGTTCGTTAAATGACCCGGTCTCTTTACACGTGCCAGCCCCTTCGACCCCGCCGCGCCCTACCCACCCTTGCATTTACGGGTGTTAGGGTATTGGCTTCCACGTTATGTAGCGTGTCGCCCTTGCGGAATTCACATCTGTCGAGGCTCAATAGTTTCACGTCACTTAAGACATTCCGGCCTGTGTAATTCGCTGCATACGCTCCGAGATTCCCGGTCGCCCGAGATCCTCGCAATGCTGGCTACGTCATGGCTTGCTATTCCTTTGACGACTGGACTTTCACCAGTAAGACCCGGCCTCCTCTGAACCAGTTCACATAATCATCATTATCGGAAGTGATGAGTCCGTAAAAACACCTCCCAAGGCTTGGCAAAATACTGCCAGTAGCAGTAAATTAACTTATGACGAAAGTCTCCTGGGATCAGAAGTTAGAAAAGCAGTTGGACAAAGATCAGTCAGGCTGAATCGAGCTTACCGGGCGATCTACCGAGAATCAATTACAGGGGATTTGGAAATAGTCGAAGTTTTAGAGGTGAACAAGCATGAGTACTAAATCAAAAACATATGGCCTGAAGGATCTCGAAAAGAAACTTGGGAAGCTCACCGTCGGAGAGTTCATCGCTACCTGGCGCTCCTCTGAGAGAATGAATCAAAAGGAACTTGGAAAGAAAATCGGGATTTCAGTTTCCAACCTCTGCGACATCGAGAAAGGTCGTCAGTTAGTCAGTCCAGCCAAAGCCGAACAAATTGCGAAGGCCCTTGGGGTACCTCCACAGTTGTTGGTTCGCCTTGCCATCGAAGAAGCGTTGCAAAGAGCGGGTCTCAAGTATTCAATCGATGTGAAACCTGCTGCTTAGTACATTTAGCGATAATAGCACTAGGGTTATCAGCGCTTTCGGCTGAATCCATGACATTGAAATTGCCTCTTCGAATTTCTTGGGTTGAAGGTGAATGTTTGACATGAATCCATATCTTTTATTAACAATGAATCCCCGAATGGACCCCCATGCAAACTCCTCCGCAAACTCCGCTACCATGAACCTGCTTGGGGTTCTGGTGGTAAGCCTTGCCTGGGGCCTAGGAGGTCCTGCATCCCACTACGTTACCCGAAGCCTGACTTCTATCTGAGTTCTTGAAGACGCTTTGAGGTCGCCGGAGCGGACGTCGCTCACACAAGTGACTCAAAAAATCCATCTTTACAATTTTTACAGTCACTGTAATAATTGTAAAGATGGCGCATTTTCGAAAAAGACACATTCTCGAGCGTTTTGAAAAGCTCTGTGCTTTCAGCCCTCTAGTCGGCGTCTTTGGGCACAGGCAAACCGGCAAAACCACGTTTGTCGAATCCCATTCCTCCGTGTATTTGAGTTTTGATGACAGAGATACAAAGATCAAAGCGGAAACTGATCCGGTTCGATTTCTTAACACTCATTCAACTCCTCGAACCGTCCTGGACGAGTGCCAACAGGTTCCTGACATTTTCTCTGCGCTCAAAGAGCGTGTACGGGGGCGTAAAAAGCCCGGGCAATACATACTCACTGGGTCTGTGAAATTCACAAGCCGCAAAGGGATTCGCGAGTCCCTGACGGGAAGGATTGCCACCACAGACCTGCTGCCATTGACCGTGGCGGAGATTCTCGAAAAGCCGCTCCCCGATTCATTACATCGCTTAATGGGTGCAAGGAATCTGCTGCATTTGGATCTTAGTCCTTTTCGAACAACTCTTTTTAGCAAAGAGAGGAGGTCGTTTCAAACCTATCTGATTCAAGGCGGACTTCCCGGGATCTGTTTTGTGCGAGATCTGAAGTCCAGAACAGATTATCTTGAGTCCCTTTTGAATCTCATTCTCGACTTCGATCTACGGCAGGTAGTTGATACCCGTCTCCCGCTCCGGACGATTCGAGCGTTCCTTTCAATCATTGCTAGGGGAGCTCTGCAGCCTTACTCCTATGCCGAGGTCAAACGCGAACTGGGCTTATCCGAGGTCACTCAGAAAAAAATTTTGTCAGCCCTTGAGTCGATTCATGTCCTGAGAAGGCTGCAAATTGATGGGTCTAAAGGAGATCTCTTCCTGCTCGAGGATCAGCTCGAGGAGTTGAGCCTCGGAGGACAAAGTCTAGCCCCCGAAACCAGATGCCTTACAGCGCTCTATAGGAATCTCAGGGCCCAATTCGTGTACAAGAGCGGCGAGCCCGCTGAATTTTTTCAGTACAGAACCCGTGGAGGTGCTCGGGTTCCCATGGCGGTACGCTCTGAAAAAGGGACTTTGGGATTTATCCTTCTAAGATCAGAGAATCCTGAGTTGTCGGAAAAACGCTCGGCCGAAAGCCTGATTCGAAAATATCCCGAGGCAAAAGTGATTTTCCTGAGTGAGTCGCTGAAGGAAGCACGAGCACTCGGGGTGAATCAGGCTATTCTTCCTCTTTTCTCACTTCTCTAAAGTTTATATCCCCTAATCCGAACATCACCAAGAACCACCCTTGAGCCAAAATAAGTGCTTGGCTCGTCGGCAATATAAATGATCCAGGAGCGCAGACTCAAGTTTTGATATTCGGGCGATGAACTTAAAAACTGACGAAGCTTCAGATCCTCTGTTTTGTCACCCCTTGAAAATCGATGCTTGATCGCTGTGACCTGTGAGCTGCTGAACTCGGTCGGATGCGTATGGCGAATCTGAAGTGATTCAGCAATCGATACGGCCGCGGGATTCTCATTCAGGAAATCCACAATCCGCTGATTCATGGAAGCTCCCATGGTTCCGTATTTCCCCTCGAGCACCCTCAGTGCCAAAGCTTTTCCGGATGAATCCAGGAGCTCAACAGAGCCCATTTCGATTGGTCCCTGTGAGACACTCTTCAAATAGGATGCTTGAATCAAAATCAAATCGAGGGTGTCCTTGGATCTAAACCTGAGAATCGGCCGCAACAAGAAATCACGGCAATCATCCGCGTGTGATGGAGCTGCAAGCAAGACCCCTGCAAGGAACAACGGGAAAAGCCTCAGGTGCTTGGTTCCAAATGTCAGACTCCGGGATGAACTCATGGGATCGAGTTAACAGGGAATGCGTCTTGCGTCAATCTATACTGATTTAAATGGTTATACCATAAGCGCGAATCCCAGTTTGACAGGGATCCATAGGGTTGATTAACCCTGAATCCCCGAATGAACCCCCATCCAAACTCCTCCGCAAACTCCGCTACCATAAACCTACTTGGAGTTCTGGTGGTAAGCCTTGCCTGGGGCCTAGGAGGTCCTGCATCCCACTACGTTACCCGAAGCCTGACTTCTTCCGAGGCTACCTTTGGACGCTGTGGGGTCGCTTTCCTGGGACTCTTGCCCTTCCTTCTTCTAAATGGTCGTAAACTCTGGTCAAGCCTTTCAAGGAAAGGCCGGAGCCTTCTTGCAGCAAGCGGGATCACCCTCGGAATTCATTTTTATTTTTTCGTATCAGGCGTTGCCTACGCGTCCCTCTCGACCGCCGTCATGCTCGTGGCTGTGGAGCCCGTTCTGATTCTCACCGTGGGAGTGATCGCATTCAAAGAAAAGCTGACTCCATCAAGTCTCCTTGCAACCCTTGCCTGCATTTTGGGAATCATGACCATCACCCTCATCCCTCACCTTTCTCAATCAATCAATGATGCCTCTTCGACTCGAGGCCTGGGCGATCTCGCAGCTGTGCTTGCGATCCTCACCTATGCCTTCTATTACTGGCTGAATCGCTCGTTTCAAAAAGAAGAGAAAACGATTTCAGAGCTGATTCCAGGATCATTGCAGCGAGGGTTCAGCATTGCTTCCGTGATCTATTCCTTTGCGGCCATCACCACCGGGATCCTCACTTGGATCATCAGTCCCTACGAGCCCGCTCCTTCTGTTTCCACCTCATGGACCACATGGGCTGGAGTCATCGCCTTGGGGCTCATTCCCACCATCTTGGGACACACCTTAAGCCAAATCGTAAGCCGAAGGGCTCATCCGATCTGGGTGAGTCTGATGTCGCCCGGAGAAACGCTCATGTCTCTTCTGATTGGATTCGCCTTTTTGAATCAGAAACCCAGCGCTCATGAACTGATCGGGGGATTGATGATTCTCTTCGGAGTGGGAATCGCGCTTCGAGGAGAATCGCCTTCATCTTGAATGGCTGATCACGCGAAGAAATATGAATGTGAAGATCAGGATCAAGATGATGAGATGCTTGACCGAAGATGATTCGGTGCCGGGGCGACGTTGGTCGACACCAGAGGATACGGGAACACCACCCTCGAATATGAAGGTGTCTTTTTCGAAGACCGTGGCCTGCGGTGGAAGAGATTGATTCACGGTCCCAACACCTGCCATCTTTTTTACCGCTGTTCCGATAACCATGAACTCGATCATCCCACCAGGCAACTCCAGAATCTGGGTCTTCACCCCAACTACCTGATCCGCCCCGAGTCGATCGGCCTCCGCAGCCATTCGATTTAGAGTGCGCTCCCGAGCCTCATCCAGGACCTCACTCAACTCATGAATCTCGCCACCCCCAAGAGTTCTAAAAAGAGAGTTGAGTTCACCTTTGATTCCCAGCGAACAAACGGACACCGCCATCACAAGATCCACTGGCATGAACCCCAAATGGATCAAATTCCAAAGCTCAACATTGGAAAGAGC
>Ga0214923_10002823_pt1 | contig 22512 bp, 27 predicted proteins | sample LL1510_MetaG_FD_177993 | JGI IMG/M metagenome (GOLD analysis project Ga0214923, IMG submission 177993) | Freshwater microbial communities from Lake Lanier, Atlanta, Georgia, United States - LL-1510 | ecosystem: Environmental > Aquatic > Freshwater > Lake | place: USA: Georgia | collected...
TCTAGTCTAGGGAAGAATTGTAATTCATTCAGAATCTTTTTCTTTGCTTCTTTTATAAATGGTAGACGCTGTGACCAAAGATCGTCTTCTATCGCCTTTTTTATAATCTCGTAATCATGCTCAAAATTACTTAACTCCAAATAAACAAACGCGCGCTCATCAATGTAATCCTTTGCATTAAAACACCCTGAATAAAAAACTAGCGTTTCAGAAAGTATACCATCAATCAATTTCTCAGTGTAGTAGTTTTGTATAGAAAAGTTCTCTACATTAAATGAATATTTATATGGAAATAGCGATTTGTCCTTTTTATGGTGTGGAAGAGACCCTTTGTAGTTTTTCCAAAGGAACTTATTATTTCCAAAAACGTCTACATTTACACCACCCTTCTTTTCAACGAATTTCATGAAGTCTATTCGTTTGATATGACCAGGATCTGAGTATTTGTCCGATAATATTGTTGACAATACAGATGATAACTCTGCGTTCTTGCCGATCGTTTCATTGGATAGCTGATTATAATTTTTTGATAGATGCCATTCATTGTTATTGAAATATTTTTCATGAAACCCAACAAATTTGAAGTCTTTTGAATTAGGTATCGTTGACCATTCTCCCCACATATGAAGATTTTTTTCCATATTAGGTTCCATTCTAAAAACAATTGTTTTTTCTGGCTTATAAGAAAAATTCGGATCAAACGGTTTGTTGATAATGCAATAAAAATCACATGGTTCCTCCCATACAATTTCAATACTGTTCCATTTATAATCATTATTCTTGCTCATTTTGTTCCACACATTACATATATCTTTGTTAGGCATCCAATTACAGGTAAGAAGAACCTTTACCCTTTTAGTCTTATTAAGATACTCCTTTTCAATATCTGTGAAAAAGACATCTTTGTTGTCGTGGTCTATTTGACCAAGAGTTTTTTTGTAACTATCACTCAATTCGTTATCGTTATCTTCTTTGTCATGTTCAATCTTATTTATCAAAAGACTCAGATAAGTTAAATTCTTTGATAAAGATAAATCCAATGCTTCATCTATTTTATTTTCAGAAATAAATTTGTCAATGTCCATTTTAGTTTTATTAATTTATAAAATTTGTTTTTATAAATTGAAATTTTAAGTCTATCCGCATATTAATTTTTCTAAATTATTAATGTTTTATTATAATAAATAAATAAAATAATGAATGATCGTCCAAAAGCATCTCCCGTTGAAATAGAAAAATTTTTAACGGATTTTTCAGACAAATTTAATACATATATAAATTCAGTTTCATCTGTTTATTTTCCATATAAATACAAAGAAGATGACGACGATGACGATGATGACGATGATGAAGAATTCAAGGCTATGTTTAAAATAGATGACCCAACTTCAATATTGTCGAGACTTAAAGAACGATGTGATGAAATTAACAAAGAAGAAGCATCTTCTTATAAAGAAGCTGAAACACTTAAAAAACTTAAGGAACTTTGTAAAGATGATTCTGATTTAAGTAAATCATTTGATGTTTTTCTCAATATACAACAAGTTCAAAGTCTTAAAAAAAAGGGGTACTTCAAAGCTATGATTTCCGAAGTTGAAAAAATATGCGAAAAAAAAAATATTAATCTACTTATATCTCAGATTAATGATGACTTTGCGATAATGTTGAAAAAAAATGGCTACTACATCATGAGAAAATATGCAGACATAAATGCTATCAAAATTTTTCAAGATGCGAAAAAAACATTAAAACGAAAAAGGGATGAAATGGAGGCTGCAGAAAAAAAAGCAGAACAACGAAAAAAATTAGAGAAAACAGCCTTGCGTAGCTGGGATGATATTTATGATTATCATAGTTTGGACAAATTCAGAAATGTTCTTCTTCGTGATGTGACGACATCTGTTCAAATTATAAAAAATGCACATATAGAAGAGCCTTATCCAAAAGATGAAACAGATGATATTCATTTGGTGAAAAAAAATGGGCTTCAAAAATTTCAAATTAAGCCATCAGATATTATAAAAATAGAATCTGTATATTATGAACCTGAAAATGATGAAAAGGTCTATAACAAAGACACGATTGATCAATATGTAGACTCCATTTGTTTAAGAACTTTAATGAGCTCAAAAGAAGTTGTCAGATTAAAAAAATGCAGACATATATTTCACAAAGATTGTATTATTAAATGGTGTGGAAGTGTAGCACATTGTAAATGCCCAATTTGTAGAGAAGAATTTAAAGCCGATGAAGCAGAAACCGTAACATCTAAAAATCCATCAAATTTGAGAGAATATATAAACCCTAGTGAAGGTAAAAAAAGCGATGGGAAATACAAGAGGAAATCAAAAAGGAAATCCGAGGAAAACGGATCTGATGAACTTATTAAGTTGTGGCAAACTGAAGGTAAGAAGGATAACGACGCTCCTAAAGGTGCCAAGAATTCCTACATTTTCTACTGCATGGATGAGCGTTCTAAAGTTCAAGCTGAGTATCCTGAATTAAAACCCAGAGAAGTCAGTAAAGTTAAGAGGAAATCTAAAATGAGATCCAAAAGGAAATACAAGATGAAATCCAAAAGGAAATCAAAAAGGAAATCCAAAAGGAAATCCAAAAGGAAATTATTTTTACTTGAAAAAAAATAAAAGTGCATAAATAAAATGAATCTGATTAGACTTGCATTATGGTTCAATATTGCGATACTTATCCCAATAACATTGTCTTTTATTAACAACTCTCAATGGGTACAAGATTCTTATGGTTCACATACAACCAGTAGAGATATTCTTTTGTCTATCTATTTAACATTCCTCTTTGCATCCATTTACTTTGCTACGAAACCATCAAACAATAAAACCAATACACAAATTCTAACTTTACTTTATATACAGATCATTTACAAAATTCTATCAGCTATAACTCATCAAGAATACAATCCAGTCATTCTATCTAACATTTTAATCGCGCTTATTTTTATACTATTAATACACTTTCATGGTTGTTCAAGCTAATTCGTATTTACAAGTAGGACACTTTTTGTTTTCCAGGAACCAATTGTCTATACAATCTATATGGAACGGATGCATGCATTTGATCTCTCTAATTATTTCATCGCATTTTATATGATCTTGGCATATCACACAGAAATTTGTATTTTCATCCTTGTTGATTTTCACTATGGAATTTGTTAACAACGATTTTTTCAAAAGACCTATTTTAACATCCTGTAGCTGAGAAAAAAATATGTAGTCATCGTTTCGTCTGTTTATTCTAATACGGCTATGATTTGTAATCGGTGAATGCTGAACAATTATTGGATAGTTTGTAACTTGCGTCATTATTCTTAAGGGTGATGTATCAATCGCGCTTCGTAATCTTCTTCGTCTTGCGAGATAATTAGAATACTCTAATCCTCTTAATCTACCAGGTGGAAGAGATGTGTAATCCATTTTTATTATATATTTATATATAAACGAATTTTTAGTTAAAAATTTGAATTTGATTTATTATTTTTCTATGTAAATTATGTGCGATGAACTACTACTCAAAAATTGAAGACGCTATATTTAATAACATATTCTCTGAAAGAGATGTTGTAGACTGGAAACAATACAAAGATAATGTGATTCGCAATTTCAATAACATCAACTTTGCCGAGAGTATTGAAAATTACATTCCTTGTCAGAGGAAATTGTATATTACTAGACCGAGAATGAGAGAGATTTTGCATTGTAGATTAACGCAGTTAAATGATAAAATATTCCAGGAAGTCAATTACGATACTTATGCTCCCCGACAAGAATACGATATTTGTTTCAAAGACATTTGTGATTTTATAGAAGAATGCGTCAAAATATTAAGTGGAAAACAGCAGGGGAAAAATTGATTTTTTTTAGTATTTTTTGAACACATAATCAACTATTGTGAACGTCTAACTAAATGACGACAATGATGAAAATAACCCGAGTATTCCAAGACAGAGAAGTATCGTTTGAATGCATTGAAAAAAATCAAAGGATGATAGAAACACTTATATGCTCTATATGCCAGGATTTTTTCAAAAACCCGTTTATGACTTCTTGTTGTCATAGCTTCTGTGAAGATTGTTTTATAAAAGTGAAACCTACGAAAAAATGTGACGAGCATAATTGGTGTTTGTTGAAGGAATGTCCATTGTGCAGACAAATAGTTCACCTTAGATTGATTATAAAAAATATAAATTTGAAATCGTCTATTGATGCAATCCGAGTCAAATGTCTGCAAGGCACTTGTGATTCCAAATGCTCTAAAGAAATATTTTTAGAAGAAATGGAACATCATCTTAAAAATGATTGCGAACATTTTCTTGCCGTTTGCAAATATAATGGATGCGAAGTTAGAAACCTACTTGCGACAAGAGGTGAACATGAACTTGAATGTCTGAAGAATCCTAATAAAAAGATACACTGTCCTGAATGTTTAGAAAGTGTACTCGCAGTTCTCTTGGATGAGCATAGAAAAAATGATTGTCCGGAAGGTTTAGTTTCATGCACAGCAACTTCTTTCTGCAAAAAGAAAATAAAACGATGTGAGTTAGAAGAGCATTTAAAAAATGAATCGTTTGAACATGTTAACCTTCTTAACAAATTAATGGATGGACGCTTTGAATTAATTAATAAATTGGAGAAGGAATTAAATGAGAAAGAAAAGAAACATTCTGAGGAGAAAAAAAAATTGAAGAAAGAATTAAATGAGAAAAAAAAGAAACATTCTGAGGAGAAAAAAAAATTAGAGAAGGAATTAAATGAGAAAGACAAGAAACATTCTGAGGAGAAAAAAAAATTGGAGAAGGAATTAAATGAAAAAGACGAGAAACATTCTGATGAGAAAAAAAGAATGAAAGAACATATAAGTAGTTACTTTTGCATAACTCCAAAAGAATGTTCAATATCAACATGGTTTTATATATTTGAAGATTTTAAAAAAGTTGTGTTAGCTATTTTAGATGGCAAACAAAAACAAGAATTTCCAGAACATGAAATCGATGAAAGATGTATTATTTACCATATCTAAACAAAAAAAAACATTATTGACGAATGAAAAGTCTTGTCTTGAATGGAAATATATATAAATAATTATTTTGAAATATAATCTTATTTAAACTTAAATATATTTTCTTAACCAAATATAGCGGTTAAGAAAATCCAATTAATTAAGAATATCATTTTTCATAGTACTCAATAATTTTAAATGCCATATTCTGTTTCGTATCATTGAACTTCCTTCCAATCTTTAAAATCTAATTTCGTATAACACTATTTATAAAAACAGCATTTTATATAAAAAATAATGGAATACTGTTCTTATTTTATAAAGGATAAAGCACTATTCGGTAGCTTTCCTGATCAAAACGCCGTAAATATACTTGAAAATGAAGGTGTGAGATATTTCATAGATTTAACATTTCACGATGAAAAGAAAATTGTGCCGTATGTCACAAAATATAAGTACATACATTTCCCTATACACGACCAACATATACCTGACAATTCGCTGGAGTTCTGCAAACTCATAATAAAAATTTCACGGTATATCAAAACAATGACCGCCGATAATAAACTATACATCCATTGCAAAGGAGGACATGGTAGATCCGGTATCCTTGTAGCCTGTATTATGTGCTACATTTTTAAACTTTCACCTTATGAGTCTATTGAGTACACTTCCAAGTGTCACAATAATAGAAAAATCATGAGAGAGAGATGGCGAAAAATAGGCTCGCCACAAACCTACATACAGAAAAAGTTCGTCCACAAGTGTTTCCATCCCATAAATTTCACAGTGTTCTTGAAAAAAATACTTCAGGAAAATGTCTACGAAATGTTCACAGAAAAAAGAAAAACCTATTCGGATGATGAATGGGTTGACGTCAAGGAGAATACATTGAAATCCATACTTCAAGATATTATCAAAGAAAACGAGGATATAAAAATGATACTATTGAAATCTTATATTCGCCCTATAATTATAACTCACCTAGAAAACAATATATACTGGAAAACAAACGGGATTGACGTAAATAACTTTATAACCATTTTGTACAGTATAAAAATCAATCTATTGCTAAATCAAGAATCCATGTAGAATTATTTTGATTTAAGAATAGCAAATTTGTTATATAGTGAGAGGGTGCTATTTTTTTTTTTATTTATTTCTAGTTAAATAAAAAAAAAACCCAACGATTGAAAAAACAAAAAAAATATATTGTTTGTAAGTAAAATTAAACATGGAAACGAATAGATGTAAAAGTTGTGAATCACTCGCATTGTATTCAGGAAAATGCAAAAGATGCGGAGGAAGAAATCAATGTGAAAAAATCAAAGATGATGGAACTCGGTGTGAAAAATGTGCTTATAATAATAATAAATTTTGCTCAGAACATGGAGGCTGTCCAAAATGTATATTCGTTTATAAATCATTGAAAACTGGACCTGAACAATGCGAAACGAATGCATGTAGAAAAGGTGGGTATTGTAACAAACATAGCAAACCAGAAAATCGAGATTCTGATGAAAAACTAAGTGTGAAACCGATCAAAAAAAAATACGAATCAAAAACGGCAGAGGTATCTGATGATGACTTAATAGGAGCAGCTGCTAGAATCTTAACTTCATTAAAAAAACCTGAAGAACAACCGATGTTATTATTACCCCATGAAGAACCAATTTTACCTAAACCTACAGTTATAATTGATGTAACTGAGGATGATAATGTAAATAAGGATGATGGAAAGTCAATTAAAAGAAGAAACAAAATTAAAAGAAGAAAGTCAATTAAAAGAAAGTCAATTAAACGAAGAAAGTCAATTAAACGAAGAAAGTCAATTAAACGAAAGTCAATCGGTTATATTCTGTAAACAATAAAGCATCCATTATGTCTAAATTAGTTACAAAAAATGATTTTTTTTACAATAGTCAGTTAATTATTGTAAAAACATACTTCTAATATTATTCCATGAACAATAATCTCATCAACAAAACTAGATCCATTTTACAATATGCATCCGATATTCATTTAGAGAAAGGCTTCAAAAGAAACATTACTCCATCAAAACCATTTCTAGTTCTTAATGGCGATATAGGTTATCCTCGCGAGAATTCTTATAAACATTTCTTACTTGAAATGTCCTTTCTCTTTGACAAAGTTTTTGTGTTGGCAGGCAATCACGAATTTTACGATAGAAGAATACCATACAATGATACAGAAATCTCAATAAAAAATACATGCAACATGCGTAATAATTTAATATATCTTCAAAAATCAAGACATCTCATTGACGAAAAAGATAATATCTTCATAGCGGGATGCACACTATTTTCTGAATTTCCACTTTCAAAACAACCCATACATATAAATCACTCCAAATGGTTAGCCGATTTAGTTACATCTGATAAAAGTCAAAACTACGTCATAGCAACACATCACTGTCCTCATATCAATCTTCTATTAGGTGGCAATTACAAATTTTTCAACCCAAAGTATTTTGCATCGGATCAAACAATTGTGTTTGAAAATAGAAATGTCTTCATGTGGATTTATGGACATTCTCATTACAATAAAGAAATTACAATGAAAAACACCTTGTTCACGACAAATCAATATGGTAAATTTGAATACCCTTTGGCGAATTATAATAAATAAAAATGGATATATTATATCTTCTTTAATAATAAAATGAATTGTGATTTTATTATTAATTTTCTGACATTTATTCTTGCAATTATCATACCATTGTTTTTAATACTTCATATTTACAAATATATCATCTCCGGAAAATCACGATGTGAAGAAAGATTTGATTTTGATATTATACATCCAGCGAGTTTATCGTCTAGTAGTTATTTATAATTATATTTTCCTAAGTTCATGAAAATCATCCCCAAGATGATAAGTATAAATCCAATGTATTGCGTTACACCAGAAAGTGTTTCTCTAAGAAATAAATATGCTAGAACAGTCTCTAATATAGCGCTAACAGCATCCCATTGTATATTCATTTGCATGACATTTGAATAAGTTAGTATTTGAACTAATAAATAAATCACAATAATGTATGATATAATTCCTATATACAAATCACTTTTTGATTTTGATTTTGAATACTTTTTGAAACTTGAATCACCAATATATTCCAACATTGACACCAATAAAATGTCAAAGAAAAATTTATAGTTACTTACTTGTTGTTTGTTTGAAACATCTTTGTTTTCCGCATTATTTGAAGACATCATTTATGTTTCATATATAATAAAAAAAAGAAAAATTATAATTTTAAAAATGATTTTTAAAAATATAGAATTATAATTATAATAGAAACAATGATAAGAAGTGAATCCATGAAATATTTAAACGATTTAAATATTCAAATAGTTTCGGATTTACATATAGAATATAAAAATAACGATATACCAGATCCTTTGAAATACATAAATCCAGTATCTAAAATTTTGATACTGGCTGGTGATATTGGCTCACTGTACAAAATTGACCAATTAAAAGGATTCTTAAAAAAACTGTGTATTCATTTTGAAATGGTTTTATATGTTCCCGGTAACCACGAATATTACATGCAGCATGACATGAATTGCAATCCAATGAGTATGGAAGATCTTAATGAAAGACTCCATTCATTAGAAGATGATATAGAGAATCTGTACATTTTAAATAGAAAAAGTATTATAATTGATGATATATGTATATCAGGTTGTACATTATGGACAAAGACAGCTGTTAAAATTCCAAAATTTATTGTTAGAATACATGGTCTGAATACAAATATGTACAATATACTTCATCACAATGATTTGAAATATATAAACAGCATGGTTGACTATTGCGCAAAAAAGAGTTTGAAACTCGTTGTAATTACACATCACTGTCCATCCTACGATATCATGGATAATACTCATAAAATAATCTTAGACGGAAAAGAAAATATTAAAAAGAAAGACAAGTTTGTTTCATTATATTTTTCAAACTTGAATCATCTTTTATACAAAAATAAAATTCATACATGGATTTGCGGACATATCCATCAGAACTTTGACTTTATTACAAATAATGGAACTCGGTTAGTTGGAAATCAATACGGCAAACCGAAAGATAATATTGATGATTATAGCAAAGAATTCGTAGTCAAAATCAAATCCAATTTAAATATCAACAACATTGAATACGATGATAAATACAAAAATATTGAGGAAATGTTGAATAAGATTTTAGAAGGGAATAAGATAATAGACAACGAAATACTAGTTTAAATTCACATATATTTTTCTTAACCTATTTTTTTGGTTAAGAAAAAATAAATAGTTCTATTACTTTTTAAGAAGCTTGAAATATGTTTGCTTGACAAACTCTGCATCTTTTTTTATAATCTGTTGGATCTTAATGTCGCTTTTATTTTTCAAGAGAAGATTTTGTAGCTCCTCATACAATCCTTTCGGGTCATAAACAATTACTGCATTACCCAATGATCGTTTCCTTTCAGATTCTGAATTATTGACATCATAGTCATATTTTTGTAATAATGTTTTATCTAAACCCAATAGATTTGCTTTTTTCCTCACACTTTTCTTTTTGATTTTCTTCGGAACATTTGTTAAATTCAATGATATCTGAGGACTTCTTCTTTTTCTAGACTTAACAATTGTAACTTCTTTATTACCTTTTATCATTTATTTAATAATTTATTTAATAATAATACTTTTTTTTTAAATTATTATCATTCATCATCATCTTCAATAACAAATTCATATTCTATTTCATCATCGTCTTCAACACAGGATTTTCTATCATTTTCACCATCGTCTTCAACACAGGATTTTCTATCATTTTCACCAAAATCTTCTTCACAGGATTTTCTATCATTTTCACCAAAATCTTCTTCACAGGATTTTCTATCATTTTCACCATCGTCTTCAACACAGGATTTTCTATCATTTTCACCATCGTCTTCAACACAGGATTTTCTATTATTTTCATCATCGTCTTCAATAACGATTTCATATTCTATTTCATCTTCTTCATCAACAATATTTTCTTTTTGTTTTTCATTGTCATCAAACAATAATATAATCTGTTTGTTTTTCACAAAACACTCTTTCAATTTATTAAAATTTTTGATATTATACAATTCATGTCTAGAAATAAAACTTTCAAGTAAATCAAAATTCGGAACTCCGCAGAAAGGTATATTCTCAATGTTTAGCTTTTCGTATTTAGTAAACAATTCTCTAGTTCTTTCGTGATTCAAAATTGACACATCCAGAGACAATTGTTTAGCGATTTCATCAATGCTCCTGTATTTCTGAATATACTTATAAGAAGTCTCAATTCCAACCTTATTAATGTTTTTATTGTAGTCACATCCAAACATTATGCACAAATCAAGGAATTCACTCTCATTCAATTTCAATGATTTCAATACATCTTGGTAAACAATCTGGACACATGTATCATTACTCGTATCAATCTTTGATAGAAAAATATTGGAACCATATGCAATTACATCTGTGTCTTCAGTTAAAACAGCATCAACTATTCCACGTTTACAAAGATCAGCACAAGCACATTCTGCTTCAAGTGGAGCATTGTAAAAAGGAACATTTAATATTCTAAACAATTCCTTTGCTAGCTCAAAATCAGATTGTGAGATGTTCAATATATAATTGGACATCTTTTTGATCTTTTCCTCAACCAGTCTTACATTGAAATGTTTCTTTTGACTTAATAGTCGTTTGACATCATCCTTTGACACTTTCTCATGAAGATCATTCAATAAATCATCAACGACTCCTGTTTTTTTATAGGCATCTAATGATTTATTTAAGTCTGAAATCTTCTTTCTCATATTATCCTGTTGCTTCCGTCTTTCCTCACGCTCTCCTAATTTTTCGTCCGGACAGCCATTGTCAAAAATAAAGACGCAATGAATCTCGTTCCGTCTTAAACAAGATATCAAATTAATGAATGCAGACATCCAATTATCACCACACGATGCCTTGAACTTGCAAAGAAAAAGAGATATATCTATTGCAACCTTTTTGTATGCGTATTCAGAAATATGAATTTCTTTAAAAACATGTATGCAGTTTTTTCTCAAAAATTTATTTAAGTTATTAATTCCCATTGTAATTTATTTATAATTTATTTTCATTTGAAATCATTTTTTTTCTTAACCTACAAAAGTTAAGAAAAATTAAAAACCATTCACTTTTTACTTCTCAGTCACAGTACCAAGATCACCTCCTTTATTTAAATTCCCCAAATTCAAACTCCCAAGCATTTGCATCAAATTAATATTATTTGCACCTCCGCCACCAACACCATCAACTCCTTTTGGAGCCATATTTGAACACAGCTTCTCAACAGTTCCCACCAATTTACCTAGATCTAGAGATCCATCCTGTAAACTGTTGTTCATATTTGAAAGCAGATCATTGAAAACTCCAGAACTCATTATGGAATTCACAACCTCCATTGGATTTGATGAATTTATATCAACATTCTCCTCAACCTTTTCAATCATTGTAGAAAGAAAATCAGCCTCCTTGCTCTTTTCATCATTCTTCAAAATTTCCTTTGCTTTAGAAGTTGGATCAACTAAAGCAGAGATTGTTAGTAGGTGATCAAAAATAACCATTGTTGTGTCCTTGTCAGCACTCTTGAAAATGCTTTCAAAATCAATAAAAACCTTGTCAGAATATTCAATCTTGCTTTCAACAGACGAAAGTTTGCTTATATTCTTTGATAGAATCAAATCTCTGTTGTTTATACAGAATTTTCTAAATGCCAAAATGTGCTTTTCTATTGCTTTTTCGTGATTGACGGTTGTCTTGTTGATAAGACGTTGATACAACTTTAGTGGATGATTCTGAGATGAAAAAATGTCACTCAGTTCATTCACGAATGTGCTAATCGTTTTAAATATCAATAAATTGTAATCCATGCTATTTTTATTGTTCATTATTGTTTATGAGATCTTTTTATTATAAATTCATGATTTTAAATAACTAATTCAATTTTTTATTTATCTCATCGTATTAAAATAGATTATGTAAATCAAAAAACTTCATAAGTACGTTAATTGTCTCCTATCCAAATGATGTTTCAAAATTATCCAGATATATCAATAAATAATTTTTTCTTCACATTGTCATAATACATAGAATTCAATATCAAATCCTCAAAGTCGTAAGTGTGTATTCCGAAAACACCATTGCTTTGATTTCTGTTCATGATATTACCTCGTTCCTCAAATGGAATAACGACACCTGAATACTGATAATAAATTAAACCTTTACCGCTACATTTATCACACAAGAAAATATTATATCTACACAAAGGACATGTTCCAGAATTTTTAACCCACTTTTCTATACATTCTTTATGAAAATAATGATTGCATTTCAAAGTGTATATATCATCATCTTCTTTGTAATCGCAAAAACAAATAGGGCATTCTTTTTCACCTTTTTGATCATCATTATCTTCATCATTTTTTTCATCAGCGTAATCGGATAAATTTTTCACACCACAAGAAGAGCATGTTCTTTTCAGTGAAAACAATTGAGGTGTTGCCGTTCGTTCTTCTTCTTCATAAATAAATTTATACAATATTTTAATGGAATAGATTAAATCTTTTAATTTGAATCCTCCCGATGATGTCAGATATATGTCGAAAATGAATGAGAATGGATAAAACAGCGAAATCGTGAATGAGCTGTCAGGGATAACTTCTTGTTCCGAATTAAAAAGTTGTCCGTTTTCACAAGTTGGATTGTCTTTGTCGAATGTTGATAGACGGATAGGGCTTTTTTCTATATTTAGATATGATGAACAAAATCCATTATTGAAGTCTGGATTCCTTGATACACTCAAATTATTTTCATAACTATTGTTGAGAATTAAAATTTCGCATTTTTGATTACAAATATGTTTACAGTAAAAATATATATTCCAATGATTCCTCGTTTTTCTAATTGGATATATTCTAATCATTTCGTTTATAAAGATACACTTTTTTTATTTATGTAATTATTTTTTTTAATAGAATTTCGTTAAATGGTTCGGTGGAGAATATATATGAATACTAACAGCTATTTTATCCGATTTGTTTTTTACACAATGCAAACCTATATTATTATTCATATAACTTATTTGATTTTTTGAAAGATGTCGCGTTTCTATTTCTTTCAATTGATGATCATACAACGTTTCCTCTAAATCACCATCTAGCATTTTGAGAAAGCATCCATTTTCTGCATGATTATGTATATTTGCCTTCTGATTTACACCCCATGTAAGAATCAGTATTTCAAACGAATCATTCACGTAAACCTTTTCCTTATTATACCTCTCGTCATTAATTTTTACATACTCTCTCCAATCATCTCCTTGATATTCTTCTAATATATCCCTTGACAATGAAAAATCATTCACGTCAATAATCTTATTTACTAAATCGGTTAGTGATGGCAGCGTCATTTTACTTTATAGATTTATTATTTTTATATAATATTTTTCTGTTAGATTGCATTTTCTAACTTATAAAAGTTGGAAAATAAAACAAGTTGGAAACCAGGCGGTTATTTTTTGAATTGTTTATTATTCACAGCCAGCGATAATTGCTTCAAGTACCTGAATTCAGCGATTTCATCTTCGTCTGCATTTTTACACATTGTTTCCTCATCACCTGTTAAATAGAATTCCAGATGATCTTTAATTTGTTCAAGTTCTTTGAAGCGTTTAAGATTTATATTATTGTTGTCATCAATTATTTTGTATATATCAATTATTTTTCTAACTACACTATATTCATCTCTATCCTTTTTCAAGAACTCTTCGCAATATTGCTTCAATTCTAATTTTCTCGCATTGTATTCGCTATTTGAATATAAAGCATATTTGAAAATTTTCTGCTTATCTTCTTTGTTTAAATTGTGATTCATCTCTATATAGCAACGAAATTCGCTTCTCACTTTAACAAAAGCATCATAAAATTTTGCAACATATACTAAAGATTCTCTTGCGTCTTTGCAATTTTGATCTGATGAGGTTTCTACATAGTTATTCTTAATAAAATAGTAGAATTCTTCACTCTTTCTTTCGTCCTCTTCTTTGTTATAGTCGTCAATGTTAGACATCTTTATATATAGAAATCCACAATCAATTTAAAAATCAATTTTTTTCTTGATGTCATGTAAAAATCAGATGATACCGTATTATATTGAACTATTAGAAATCGTCGACAAAATTATTAAGGAAGGCGAATGCAAACCACATGTAATAGATGTATTGATTGACTTCAAGCCAAAAATATATCATTATTCTATATTACACATCATGAATAGAATCATTGAAAACTCTGATGATTCACAAGACATTGAGAATTTCATATTACTGAAAAAGGAACTCGTGACTAAATTAGTAAAAATATTTAAAAAATGAATTTTTATATTTTTAAACAGCAATACTTTCAAAAAATGAACGAAGACACGAAAAAGTCCAAATCTGGACACTTCTGTTTCAAATGTAATAAATACCTATCTGAAAAACGATGCCAATATAAACTTCACGTTGAATCCGAATGTAAAAACCAAATGTTTAACTTGTTTGGTCATATTTCAAAATCCATACTTCAGGAATTCCTAAATAACGCAGATGAAAGTATTCTAGCCATATTTAGCAAAACTCTTTTCAATAATCAAATTAATATTCTAGAAAGAAATAATGATGCAGATGATCATTTGATGACTTTTGATCAGCATACTGATGACGACCAAGGAAAGAATGAAGACGTTCGTGATGAAGATAAACATGTGACGGCATCAATTCAAGACGATCCCAAAATATCCGACAAGAAATACAGACGGATGCCTAAGAAAGTTGCCGATATTATAGATGAAGATACTGAAGACAATAAACAAAAACACATTGATGAAATTCAAAAAATGATTGATAATAAACGAAAAGAATGCAAATCCCTAGAGGACGCACTTCCTATATTTGAGAAATGCTTTGAAAAATTGAAGGAGTGTAAAATAGATTCAACCAATAACAAAACTCTTGAATTGCTAAAGAATACAAGAATGGACATACTTAAAATTACACCATACGATAATTACATAAAAATTCTGAATGATCATGTCGCTAAACTAACTAAAATTTTCAAAGATAAGGAATTCACGGATAAAAAAGTCAATTCAAATATATTGAAAGCCGTAAGTGGGATTGAATCTAGATTGATATTTTTGCCTCAGTACACAACAATTTCTCTCGAATATGATCATATTGAAAGTTTGTCTTCATGTCTTGATTTCTCCATAGTTTCACCTAAAGAATATGTTGCTTTTGACTACGACACATTTTTCAAAAAATTTCACAATTACGGCTCAGTTATATTTTCAATTAAAGATCTTATACCAAAATATCTGTTCAATCCATACGGCTTCAACAATTATATCTATATGCAGTTAAGTAAATCACTTGACGACGATCCGTATTCTTATTACAAACTTTCACGCATTTCAGATGAGGGAAAACGAATGTGGGATATGGATTGCAGAGCTGAAACGCTAGCCAATAATTTCATAAGTGATTTGCGTCCTTATTTAACATTGATATTTAGAAAAATATACTACGACATCTTTCACGATAACGACTATCGTCCGAATTTTTCAAATGAAGCAGTTATTGCTGAAACAGACTGTGAGCAACTTATCAAAAATATATTGTTGTTAGGAAATCCGAATGAATGCTGTAATCTATTTAGACGGCTTATTAAAGAGAATGCATCAAACGACGGTCAACAGAAAAAAGACACTTGGAACATTTACGCCGACGATGAATTTCAAAAAAAGAGATTCAAGAAGGACAAAAACAAGAATCCCGATATACTTTACATCGTAAAACCTTTATTCGACAACATATCGACGGAACAAGCAGTTGATTTTTATAGAGAGAAATATACGCCTACTTTTTAATTTTTTTTCTTAACATGAATTTTGTATGTTAAAAAAAACGATATGAACTTAGATTAGAAAATGTTATCCATTATTTCATCTAGTTGGTTATTATAATTATTTATCTTGCTTTTTATCTTGTTTTTTTCATCCAATAATGCTTCTACATATTTACTATCATTCAAAGCAATCTTGTTTATCTCAAGCGTTTGTAGCAAATTTTCCCTGATCTTGTCTGTCAAATATTTGATCTTCTCATCCATTTTTTCAGGTTCGTCAATTATAGTGAAATCAAACCCTCCAACATTAACCTTTTTCATACAATATTCAGGATCACTCAATTCTCTCTTCAGCGATGGAGCAGCTTTAGGAGATGCTCGTTTTCGTTTAGGCTTGGATTTTTTCTTACCATGATGTTTTATTAAGAATCGTCCTATTTGCTTAGGTGATTTCTTATTAGATGAAACTTTGAAATTGAATCTACCGAGTTTATTATTTTTCCTAACGAAATCATTAAACGGTTCACCTAAATTTATATATTCATTCATTATTTATTAAATGAAAACAAAAAAAATGATATAAAAATAAAATCACAAGACGTTAAATTAAAAAACACGAATATGATTAATGAAGATAGCATGAGCAGAATTTCAATGCAAATTAAAGAACAGATGAAGAAAGCTTTTTTTGATTTAATTGATCAAAACGTCAATTCAGAAAAACCTGATTATGACTGGATCACTAATTTGTACGAGGAACTATTAAATCGTCTAGCATCATTTCTTAAAAAGAACTCTAGTAATTACAAATTGCTACAAGACGAATTCGACGTTGAACTTTTCCGTCAGATGATATCAAACGATGTCTTTGATCAAGATTCTATGTTAAAACTTGTTAATAACACTTTTAGTTGGATACAAAAATTACAAGCACCAGCGAGGGATGAAGAGACGAATAATGCAAAAAACAGAGTTCTCAGTTCTGAGCCATCCAAGATCATATCTACTTTTCTAAAAGAAATCCATATATGCATTGATAATATAGAAACTGATATAGACGCATTTTATAAGAATCTTGACCATTAATTCAGTTCAATTTTATTTTTTAACCCAACTCATAGGTTAAAAAATAATAAAATAGTTTATATAATTTATACGTATATCCAAATAGTAAATAAAAAAACGCCAACAACGATTCCATCATGCAAACCATCTCCTATCTTTGTATGTTCAATCTCGTTTTTCCAAAACACCTTTAATCTCTCTGAATCATCAACACGATTTATCATATCACTGAATTCCTTCGGATATAGAACAGAATCCAACAATTCAGCAATATCAATCCCAGCATTCATCTTCTTCCATAACTCTGTGAATTCAGGTGAGTTTATGTCATTGTCGTTTTCTTCCAAAACAGTAACCAATTCATATGCCTTCTTTATAAAAGCCAGATATTCTTTTTTGAATTTATCGTTCTCTAGTGAAAGTTTGTCTGTCATAGTTCTGTTTTGAAGCTGAAAATTGTATTTTCATTTTCATTTTTTTCGGACTTGTGATTTAATTATATATATTTTGATGATACCACATATCTGAATAATTATTGCCGTTTTCCCAGTTTTGATTGTAAATATTGTTATCGGCTTTGTGTTTAACTATATCTTTATCGTTCATCGTATAGAAATTATTCTCATACGAACCAAATAATATATCTAAATCGTCATTTTTGTTTATATTATGTATTTTTTTAATGAAAAAATTGTGTTTATGTCTCTTAAAAAATTGAAATTGTAAAACGAAACATATACTTAACTTCAAATGTCTCAAACTCCAGAAGAATATCATCAAGACGAACAGAACGATAATAATCAACTTTATCTATCATTAGTTAATAACCAAGCTAATATAAGTATTCTAGACGACATTAACATGGTTAATGACATGGCCAATGATGGAGGAATGGTTTTTTGTAATCATTTACAGTTAGAAATAGACATGCTATTTACTATAATGTCTGCTTTAACTATAGCGATATCTTGCTCTCAAAATAGAGGATATCTACTTCAGGGATTGGAATACCACATCCCAAAATGCGAATCGTATTATTCGGATCACATTCCGTTATTTTCTAATATTATAAGAATGGCTAAGGAACTTTTGAATTCTGAACGTCAAAGTGGATGGGTTGATAGATAAGTGGTCTTAATTCGATCAACAGGGAAAATTGATTTTGTTACAGAAATATATTTATAGAAATATCCTGTTTGAATTAACAATGAGTAAAAGGGTACATTTTTCTATTGATTCAAAGGATTTTGATGGATGCCGAAAGACTACGGAGGAATGTTATAAACTTATAAACGCATTTTTTAATAAATCTACAATATACCATAAAAAGATTGGAAAAACACAAGATGAAATTGATTCAATGCTGGAAAGCAAAAGTGAGTTCGGGAACAATTCTTATTATATAAAAAATTTCATAAAAGCCAAAAAAACTGGCGAATGTGATATTTTGCTGCCAATCAAAACTTCTTCTGATTGTTTTGATGCTGTCAACGGGGACATTAAAATCATAAACTACTGCATTGAAAATCTTAGAAATGCACTAGAAAATCTAAGACTTAAACAAATAGATAAAATAATGGATGGATTTGAACTTGACAAAAAAAGATTTTTAGAGAAAGATGATGAATGGGACAAAACCTGCGATTCGGACATTTGTTACAATAAGAAGTGTTGCTATGAAAAGAAGATTCAACTAAACAAACGGAATACAGTTTCGCTTATTCGTTCAGGCGGAAGAGATTGCAATCTCACATTTCCAGCTGAATATTCTATTTGGATAGAAAAATTTTTAAATATACTACAAGAAGTAGTTAAAGTATCTGTCCCGGAAAATGAGGCAATGACTCTGGAGTCACCTTATTGCAATGATGAAATTATGACATGAATATATAATGTGATTATTCTAAAAAAAAATGATTTATCGGAATATTTTTTTGAGTTTGAATTAGAAATAACTGTAAATATATTTCTGTAAATGATAAATAAATATTTTATAGAAAATGTGTATTCAAAACATTTATCTGTTATAAACCAATCGGAGAATAATTGCGACATTATAAACTGTATTATAGGCGATATGTTGATGGGAAAAGTTCAGAAATACAATAACACCATTTTTTTATCTATCAATGCAAATGTTTTAAATTTAATCAAACGATGGTATATATTACTGAACAGTGTATTTTCATTCAATAGCTTGTTTTACAAAATTGATCACTTTTTCGTCTACAGAGGAATAAATCTAAATGAATTTCTGAGTGTGAATGAGAACATTGTTCATCCTATACCATTTTCAACATGCTTGGATTACAATAATTCTCTATTGTGGATTAATGAAAGTCGTGCGCATTCATATATCTTGAAAATCAAAATAACAAAAAAAACTCCTTTCATATTTACTGGGAACAAAGATGAAGGCAATGAAGTTATTCTTCCTGCAGGAAGTTTGAAAATTACAAATATAACTGGTTTTATAGTTGAATGTGATCTTGTTCATTATACATATAAAGAAATGGTTCAAAACTTTAAAAATATTGAAGTTGTCTTTTATTAATCCAATGGGCTTTTTATTTTCTTAACATCCAATAGGTTAAGAAAATAAGTATTTGTTTCAAATTGATGTTCTTGATGACAATTCCTGACAGAATATCTTGTTGTCCTCGTCAAGATTATTAATCTCAAACGCCTTCTTGTAAATCAAATTGAATTTCGTATCGTCTATTTTACCGTCGTCTTTTGTGTACCAATTCTTGGTTGTTGAATTATTTTTATGTTTTATACCACATTTAAGTAACGTTTTTGTTAATTTCTTGGCCTTCATGTCTCTTTTGAGTTCGCCTGTTTTTTCATCCTTGTATTTGAACGTCTGTCTACTTGGATCTGTGCATATGTAGTTTATATTATCATCGGAGTCTTTTAACAAATTGTCTATAGCAAACTTTGCAACACCCTTCTGTCCTTCAATAGCATAATTATGATCAAACAAAGTATCTATCAAATTCCTGACATGTTTTTCATCTAAATTAAGAGATGATATATTCATGATTTTGTTATTTATTTGTTGTGGTTTCTTCGCGAGCTCTTTGATTAATTCATTGTCTTTAGTATAGATCTTATTTTCAGTTTCTAGTTTTATTACGTAATTTTTAAGTCTCAGAATCTCTTTGTCCTTTTTATCACGTTCTTTGATCGCTTCATCTCGCTCTTTAATAACATCGTCTAGCTCTTTGATGACATCATCTCTTTCTTTATTGGCATCATTTACTTTCTTCACACTACACACCAATTTATGTTTATTCAAATTGTATTTGGAGCTGTATATTTTCAAACAATGTTCGCAGTCATATTTTTTATCACTCATCGTATTTATATTTACAAAACATTTATATAAATAGATTTGTAAAAGTTGCACCGAAAATCAGAACAATTACCCTGACATAATAAAAGTTGCACCAAAAATCAGCAATTTGCACCAAAAATCAGCAATTTGCACCAAAAATCAGCAATTTGCACCAAAAATCAGCAACTTTTTTTTTCAATTTAAGGTCTAATTGTACTTGGTTAATTCGTTTTTTTGTTTAACCTGTGATTTCTACTTAATTAGGTGTTTTATGGAAGCCTGAAATCACAGGTTAAACATGAAAAACGAAAAAACAACTATGAATTTGTAGTCGTTTTCAAAAAAAGTGCAAAAAAACGAAAAAAATGAAAAAATGGATTTTAGGCTGAAATTCACCTTCACTTTATTTTTTTTTTTGATTTTTTTTTGATTTTTTTTTTTACAAAATGAAAAATTTAACCACAAACAGCCACAAATCACAAAAATGAAAAATTGTGTGTGTGTGTGGAAATTTTTATTCGATTTTTGAAATCGAATTTTTGAAATGACATGCGAAAAATCTGCACCATTAAAAAAAAATTATTTTCATTTTCAAAAAATAATTTCAAAATTTTTATATTTGTAAAAAAAAAAATCTACAGAAACTTTTTTTTATGTTTTTTTTTGGAACTTCATAAGTATGCACATTGTCTCCTGACAATTTTTTTTTGAGAATTGAAATAGTTTCTTTCTAGCAGCGATAGCAAGGTAATATTTTTACTGGTAATTTCATAGGTATCGGTCAACTCAACTTGTTTACAAGACGGTTTATTATTATAGTTATAGTTTTGTTCCAGTTCATTTTTTATTGTAAATTTTATTATATAGAAATAAGAAATATAATAAAATTTTAAGGTTTTTTACCATATGGGTTTATATGCTGAATCAAAGAAAGTCCAAGAGTATGGAAAAAGTTCTCTCCCAACTTCGCTGATGTAAATTAGCAATGAGAGGAAAAGAATTGCATATCTGTAATAAGAGTATTTTGGTTCTGTAAATATTTTAGTTCCGTAGATGATACCTAATAGAGAGCCAAAGAAAAAGAAGATGATGTCACCTATATGATTTAAATCAGTTTCTAAAACTTTTCCGTCAGGTGTTTCCGATTTTTCAATAAGTTCATTGATTAAATGTAATGTATTGGTTATTATGGCGCTTAATATAGGATATGAAGGAAGTAAGGCTGATGTTGATAGAAAACCAAAGATGAAATGTCCTAAAGTCCAAATATCAACATATCCTTTCAACTTTCATAAATTATTGTTTTTTCATCCATTTTTATTCTAATCTAAGAAAAATATAAGTTTGATTATTCTAATTTGCTAATAAAAATCAGAATAGTTTGTATATTTTTTATCACAAAAGAAATTTATTTCTCAGTTAATAATAAATAATAAGATGTTGAAATATGCAATTGAAAAATATTCAACTAATAAATATGCTATAATGATTATTGGTGTTATTCTCTTATTGCTTTTAGTTTCTTCAAGTTTAGGTATTGGAATTTATAATTTATCTAAAAACAATGATAGACCAATATCAAACACAGGAAACAATGAGGGATACACAGGTCCAACAGGTCCAACAGGTCCAACAGGTCCAACAGGTCCAGAAGGACAAATAGGTCCAACAGGTCCAAAAGGACAAATAGGTCCAACAGGTCCAGAAGGACAAATAGGTCCAACAGGTCCAGAAGGACAAATAGGTCCAACAGGTCCAATAGGTCCAATAGGTCAAATGGGTCCAACAGGTCCAATAGGTCCAATAGGTCAAATGGGTCCAACAGGTCCAATAGGTCAAATGGGTCCAACAGGTCCAATGGGTCCAATGGGTCCAACGGGTCTAATGGGTCCAGTAGGATCAGAAGGTGATCAAGGACCTCAGGGTTTTCAAGGACCAAAAGGTGATCAAGGTCCTCAGGGTCCTCAGGGTTTTCAAGGACCAAAAGGTGATCAAGGTCCTCAGGGTCCCCAGGGTCCTCAGGGTCCTCAGGGTCCTCAGGGTTTTCAAGGTTTTCAGGGATCTCAGGGTCTTCCGGGATCTCAAGGTCCTACGGGATCTCAGG
>Ga0214923_10002824_pt1 | contig 22509 bp, 19 predicted proteins | sample LL1510_MetaG_FD_177993 | JGI IMG/M metagenome (GOLD analysis project Ga0214923, IMG submission 177993) | Freshwater microbial communities from Lake Lanier, Atlanta, Georgia, United States - LL-1510 | ecosystem: Environmental > Aquatic > Freshwater > Lake | place: USA: Georgia | collected...
AAAAAACAATCACCAATAAAAATCAAAAACAAAAAAACAATCACCAATAAAAATCAAAAACAAAAAAACAATCACCAATAAAAATCAAAAACAAAAAAACAATCACCAATAAAAATTTCAAAAAAACAAAACAGCCTTTTGGTTGTTTTGTTTTTTTGTTGTATTATCAAAAATATAGAATGATATTATCAAGCGTGTTTTGATTGATGTTATTAAAAAATAACATCAATTAATGAAAATATATTATAAAATTTATATGGTTAATTTTGGTTAAATTATACACAATCATCTGTTTGAAATAGTAAATTCATATTAATTGCTTCTTGTTTATTAACTTCTGGATACATTAACAAATTTATATGTTCATCCGATCTAAATCGAATACTATAATTCTGTTGTAAATTATTTCTACCTACTCTACCTATAGCTTGAATTACTTTTTCTTGGGTAAGTTCCATATTTTTACTAATATAACAATTGCAAAATTGGTAATTGGTTCCATATATGTAATCACTGGTTGCAATAATTAAATATAGACGTTGTGAATCTGCCAACATTTTCATAATTTCCGTATATTCATCAGAGTTGTGTTTATTACTAAATACCCCAATACCCATTAATAATAACATTTTCCATATTTGAGAAATAGATAATTTCATTATTTTCTCGACTATTTCTTCATCAATATCACTTGTAAAAGGTACATAATCAAGTTTTACGTCACCAATCCAATGATTAATATGAGAAGGTTTATTGGGTATATATTTTTCAGGTAAATGAACGGTTTTAATTGAAGCACTTAATGATGATAATTCTCGAGTTATTTTTTCAACACAATTACTTTTAATTGCATTATCTGAATCAGATTCACGTGCCATTCGTTTTTCCATCTTAGATGTGTCTACATTACTTTTTAATCTTTTATTATTTACATCATCCAATGCCTTTTCTAATATTTCTATACGCGATATTACAGTTTGATTAAAATCAATTTTCCCAGAAATATCATCCATTATAACAGATGGAATATTTGATTGTGTAATATATATTTGAGCCACTCTTTCAACCTCGTTTGTTATGAATATAGTTGGACCATCGTTAAGAGTATATGCATCACGAGTTGTTACACAAACTGCAAAGTCTGATGAACCCTTTGTAGTTTGCATTTGTGTTGTAAATAATTGTTTTTCGATAGTATTTATATCAGATGACATACTAGAAACTCTGATTAATGGTTTAGATGTTTGTGATGATGTGGAAGAAGATGTAACAATTGAACCAGGGCCAATACTTTCAGTTTTTTTACCAAAAGATGATGTTTTATTTATTGGTTGAATATATAATTTACGATTATTTGATAATATGTTTATAATATATTGAAATGTTTCATCATCGATAAATTTTAAGATATGAAGATAATGTAATTTTATATTTACTAATTCTATTTTATCGATATGATCAATACTAGTTAATAAGGATAATTCTTCATTTTCTTTACAAAAAGTGGTATTTTCGAATTCGCGAATAAAAGAAACACATTCTCCAATATCTAAATATCTTAGAATTGTAGGATTCTCTAAAATATGTCCAGCTATTTCTTGGACTTCGATTAGGGTAGATGCTTGAAAATGTGGAATGGCAATATATCCATCCTTTGTAATTAATGGTATTGATTTCGAACATTCGTGACTTTCAATGCTAATAACAATAGAATCTTCAAATTTCATTTTGAAATCACGAATCGTATTTGGAATTTCATCTTCTTTAGGAAGAGTTGCAGATGAAAGAATGACATTAGGAATTACATTCTCACTCCAATTTTTACGAATAATTGTATGAGAATCGTGGAGAGGATAATCTAGAAATATCGTTGGTTCATCGAAATAGGATATAATTTCTGTTGATTGATTGAACATTAACATATAGTTCATTGCAGGTAAGTAAGATAATATATCACAAATGATAATCTCAACCTTATCCCCCACACTATTATCTACTTTATGTATACCACCACTTTTTGTATTTCTTGTATATTCCTTTGCAGAGAAATAGTGTAGTTTTACATCAGATGGTGTTAAACATCCATATGCGAATGCGATTTTCTTTTGTATTGATATAGCTGATTTTGCTAAACTCAACCCTACGTGTTTTGCTGCACAAACATAAATTACTTTATATGCATTTGATAATAATATGGGTGTCAATGTTTTACCTGTACCTGTTGGGGCAATATATAATATAAGTTTCGGAACAGATAAATGATTTTTACAAATAGAAACAATACGTTTTTGATGTTCGTATAATGTAATATTTTTATAACGAAATAGATTCTCATTTTTTTCAATAAAATTTTTTGATTCGTAAATGAATTCAGTTAAATTTATTTCAGAACCAAAATATTCGAGAATAGATTGAATAAATGATGCGACTATTTTATTTGTATTTGGGATGTTATTTTGATATATTTTATATAAAGTAAAGTAGTAGAATTTCCACCCCTTTGTATTAGATTGTTTCTTTTTAGATGATTCGAATTTAGACGAAAATATTCTTTCAGCAAATTGTAAAAGAATATATTCATATGTATCTGATTGAATTATATTACACATATTATGTGTGATGCGTATAACATCTGATTTTTTTACCTTTTGTTTTACAATTTTTGTAGGTGGTATAAATGTGGGTAAGTTTATACTTCCATTTTGTTTTAACATATCATTAATAATATTTTTAAAGAATTGTTCATATATGTAACCATCTACGTCATTTGTATTTTCCAACTTTAAAAAGGATAATAGTGATTTAATTTTATAAATCACTATATGAATATCATCGTATCCTTTATTCATCATATCTAAAATTTCCATTTTATCGGGTGTCACTTTTACCTCGACCATTTCCCATTCTTTCTTAGTTAATTTTGTTTGAGCCAACATCACGTCTATTAATTATTTGAATATCTTGTATGAATTATATACTTACAAGATATTCAAGTTCATTTTATTATTTAATATTACAACACCATAAATTAATTTATAATACTTAACAGCTTGTTTATAGGTACACATTTCTTTAAAATTCTGTGTTTAAATGTAGGACCTGCATTTGAAGGGCATATAACATTTTGTTTTACATCTCCTAAAATATGTGCTGCAATTGATAGGGATGAATAGTTCATAATTAAAATATCTGCATATATAAAATCACTAAATACTTGTAATACTTCTGTATTTTTATCATAGATAATGGTATTATTATTTTCTAATTCCGATACATCGCCATCTGTGTGAATAATAATACGATATTTATCATATTTTTGAAATTCTTTGATAATTTTAAAAATATTGTCCGTATCTAATACTCGTCCAGTTATTATAGCATCACCTAATCTAATATGGCAACATATATTTATTTTTTCATTATCGTATGACTTAGCTGGTAAATATTTATTATTCAAAACAAACGCTTCTCTTAATTTCGGTATTGATTTTTCCATTTCCTCCATTTTTTCAAAATTTGGAGGTAAAAAATATGGATTTATATTACTTACACCATCGTAAAAATAAATAGTATTTTCAATATCTTCATTACTGTTTAAAATTTCATCAAATGATCTATGTTCTCTTGTAATCGCCTTATTATAATGAATAACCTCTTCATTATTTTCCTCGATATTTATACCATTTTCAATAAATGAAAGATATTTAATTGCTTCTGATATATAATTTTTCAAATCATCTATTTTGAAATTCGAATGTTCATAACTATACATTTTTTTCAAATTATATTGATAATCTGCTTTATTGTTTATAGATAAAGATATTAATCGCAATATACCTTCCAATTGATGACCAAACCCATCCGTTCCATGCTGACATATCTTGACCTTTTTGGATGCATACCATTTATTATATTTTATCATCTTTTCTTTTTTTGTATGACCAACCACCCAATTAAAATGTATCATAAAAGGTTGGATATTTTTATTATATTCGTAATAATATTGTCCAGTTGGAAATAAATGTAATGGTAATTTTTTTATTTTCAATTTATACTTGATAGAATTTAAATAAATTTGATCATCCCATCCCTCGGTATTCCTAAACTTTGATACATTTGATGGATGAAAAAGTTGTTGAGTAATTTCATTTGATTTTATAAACATAAATCCAGAACAAATATCAGGTACAATTATACCTTCACTTTGAATTAATAAGTCATTATCTCCAATATTTTCCAATAAATAATCGAAAATTTTACTATTTTCAAAGACAATATCACCGTCGGTTATACATACGTATTTATTACTCATCAAATGTTTATATATAATTTCAAATTTATAATACACGATATTAGACCAATTTTTTGTTCTAAATTTTTGAAATTCATTCGCATTATAATCTTCAATAAATTCACATAAATAATTATTTTTTTCTAAAATAGAAAAACCATCCATACCGACACAGTACGTTTTTATCATTTGGTCCAATCCTATTTTTTTTAATGATTTTAGGCAATTTAATGTATAATCTATATATCCGTCATTGGTTAATGTTATAAAATCAATTGTATTATATTCATTACTATAATCACCTGATACTGTATTATTTGTTATAAATGAACCATTAAGCATTTCATCGTAATGATTTAATAAATAATGTATATCATTCCCCATAATATTTATTGTTGGTAAATATGTTACTTTATATGGTATATTATTTAAAACAGAACATTGTTCACTTAATCCGCTTCCATGGTGATAATAACTAAAACAATATGTATATGAAGATTTAGAAAGTATTATATACTCAATAATAGTAGATTCTAATTCATCATCAATACAATTAGCTGCAGTATGGTATGCTACCTTATCAATAAAATGGAATCCAAATAATTTATTTATTTTTCTTTTTATCTGATAATTATTACTCATCACAATAGTATCCGGACCTAATTGAAGTTTTATTATTTCTATAAACAAATTATTGTCAATGAAATCTTTATCAAAAAATAAATCATTACATCTAATATGTAATACTTTATATTGTTTTAAATTAAATAATTTGTCAGCCATATCATAATATTTTTGTTTAAAATTCAATATTGAATTGATATATTGTTTTATGTCATCTGATACAAGATATTTGTTATAATAATGATTTGTTATTACATATAATTCAGATTCTTTAGAATTTATAAAATCTATTATTTTAGTATAATGTGCATCCAAACTTTTATTTATATCAGGATTCATATGACAAGAATACTTAATTTTATTTTTTGGTATTGACGTTTTTTCATTATCGTTATTTAAATAATTGTTTATATTGTGCATATCCATACACATTTTAAATTTTACATTAAAATATTTAGCACATTGTGCCAAATTAATAGATCCTCTTAAAAAATCACCAAATCCATTAGAATTATCTAAACAGCTTATAATAGTTTTGTGATTATTTACATATTTGTTTATACCATTATGAAATTCAATAATGTTATAATTTGGTATTATACAGCGTGTTTGGATTTCTTCAACTACTTCCAAGTAATTAGGATGATGTCTTAATATTATATTTTGTGGCGATATGTGTGTTTGTAAATAAGAATAATGTATAGTTGAATCTTTATTTTTAAGATTATAATCAATTATATTTTCATTATGAGAGTTAGAATTACAGAATGATTTAATTATTGGTAGTGGTTCTCTTGTTTCTGTTGTTTCTGGTAGTTCTGTTGTTTCTGATGGTTCTGGTAGTTCTGTTGTTTCCGATGGTTCCGATGGTTCTGGTAGTTCTGTTGTTTCTGATGGTTCTGGTAGTTCTGATGGTTCTGGTAGTTCTGATGGTTCTGGTAGTTCTGATGGCTCTGGTAGTTCTGTTGTTTCTGTTGTTTTTGATTTAGAATCACCACATCGATATAAATCACATTTAACATCATTATGTAAATCAGGTCTGATTTGTTTCCATACAGGTAATGGTTGTTTTTGTAATTTTATTTTATTATATGGATATGGCATTCTTTTCAGTATTTTTTTATTTCCCAATTTTAATTGCACACCTTCTTTATCTGAATTAATAGAAAAATCGATATTAATATTAGTTATACTATCATAATTTAATCTACGCATAATTTTACAATAATATAATAATATATATTATTATTCGTAATTTATCGAACAGTGATTAATGAATATATGATTACAGTTTTTACTAATATTAATTATTCAACAAATAATATTAGTAAAAAAGCTAATAATAACACACAATTAATAATATATATTTATTTTAAGAATATAAAATGGAGTATAAAATGAGCCCCGATGAGGAAGAACAGGAAGAACAATTTATGGATGATGAAAACGAAGAATATTTACCTGAAAATTTAGACACAGATGTTTGTGAAGATTTTAGCGGTCGTAAACAAAAACGAGATATACGACAGAATTTTATTCCTGTAATTATAAGTAATATATTTACAAGAATTATATCATATTTTAATGCAAGTGGTTCACAACTTCCAGAAGATTTTAAACATATTATTGAAACAGTTAATATTATCAAAACCAATGACGGAATATTAAATCGCCTAGAATCAAATCATCAAAGTTTTGTACAATGTGATGTACAATATATACTTGACAATGGTATATTTAGCGATTTTGGTAATGATATGATTGGGTTATTGGTACAGGCACACGGTGTAGATAAAATAGAAGAAAAGTTGGCAAGGAAAAATGCCCCATATAAATTGGGAATGTTGTCGGTTGCTCCTGCAAATATGTGTGGTATAATGAAAAGATGTACGCACGGCTTTGATCAAAATATTCCTATAACTATTACGAAACGAAGTGATAGTAGTGAAGACTCGATTGATTGCCCTATTAATATACCTAAAAATGGCGCGGATAGTATAATTAAAATACCCGGAAATATATTAACAACCATAAAAATACAAGAACGAATATCACTCGATTTAATGATCACTGCAGCTATATCTCAATTATCTAATTTTTGTTTGAAATATAATAGTGAAAATAGTGAATATACAATTACACAAGAAAGTAGATTACGTGCATTAATATATCTCCAAGATGAGATTTATACAAGATGTAATAATGTTCGTTCAGAATTTACAGATGAAATTTTTAATACTCCTAAAAACATTTTACAACTTATTGAACCTCAAAATGATAAAGCATATTATTATACTGAGAATCCTGGTGAAAATGAAGTAAATGCAGGATCTTATAAAGGTGAATATCGACAAAAAACAGTACCCGTTTATGGATTATTTGTATTGTATTCTGGTCGTATGAATCGAGATTCTAGATATTCATTATCCAATACGATGGTATATTCGGATGAAGGTCCAAAATGTATTCTTCCTGGATATGATGTTATTGGAACAAATCAATCATCTTGTAATACTATTGATACTATGACTGATAATATAAATGCATATAATTTACTTTGGAATATTAATAAACCGGGTAATACATCCTTGTATTGGCTTCAACAAATTGATGATAAATTAAATTATTTTATACATCATAACATAATATCGGAATTAACGCGTTATAATTTAATCTTATACTGGTTCACCAATATGAATATAGATTCTCCTGAAAATTATTTAACTGAAATAATTTTATATTTTGGTATTATTTTAGGTTATTGTATTGAAATAATAGATCCGTCTTGTAGAATGTGTGCATTATCGGCATCTAAATATAAAAACTTTAAACTTGCTTATCAAACCAAACCAAGGGTAAGTAAAAATAAGAGATTTTCATATATTTTGAATACAGCAATAACTGATACTATGGGTATGGAGAGATATGAAGGATGTAAAGATGGATGGAAAGACAAAAATATTTTTGATTCAACAAATCGAATTGAAAAGTGGTTAAAAATATTAAATCATACAGAAGTTGATGATATGTTAAACGAACTAAGAATTGATTATACAGTTGGTAAAGATTTCGCAAGTATTGTAAAATTATCAAAAGGAATTAGAAGTAAAAGTGAAGGTAATGTAGCCAAAAGTTCATCAAATATACATAAACTTCCTGTACTTAATCGTCGTATAACTCATCGTAATAAAAAACGCGGTATCACAGTTGTACGTGATGGAAAAAGTATTAGAGGTGGTGTAAAGTCGATGAATCGTAAAAAGGATAAATACAAACAATCTAAGAAAAGGTATAATAAAACAAAACGTAATCGGTAAATAGAAAGATAAATACTATTAAAGGTATTATCCATACTTATGGATATGAATATTTCAAGTCATACGACTCAGAATGCACTTATTCTTTCAAATTTAAAATTTTTTTATACGTCAAATACCGAACATCTTGATAAGATGCTTCAGATTATTACAGGTGGTACAAAAATGTCACTACGAATTGTAGATTGGTTTACTACAAATTATTCCAAAAAGTTTTTTGTGGTATATATGTTAAATGGTGAGAGATTTAAGGTATATACTGATTATAAATTGAAATTAAAAGCATATTCAAAAAAAAGATTTGATCCTTTCTGTAGATGGGATAGAATTCAAATCCCATTTAGACCTGATGAATTTATCGAAACAACTATTGGACAATTGAATTTTTTTAAATGGGCAATTGAAAATAAGGTTCTTAATTATATTGAAGAACATTATACTGAAATTGAAATGGATATGAATCAACGGAATATGTCAAATAAGAATCACCAAGAAGATGATGAAACACCAGACAAACGTAAAAAACGTTCAGAGCTTTCTATTTCTGCTACAAAAAGCATAAAAAAAGAGACGATTGAAGTGGTTGTAACTTTTCAATAAGAGATTTATTTACGATTAATCTGTAAATTTATGATTGATCTTATTCTTAACGAATAAGATCAATAAACAACAAGATGTAGTCATTACCTTATATACTAACTTTAATATCATCACTGGTTTCATTTTGAGGAGAATTATCTATTACAATCGATTTATGTTTACTCGACGATTTAATTGTATTAGCGTGTTTCACTACCTTTTTTAAAGTAAATGTTTTATGTTGTTTATTAAAAAACAACAAAGGTATATCTGTAACACATCCAGTGGTTTTATCATATACTACATCTTTCACCTTATTCAGTTTCTTTTTATCCAAACAATCCTTAAAAAAGTCTACCAATGATGTCTTTTCATCATCAGATAATGAATTCTTTATAGAATAATCATTTGCAAAAGATGTTAATTTATCCAGTCTTATACTTTTATTCAATTTACACCATTGATCTGATATATTAGTATTTTTTTCACTTTCAAGAAAAGAATCTATTACAGATAGGGAGTTTTTCTGACTCGTCCCTGAGTAATTATGTCCATAATGTGAGTTTTTCGAATAATTTGTTTTCATAAATAGTGTATTTACTATTAGTATTTATATTACTAAATATATGTTTATATGATTATTTTAGTAAAAATTTATTGAAATGGTCACATTCTTTATACATCAAAATATCAGAACAAGATGATGTTGTCGGGAAATTTTCTTCTCCATATATATCTTGGTGTAATAACCACTGATATAACCCTCCTACATAATAATAAATATTTTTAAACCCTATCTGTGATAGTTGAATGCATTTATTTTCTGCAGTTATATCATTTGTATTTTTCCCATATACAATGATATTTATTTTTTTATTTGATATTAATAACTCGTTTATAGTCACTTCTTCAATATCACAACGTAACGTGTTTTTTATTAAACATTGCTGTTGATTTATTGGTAATGTGTTTATAATAATGAAATTACCATCACGTTCGTGTTGAATAGCAAATGAAACATCTTCAAAACTAATTTTATGGTATACGTTATTTCCCATCAATAATAATAAAGTAAATAATATAACTATTAAATAATTATTTTATAGGTTTATCCGCATTAACCATATAACTAAAATATATTATGATTTATTGTTTTTCGTACCCAGAAATATATAAAGCTTAAATAAATAACTTGTATTTATTTATATGAAATATGGAAGTATTACAGTATATAATAAATTGTTTGAATGTTTTGGGATATAAAATAAACAACAAAAATATAAAATTTATGTTGGATTTTTCATATTTATTGATAAATATACTTTATGATTATGTTACAGACAATCCATTGGATATAAGCAATTCGGATTTTTATGAATATATGAATAATGAATTATATAGTTATTTGTCTGAATATTTCTTAGGAGATGATGAAATGATAAAATTTATTCAGTTTCATAAATCTCTTCCTGAAACAGAAGATTCAATCTTTGATTTTTCATATATGGTTTTATTTGAATTTATTTATCCACTCAAATCATCATTAAACGATGTAAATGATATTATAGATAAAGACAAAATACAATCTCGCATTGATGTATTGGTAGAAAGTCAACAAATAAATCAACGAACAAAAGAATGGTATAAGATGCGTTCAAATTTATTAACAGCAAGTAACATATATAAATGTTTTGGTTCTGTTAGTGAACAAAATCAATTAATATTGGAAAAATGTAAAGAATATAATATCTTAGATGATTCTAATCAATCAGAAAGTCGGTTTGTAAATATAGATTCAAGTTTACAATATGGAGTCAGATACGAACAACTATCAGTAATGATATATGAACACATTAATAATGTTACAATAGGAATGTTTGGATGTATTATTCACGATACGTATAAATTCTTAGGTGCATCTCCGGATGGTATTATTATAACACCAGAATCACCTAAATTTGGTAGATTAATTGAAATAAAAAATCCCAAGACCAGAATTATCAAAGATGAGATCAAATGGGATTATTGGTGTCAAGTCCAATTACAATTGGAAGTTTGTGATTTAGATATAGCTGAATTTATTGAAACGCGATTTGTAGAATATCCATCCGAATATGATTATAATTTAGATGGAACATTTACCCATACATCCGATGGAAAAGAAAAAGGTATTATTCTTTATTTTTGTGAAAACAATTCACCCATTTATGAATATAAACCATTAAGCTTAGACGAAAATGAATATAATATATGGTTTGATTCTATTCAACAAAAGTATGAAAATACCTCAATACAATATGTTGGTTGTTTGTATTGGAAATTGGACGTATATCAAGTAATGTATATAGAACGAAATCGAAAATGGTTTCAAGATAATCTCCATAAAATGATGGGAATATGGGATACTATTTGCAAGGAACGAGTAAGTGGATATTCTCATCGTTTACCAACACCTCGTAACATCAAAACCCAACCGGTAAAATACTCCTGTCATCCATCTTTATTATTTTCTTAGATGATTCTATTTTTCATTTTTTCATTTACATTTATTTTTTCTTAGATGATTTTATTTTTCTTAGATGATTTTATTTTTCTTAGATGATTTTATTTTTCTTAGATGATTATATTTTTTCTTAGATGATTTTATTTTTTCTTAGATGATTATATTTTTTCTTAGATGATTATATTTTTTCTTAGATGATTATATTTTTTCTTAGATGATTTTATTTTTATTAATTGAATTAATAAAAAATTGAATTAATAAAAAATTGAATTATAATACAAAATAAATAGGTTATATATACTACAAATATGAATGAATTGAATCCAACATCAGAAGAATCCAATCAGTTAGTAATAATCCCTAATACTGGATATATAAATCCAACTTTAAAGGAACGTGTATTATGGGCTTTGACAAAACCAGATAAAATTGTAAAAAAGGATGGTGTAACCATAAAACAACAACAACAGAAATTAAAAAATGACGAGAAACAATGGGGTAATAGTATGATAGGTCAAGAAAATAATGGTCAATGGACAACTCTATTGGGTGAGAAACTTGTGTATGATATATTACAATTGCGTGGAGAAAATCCAAAAAAGCCGCAACGTAAAGGTGGGTTTGAACCCGATTTGGAAACAGATGAATATATATACGAAGTAAAAACATCAAATTGGTGGGTTAATGGAACAGCCGGGGAAAAAGTTCTTGGGACGTTTATAAAATATCAAGATATACCTGAATTGTATGGAAAACCGTTAAGAATTGTTTGTGTAGCAAATCAAGAAGAAGAATTAACGAATGGTAAGACTATTTACTTTGGTGAAAATATTACAAAAAAAACACAAGAGATATTGAATACAGCAAGATTATGGAATATTGAATATGTAAAATTTAGTGATTTAGTATTACCTGTAATTTCTCAAATTTATATGTAATTCTTTATAATAACCTCATTTGCTTTTGCATCTGGGTTTTTAGAATTAATAGACCTTTTACATAATATTGATAATATAGTATATTTTTCACCTGTAAAATTTTCACGTACTAAACTGACATCGGAATTACTCATCATTACTTTTTTATTTGTATCAGTTAAAGTATGTATTAGGTTAAATAAAATATTATGTTGTTTTATGTTGAACCCATTTTCAGTATATCCCACAAATGAAGTATTTGATTCTGGGGCATATGGTGGGTCAAGATATACAAAATCATCAGGTTCTACAGTTGCCAATGATGTTGTAAAATCACAACATTCGAATATTACACCTTGTATTAAATTATGTATATCATCTAAATGTTCTTTATTTATAATTTCTGGATTTTTATAATGTCCGTATGGAACATTAAATCCATTAGGACCTACCCTAAATACACCTCTAAAACAAGTTTTATTCAAAAATATAAACATAGCAGAACCTAATATACCCATTTTATCAATCAAAGATAATTTATTATATTCACCTCTCATCCAATAATAATAATTTTCTTTTGCATTTTTTGCTTCTTCTATATTTGTAGGTGACCTATTTATATCTCCATTACCACATTCATTAAAATCCGAAATAATCGTTTGCAACATATCATATAATTCATTGGGATATGATTGAATATTTTTATACATATTAATTAACGGTTCATTCAAATCATATGCATATATATTACCATTTATCTTTATAATCCCGTCTCTTACATAGGATAATAAAGTTAATAAAACACTACCACCCCCCAAAAACACTTCACGATAATTATTCATTTCAATAGGAAAATCAACAATGAGATTGTTTAGTATTTGAGTTTTCCCACCCACCCATTTTAAAATTGGTTTGGGGTTATGTATTTTTTTAGAAATAAAATTATTACCTGATACACATTCTTTTATTGTATACTCATTTACACAGGGATTTTTTTTATTAATATGTCGTGTATATTGAGATTTTTGGTTAAATTCTTTTCCACATTTTTCACAGTTATATTTACCCATTTTAGTTATTTATACTATATAAAATCGTATACTATTAAATCAATTTATTAAATAAGTACCTCAAAAATAATTGAAAATACTAAAATTTAGTACAATACATCTACTTTTGTATTCCAATATCCAATTCTGGGATTCCCTTGAGTAACAATTGGTTTTATTTCACCAGGTTTTACTATATTTGATAAATTTGTTTTGTTGTTGTAAAATGTATCTAAGAAATCTTCAGGTGAAGAATTAGCGATACTCGGGTTTTTAAAATATTTTAGATTGTTTGTCATTTGGGTATAAGATGGAATGTTAAAAATTGGATAATTTTTCCACTGTTGTGAATAGGTGCGTGTTGAAACCGGATTATTACTTATGGGATATACATCTTTTAATAAGTAATTATCTCCATATGCTGAACTAGGTGACCAATTTTTCAGATTTTGATATGTTTCAAATATATATTTATTGTTCAATGAAAAAATAACTATACAAGATATAATAACCGTAATCATAATAATAAATAATTGTGACGTATATTTCATTATATATTATTATGGGAAAAAATAAAAGGGTTTAAATTTAAACGTCTATATTAATTTATAATATGGACGTGGTGCAAAATATGAGAGTTGTAAAACGTAATGGGACTAGTGAAATTATGTCTTTTGATAAAATTTTGAAAAGACTTTCTCATTTATCCATTAACCCAACTCTTTCAATTAACATTACGACCATAGCTATAAAAGTGATTGAACAATTAGTTGATAATATTACCACATATAATATTGATATATTAGCTGCAGAATATTGTCAGTCTATGTCTTGTGTTCATACTGATTATGGAATCTTGGCATCGAAATTATTAATATCAAATAACCATAAGAGTACAAAGCCTAGTTTATTGGAAACTTCAATGAAATTGAACTCCGATATAAAACTTGGAGAGTTTTATCTATTGGATCCAACTTATATGGAAAATATAGCCGAAAATTACGAAATATATGAATCGATGATCGATTACAGTCGCGATTATCTTTTTGATTATTTTGGGTTTAAAACACTTGAAACGAGTTATTTAATGAAAAAAAATAATATTGTTGTGGAACGACCACAACACCTATTTATGCGTGTCAGTATATTTATTCATATGAAAAATCGAACGTATATGACATCAAGTGATTTTTCCAAGATTAAAGAAACATATGATATGATGTCATTAAAATATATGATACACGCAACACCTACATTGTTTTATGCTGGTACACGTACGCATCAATTAAGTTCTTGTTTTTTACTTGCAATGGAAGATGATAGTATAGATGGAATTTTCAATACATTAAAAGACTGTGCAAATATTTCAAAATATTCAGGTGGTATAGGATTACATATACATAATATTCGCGGTGCTAATAGTGTTGTAAGAGGAACAAATGGAACTTCGAGAGGTGTTTGTTCTATGCTTCGGGTCTTTAATAATATGGCTAAATTTGTAAATCAGTCTGGAAAAAGAAATAGTTCTTGTGCAATTTATTTAGAACCTTGGCATATTGACATAGAACCTTTCTTAGAGTTAAAAACAAATAGAGGTGATGAAGATACAAAGGCTCGTGATTTATTTTATGGATTGTGGATTTGTGATTTGTTTATGTCGAGAATCGAAACGGATATGAACTGGGTATTGATGTGCCCCGATACGTTCACAGGATTATCAGACGTATATGGAAATGAATTTGTTTCGTTATATGAATCTTATGAACAAGATATTCAAGAAGGAAAATATGATGATATTGTAAATAAACCGTATAAAATTATAAAAGCTCGGGATTTATGGTATAAAATTTTAGATTCCATTATGGAAACGGGTACACCCTATATAACCTTTAAAGATAGTGTAAACAATAAATCAAACCAAAAAAATATAGGTATTATTCGTTCATCCAATTTATGTACAGAGATTATGCAAGTTTCAACAAAAGAAGAGACTGCTGTATGTAATTTAGCAAGTATAGCACTCCCTACATTTGTTGATGAAACTACAAAAACATTTGATTATGAAAAACTTCATAATGTAGCTAAAATACTAACTGTTAATCTCAATAATATTATTGACGTGAACTTTTATCCAACAGAAAAAAGTAAAAAAAGTAATTTTGCACACAGACCTATCGGAATTGGTGTTCAAGGACTTGCAGACGCATTTATTAAAATGGATGTTGCATTTCATAGCGAAGAAGCTATTGAGATAAACAAACATATTTTTGAAACTATTTATCACGGTGCTCTAGAAAGTAGTAATGAATTATCTCAGATATATGGACCATATTATTCATTTAATGGTTCACCTGCATCTCAAGGTATATTACAATTTGATATGTGGAATGTTGATCCAAAACATACCAGATATAATTGGACTCTTTTAAAAGAAAAAATCGCATTACACGGATTACGTAACTCTTTATTAATCGCACCAATGCCCACAGCATCTACATCCCAAATATTAGGATTCAACGAATGTATTGAACCATTTACAAGTAATATATATAGTCGAGGGACTCACGCAGGAGAATTTATTATTACAAATAAATATTTAATCAAGGAATTAATAGATTTGGGTTACTGGGATGAAAATGTAAAAAATAGTATTATTCAAAACAAAGGAAGTATTCAACATTTGACTCACCTACCTCAACATCTATTGGAAAAATATAAAATTGTATGGGAAATACCAATGAAACATATTATTCAAATGTCTGTCGATCGAGGGGCATTTGTTTGTCAAAGTCAAAGTTTAAATTTATGGGTAGAAGATCCAAATTATAAAATATTAACATCTATGCTTTTTTATGGATGGAAACAGGGATTGAAAACAGGTATGTATTATCTAAGAAGAAAGGCAAAACATACAGCACAACAATTTACAATAGAACCTCCATCTTGTATTACTTGTTCAGCATAACAAAAATAAAAAATAATTAAATAAATTTATCGAATGAATAAAAGATTAATTAAATGAATGATTAATATATTAACATATCAATTTATACAATTCTCTGTATGTTTTGCTTGTGATTTTTAAATCAACTTTATATTCCAAATAATAATAACATCTTAGACAAACAAATACATCAATTAATGAATTATGCAATCCCTTTACATCTTCTGTAAAGAGTTTGGCGTGTAATTCTGAAAGTTTTGGATATTTTAAATACATACCTTCAGAGTTTGCACGTTTTTTCCAAATATTACATAATTTAATTGTTGAAAACATTGTACAAACGTATTTTGTTCTCCAGGTTCCCAAAAGTATATTATAATATCGAACCCATTTATTACTCTCAATTTCATCCGTATCTTTGTATTTACGAGCTAAACGAACGAGTGTTGTAAGCAACATATTAATATCAAATTCAATGTTATGTCCAATTATCATCGATGCAGATAAAATATTGGACATAACATATTCCATTTCTGCTTCAATACATTTACCCCGTTTGTTTATTAGTTCATTGGTTATTCCGTGAATTTTAGTAACAAATGGATCGATGACAATATTGTCAGGTAATTGTAATAATGTATCATATATATCGATTATATTTTGTGTACTATCCGAAATGGTTATAAAACTCAATTGAAGTATATGAGGGAATAACGATACATCGTTTTCATCCCAGTTTTCCGCAAACTTTACTTTTGGTATTAACCCAGTAGTTTCTGTATCAAAGACAATGGAATAATTATTTGAACTCGCCATCTTATTATTGTAGTGTATATATGTTATGATTCATTCATATCATTTTATTTTTTATAAGATTATTTAGTTAAGGTTTATCAATTCATCTAAGAAATATTATCCATCTAAGAAATATTATCATTATAAATAATATATATATGAAGTTTAAGATTCAAAAACATATCTATAAAATTATAGGATTCATCTTATTTATAATTACTATTTTATTTGTCTACCGGTATTATTCAAAAAATATGGAGGGAATGACAGATGAAACTACACAATCTTCCACCGACCCATCTACTACAACTACGACTACAACTACAGCCGATTCATCAACTCCTACGTATTATGATACAAGTACATATAATCACTATAGTGGTGCAAATACTATTATATATTATGCTCCAGATGGAACAACTGCATCTGTGACTACTTTATCAAATGGTACACGTGCTATTGTTGCAAATAATAATATATATGTTATTTCTCCCAATACACAAAATGTATATGAATATAATGGAAATACCGCAATTATAACTACAGTTAATAATCAACGTGTAATAAAGGTTACACAAACAGATGGAACTGTTACTATATACAGCCCTTCACAAAATACAGGTGTAACATATAATCCATCCAACACAACAAATACGACAAATACGACAAATACCAGTAAAACGGGTACAGTTACGTATACAGGTCCTTATGGAACTAGTGCAACAGTTACGACGATGGGTGGTATAACAGAAATTGCTGTAACCTTCAAAAATAATAACTCGAGTATTTTTTACATAGATAAAAATAATCCATCTGGAACTGTTTACATTGATGCTTATGGTGATAAGGCTACAATAAATCAAACAAATGGTACAATTGTTGTAACTACTCGACACGGTGAAACTATGACTTATACAAGAGTTTCGGGAACAGTTGGTTATACCACGTCTCCGAGTATTTATTCATCATCTCCTGCAACATTTTCATCATCAAGTGTTACAAATACAAATACAGGTAATAGTGCAGGCAGTGTTACAGGACCTAATGGTAATAGTGTTTATTATGTCGATAATAAACCCGTGACGGTTAATTCGGTTCCACCTGGAGATGAAGATTTGTATATTTTAAAATCTCAAATAGTTCCACCGGTTTGTCCTGTTTGTCCCCCATCTATCATAAAGAAGTGTGATAAGGAAAAAGAGTGTGGACCTTGTCCAATACAAAGATGTCCTACCGCTCCATTTAAATGTGTGAAACAACCAGATTATTCAAATCCTGCTGTAAAACAATACTTACCCATACCAGTATTAAGTTCATTTTCTACGTTTGGTCTTTAATGATTGTAATGCGTAATTATTATAAAATATATTATTTGATGTAAAAATAATGGAAACAACTACAAATATTACCGACCTCCCTATAGAACAAGTGAATGTTCAACCATCACATAATACATCTACAACATATAGTCCTGTTATAGTTGAAACGGCATCTACAGATATTTTACAACAAATAAAAGAGGAATTAACAAATATCTCTAATCCAATACCGAGTAGAGATATTCCACAATCAACATTACCTGTTGTACAAGATATTCAAACAACACCTAATTATATTCCACAACAATCCACAAGCAGTGATTATATTCATCAAGATATTGATACAAATGAACTTATATACAGATATAACCAATCAGAAAACATTGCAAATAATATTCATTCATTGTATGAAGAATTCCAATATCCATTATTAATTGGTATTTTATATTTTTTATTTCAACTTCCTATATGCAAAACAATCATAGCTAATAATTTTCCATATCTTATTAATAGTTATAATAATTATAATTTGTACGGATATATTTTCATTAGTTTCCTTTTTTCTATCTCATTTACTTTTTTATTCAAAGTTATTCAAATCAACAAAAGATAAATTATAGAACCTAATCAGTATGTACATTATAAAAAGGTATAATTTTCTTAGATGTATCACATTGAACGTTTATTGGAGAATAAACGTAACATTTACCATCATAAGAATATACTTTATTTATAATATCTTTGTTTAATTCTGGTGCAGAATAAACAATACAATTCTTATCCTTGCACGATAATCTAAATACAGCAGATAGTCCCAATCCTAAAATAATAGATAATAGTTTTCTACCAAGATCACTTGTTATAAACTTACGAATATCGATATTCATATTATAATATATACGAACAATATTATGATAATTATCATTTAACCTATCGTTTAACTTTATTGAAAAGGGGTAGATACTATATTCGATAAATTTTCGGAACAGTCCACCTGTTTATATTCCATTCGAAAACATTCATCTGCATTGTCCTTATATAAAATTTTTTCAACATTAGATGGATTAGGATATACTGTTATTACTTTTACATCCTCGCCAAGTATATAAACTAAACATAATCCCAATGCAAAAGAAACTAAGAAATAAGTAAAATCAATATACTTACCAATGAACATATATATTAAGTATTGTGATTATTTTCATATTATAAATCATCAAATTCTAACACATCGTCTAGATCCATTACATCACCAATCGTTAAAGATTCCATATCATCATCATCATAATCATCCATATTTTCTGGTTCAACGCCTTCAAAATATTTAACTTGATTTCCACCAAATGTTACATTTCCACCAACCTTTGTTTGGTCTGTAGGTTCTTTTTCGTATATTTTTGATTCGTTTTCACCAAGAAGCATTCTAATGTAAATTAAATCACCATCAATTACAAATTTTGAAACATTATCCTTTTTAACAAAACGCATTAATTTTGCATTTTTTGTATTTAATAAAATACGTTTTAGATCTTCGTGTTGTGTAATATTGGCATACATTCCATAAAACAATTCTTCATTATGTCTATTTCCTGTAAAATAATCTTCATCTGGTTTGATTGATTCATCACGTAATTTTGTTTCCTTTTCCATATTACTAGCCTCTTTTGCCTTTGAAATAGACCTTGATATGGGATTACCAGAATCTAATGAAAATGTAAGATAAAAATCTGGATTGGATATTTTAAATTGACAAGCAATATAATAATGATACACTGAATACCATTTATGTCCGTCTAATACGAATGTAGAATGATTTGTATTAGATAATCTCGAACGCCAATCCTTAAATGTTTCTAAAGTTTTAAATTCATCAATTTTAGACTCTGGTATTTTTTCATATTTACCTTTACCAGGTAATGCATTGGGTGCATTATCATAAATACAAAATAATATATCATCTGTATATTGTCCTTTGATAAGTTTAGGTATATTTTGTATCGTTTCGCGTGTAACTTCTTCTTGTGGTAATACATCTTTTACCTTGACCTTCTTCTTTTTTGACACTCGTAATTTTCCCTTAATACGAATTTCCTTATTTAGATCCTCTTCCTTATCTTCGTCATTATCTTCATCCTTATCCTCATTACTTTGTGATTTTTCCTTCTTTTTGGTTTTGCGTTCACCCTTTTTACGTGGTTTTTGAACAGTATTCTTAATATTGGATGTTATAAATACAACATCTTCTAAATCAGTGTCCATTTGAATCTCAAAATCCGATTCATTAAACGGACGATGAACATATTCATATATTGTTCCTAAATTATTCGATCCAATTGGTTCAACATATTGAATTTTATATTTTATATTTCTTAGTTCAGTTGATTTAGGAAGAATAATATTTTTGTATATATCATTACATTCTTCTAATAAATGTTGCACGCGACTGCCTTGATACGTAGAAGATAATAATTTTATATTTGCAATGGCTTCAATTATTTCCTTTTTTAGTTTTAGTATAGTCTCCAGAGTATCATTATTTTCAGTAACAGATAATAAATCTGTTTTAAAAGATGTTACTGCATAATTTTGTAGTTCTACATCTTCTAATAACGTTTTTAATTGTTCTTGTACATCGTTTACATTTGTGTATCCAAAAAGAATGTCGTTTTTTGCTATAATTATTTCCTTATTTAAATAATTCGTATTTCGTTGTTTATTCATATGATTCATTGAATCATACTTATATGAGGTCAATATATTCAATTCATCCTTTACATTTAAAATAACACCCGTATCAATACGGATATTTAAATTACATTTATTTTGTGCATTACATTTTGCCAGTAATATCCGCTTTCCATTTTTATTTTTTACTTCAAATATTGTACCCCCAATACCATTACACTGAATACACTTTTTAGCATCACGGTTATTATTTTGATTTTTGATATTATAAGCATTTTTTAATTTATAATATTCATTGATAGACTCAAGTAATACCCTATTATTATTCATACTTTACATTATGATTAAAAACGTGGTAAATTTGTTATAAGATTTTGAGATTGTTTTAATTTTGTTTGTTGGTAATTATATACCTTTGACATAATGTAGTTTCGTTTTAACTCTTCCTTATGTTTTACCTCTTCCAAGGAGGGTTTCCCCTTATAACGATAGGATAATAATAATATCATACCTATAAAAAGTCCACAAAACGATGATACGTTAAATATATAATTGTTATATTTTACTCTATAAATATGACAATTATATAATGTTGTATATAAAAATGATGTTGTCCCTTGTTCAAATAACTCAGGTTTATCTTCCATACTAATTTACACGAAAAGAAAAAGATAGTAATTATTATAATTATATAATTATATGTCATCATTTTTACCAATATCCTTATTTATAGGTCTTAAGTATTATGATTTATATAACCAGATAGATATTAATCGTAAATATACACTTTATGTTATGCTATTCATATTTGCAGTTTCCGTAAATATCACAGGAGTCTTTATTTTAACAAATAATAACCAAAAAGTATTATCTAATACCCAATTATGGGTTTATACAATCATTACTTGGATTTTATTCGTATCTGCAGCAGCAGTGGTAGAATTACCATTTATGACATCAATTGTTACTCCTTTTTCAAATACTATAGGGTATTTTATGGTACAGAAAAAGGCAGATGTATTGATTAGTGATATGTTGTCTAATTATGAAAATACAACAGATAAAGAAGTAAAAAGAATTCTTAGACAAATCAGTTCCGATAATTCTTTGTTGCTTAATTCAATGACTCTTACTAATGCACGATATGTGTGGACACAATTTGTGGGGGAGGATGCAAATAATACAGAAACAAATAATACATTATTTGACCAATTGGATAATTTACTACAATATAAATATTTTATTGGAAAATGTGTGTGGTATATATACACTGGAATATTGGTATATTTTTTATTAGCATATTACAATACAAAATTTACAAGTTCATTATCATAATTGTATTATTTAAATAATGAAAAGGGTGAAATATATATTTTAGCATTATTTAATAGATGAGCAGAAAAATGAAAGTATCGATGTTCACAATCTTCTGATTGGTCCTTTGATTTTGACAATGGTGTATTTTTATTTAATAGGTGTTTATTTT
>Ga0214923_10002827_pt1 | contig 22502 bp, 29 predicted proteins | sample LL1510_MetaG_FD_177993 | JGI IMG/M metagenome (GOLD analysis project Ga0214923, IMG submission 177993) | Freshwater microbial communities from Lake Lanier, Atlanta, Georgia, United States - LL-1510 | ecosystem: Environmental > Aquatic > Freshwater > Lake | place: USA: Georgia | collected...
CTGATGGACAACCCTATTTTCATATAGAATATCTTATTGACCATGTTCTTAAATTAACACCAGAGGAAAAAGAAGAAAATAAAAGATATTGGATGAAAGATGGTGCCGGTGCAGGAGCCGCTGCGGGTGGTGAGCCTGGTGCAGAAGGTGGTGGAGAAACTGGTGAAGTGGGTGGTGCTCAAGCAACACCTGAAGCAGGTGCTCAAACGACACCTGAAGCACCAACCGGTGGAGCAGAAGGTGGTGAAGCTGGTGGAACTGAAGCTGGTGGAGGCTCAGAATTTGAGTTCTAAGCTCTAAAGTAAGTAGTAACTTTCTCGTTATTGATATAAAAGCCAACAACTTGTAATGAGTTGTTTATACCCATCTTTAAGATTTTCGGAAAAATATCAAGTTTTATACCTAAACTTTGAAGTTCTGTAACTAATTTACCCATTTTAGTTTCAAGTATTTTATAATCTATTTTTAATTGCAGAATAGTTAAGTCTGTATTAATCTTGAGTGAAATTTTTTTTATTGATATTGCTGAGGTGGATAGTGAAGTTAAAGTAGCAGTTCCGTCTGAAAAATCACAAAGAATCGGAGGGTTTATATCTTCGATTTCAAAAAGACATTTCTCACCTAATAAGGTACTTATTTTAATATCTCGAATACAAGTGTCATAATCTTTATATTTTTCCAATAAAGATTTAAAGTTTTGAATATTATTAATTTCTGAGTGTAAATCTATCGTGTATTCCATATCTATTTTTTTCTTTCAGATATGGTTTGTTTCATTTTTTGATAGATTTTTTTGTTTTGAATAGGATATTCAACACCGTGGTTTTCTTTTAGAGTTTGTTTTCTCTTAGCTTCAGAACACTTTCTACAATAGTAGAATCCCCATTTATTATCATATTTAACATAGTTCTTAAATATGACCTCTTTCTCAAGTCCACAAGTATCACACTTACAAAGTATTTTATGATGAGAACCCTTTGATAGTAATTCTACTGGAATATTCACATCATCCCCAATAGATACTTCATATCCAAGGTCATCGAAATATTGATAATTAGACTCATTTACTCTGACTTTAATTTCTCTTGTGAGGATCATAAAAAACCAACAAATTTTAATGTATATATCTTTACTTATCATGTCTCTGTCCGATTCTCTATAAAAAATCCACCTTTATTTTTTCTCGGTTTCTTAAAATTATAGATATTAAATATGAGACGTAGATGTAATATTTGTGAATTCGTTGGTGAGGATTTTGATTTCTTCAAAATAAAGAAAAAAGTTTGTGATGCTTGTTTGAAAAAGATAAATGATGATAAGCAGTTTAAAAGAAAAGAAAAGAAAGAAGAAAGAAAAGAGTATCTAAAAAACTGGAACCTTGAACATAAAGAGGAAAAGAAAGAGTATAACAAGAAATATTACCAAGAGAATAAGAAAAACTTTTTTGAATATCAAAAGACTTATATGCAAAAATTGAAAATCGATGAACCTGAAAAATATAAAAAAAGAAGAGGATATGAACGTGTAAAAATTAGAAGAGAAAAAGATCCTCTTTTTAAGTTTAAGTGTAATCTTAGGAATTTAATTAAAAATTCACTTACTAAACAAGGATATACTAAAAAATCAAAAACCTATGACATCGTTGGAGTCGAATTTCAGGACTTCAAAATTTATATAGAAACTAAATTTGTAGAAGGTATGTCTTGGGAAAATTATGGTGAGTGGCACCTCGATCATATAATACCGATATCATCCGCTAAAACTGAGAAAGAACTCATTTTATTGAATAAATATACGAATTTTCAGCCTCTTTGGGCTATTGATAATATTAGAAAGTCCAACTTTCTATAAACAATCCACCTTTATTTTTTCACGGTTTTTAACCTTTCATATATACTATCAAAATAAAGACAATAATTTCATGAAATCAGTCCTAATTGTAGAAAACTCAACTAACTCGTTGGCTCTTAACGAGAACAGTGGTCAGAAGGATCAATTTGTACTGGGTGGTATTTTCACAGAGTTCGATGTTAAAAATCGTAACGAAAGAGTTTACACCGCTGATAGATTTATCCCTTGTTTAAATGAATTAAATGAGAGAATTACAAATCTTGGTGTTGTATATGGTGAATTTGATCATCCAGATGTATTTGATACTTCTCTATCAAGAGCATCTCACATTGTGAGAAAAGCTTCTTTTGTAAAAGAAAGCAACAGAGTAGAAGGTGAAATTAGACTTCTTAATACTTACTGGGGTAAGGAAGCAAAAGCTTTGGTCAACGATGGTTGTCCTATTTTCGTTTCTTCACGTGCAGCTGGCGTTACTGAGTCTGATGGAACGGTTACATTGAAAAAATTATTTACATATGATATCGTAGCAGATCCAGGTTTTTCTTCTGCAAAAATGACAGTTAAGACTCTTAATGAGTCTTTAGGTTATTCTAATCCGAAGGCTAACTTTAGAATTTACGAGATGTCAGATGAATCAAAAATTAACGAACTATTCAACATGAATGCTAACGATTTTGTAACGAAAAAACAATTGACCGATTACTCAAAATATTTGATTAATGAGTTGGCTTCTACAAAGAAGACGGTAACATCGGCTCTTTCTAAAGGAAACTTAAATCCTAAGAAGTTAGAACAACTTCTTGAATATTATGAAGAGTTAAATAAAACTAACTCACAAATTGTTAAGTATCTTGATTACTTAGCAGAAAAAGTACAAGTTGTGGTTAATGAGAATACTACTCTTAAATCTACTACTGAGAAACTTATCAAACATAATGATTATTTAGCTGAAAATCTTGAAAAGGCTATCAACTATTCTGAGTATATCGCTGAGAATCTTGATAAAAACATCGAATACTCTGAGTATATTGCTGAGAACCTTGACAAGAATATTTCTTATGCTGAATACATCGCTGAGAACCTTGATAAGTCAATCTCTTATGGTGAGTACTTAGCTGAAAACCTTGACAAGAACATTGCTTACTCTGAATATTTAGCAGAGAATCTTGACAAGAACATTGCTTACGCTGAATATATCGCTGAAAATCTAGACAAATCTATCTCTTACGGAGAATATTTAGCAGAACACTTAGATAACTCTATTGCTTACTCTGAGTATCTTGCTGAACACGTAGAAGGTAATATTGCATACTCTGAATATATCGCTGAGAATCTTGATGATAACATCGCTTACTCAGAATATATCGCAGAAAACTTAGACAAATCTATCTCTTATGCTGGTCTCATCGCTGAAAGATTAAATAGTGGAAAACTATTAGAATCTATGGGTGAAGAAGAAACATTTCCAACTTTAAAAGCTGCTGGCTTTGAAAAAGTTGAAGAAGAAGAAGAGGAAGAAGTTAAAACATGGAACGATGAAGAAGAATCTCCAGCTCATGAAGAAACTCCTGAAGAAGAATGTGGTCCAATGGCTACTGAAGAAGAATGTGGTCCAATGGCTACTGAAGAAGACGAGGAGGAAGAAGTTCATGGTGAAGAAGAATCTTATGAAGTTTCAGGTGAGTCTGACACTGAATTATCACAATCTATTGATAAATTGATCGAAGAAGCTAAAAACGTAAAGCTGCTGAAACATCCGATCTACATTTTTTAAAGTTTTTAAACAAATCTCAGGTTGATAGTTTCTACAATCTTACAAACGAAGAACAAGAAACTGTTAAACTTTACATAAACGAAAAAAGTTTCTTCACTACATCTGATGTATTGAAGTTAATCTCTGAGGCTTTGAGTGCAAAAAACGAAACTCTTGAAGAAAGAGTAATCAGATTGATGCCTGAAAACATCAAGCCAATCTGGAATCAATTAAACGAGAGTGCTAGAAAATCTATCCTTTCACAGGCTAGACTTTACCCAGATGATGTTATGAAAACTGAATCTCAGGTAGAACATTTCTGGATGACTAGAAATCTCAAGAAAAATGAATCTGTTACTAAGAAATTAGTTGCACATGAAGCATTAATTCAAGAAGATAAATTATCTGATAAAGAGTTAACAGCTATTATGGAAAGATTCAAAAACCTTTAATCTCAGGCTAAAGAGATAAAAACTAAAAAAAATTAAAAATTATGTCACACATTAGAATAGACAAACAAAAAGCGGTTAAGAAGTGGGCTCCAGTATTGGAGAACATGGGTGTGTCAGGAGAAAGAGTAGAATGGATGGCTGAATACGCTGAATTCCACTCAATCAATGAAAACGCTTACGCTAACGCAACAACTGCTGGTATGGGTGCTGTTACAGCTCCATCGCCTGGTACAATTCCAGGATACTTGAATGGTGGTGGACAGGGTTTTGGCGCAGGTAATTACTTAACAAATGGTGGTATTATCGGTTCAGGAGATCTTGGTCAAAACTTACTTCCAGTAGCAATGAAAATCGCAGCTCAAACAATCGGTTTAGATTTGGTAGCTGTAAAACCAACACCAGGTCCAAAAATTGACTTACTTTATATTGATTTTCAATATGATGATTTGACTAACGGAACAACTACTGGTCGTCCTCAAGTTTTCAAAATTACTTCAGCAAATGGTTCAACTGATTTGACAAACATCAATGCACAACTTGCAGCTAAAGTTGCTAGTGTATCTGGTGCTGTTCTTACAACAGGTGGAATCCAGGGTGCAAGAGTTTGGGCCGCTATGGGAACTGCTTCAACAATCCCTGGTTTTCCGAATCTTTGGAATAATGGAGCTCTTGCCACTAATGGTCTTGTAACTTCTGATCCAACAACTACATCAGCTGGTGCTGCTGGTTGGGCTGAATTTCTTGGTTTCTCTCGTATCGATGGTTATCCTATGTTTAAGGCTTATCGTCAAGCTAACTCAGGTAATGTAGGTGGTACATTTGCTCCAAGTTATCCTTATGCTTATGACCAAACTCTGAATACTTTTGGACCTACTGGTTCTTTAGTTGATCAGATTAGAGCAATTGGTGCTACAACTTCAGGAACAGTTACTCTTTCGTTGATTTCAGCTCTTGAAGATCAATTACCTGGATTCTCTGCAAACTGGGAAGCATCTTCAGCATCTGGGGATTACCCTATGGATCGTGCAACTGATGACAATACATACGCAGGTATTATCGGTCCAAAAATTTCTTCTAAATCAGTCGCTGTAGGTACAATTGAAGTATCAACTGCTCTTAGAAGAACTGAAATTGAAGATATCAAAGCTAACACTGGTATGGACATCGTACAAAAGATGGAATCTATCCTTGTTAATGAATTATCTCAAACAATTTCAAAACAGATTGTAGCTAAGATTTTCGAACTTGGTGAAACAAATAGAAGCACTGCTCCTTTGGCAGGTGGTTATACTACATTTGTATCAGCCTCAGCTTCAACTATTTTTGACTTGAACACAGCTTATGCTTCTACATTGGTTGGTGGTGAGACAACTCACGCAGTTCAAAGAAAACTTATCACTAAGATGGCTCACGCATCAAACTTCATTGCGACAGAAGGTCGTGTTGGTCCTGCACAATTTGCAGTAACAAACGGAGGTATTGCTGCAGCCCTTATGGATATCGCTGGTTACACAATTAACCCAGTTAAATCAAAAATGAATGGTGCTGGTCAATTATATCCAGTAGGAACAATCGGAGATATTCAAATCTACGTTGACCCTTATATGAGATATAACGACAACAGAATCGTTCTTGGTAGAAAGAACAATCCTGATCAACCAGGTCTTATCTTCGTACCTTACTTGATGGCTCAGTCTATCAGTGTAATTTCTGAAGCTACTTTCGCTCCAAGAATGTTGTTACGTTCAAGATATGCGATAGCTGATGTAGGATTCTTCCCACAAAAGCAGTATATGACTATCAGAGTTATTGATAACAATCAATTACTTAACTAATCTGTAAAAAAGATTATAGAAAAACCCTCTCAATTGAGAGGGTTTTTTGTTTTTATAAAGTAATATATAAACAATATGATTAAGAAATTCAAATTATTTAAAGAATCTAAAAAAGATAAATTTCCAAATTTGAAGAGAATGGAAATTGATGATTATAGTATCATAATTGGTAGAGATTCTCTTTCTAACGACCATCTGACAACTATTATGGCCGATCCAGAAGACCTATGGTTTCATGTTAAGGGCGTGCCAGGTAGTCATATAATCATTCGTCAAAAAGATAAATTAATTACTAATGATGTTAAGAAAAAAGTAGCTGAATTGGCCGCAAAAAACTCCAAAGCTAAAGGGGATTGTGTAGTTGTTTGTTGTAAAGCTAAGTTTGTTAAAAAGGATTCAGATATGAAACCTGGACAAGTCAAAGTAGATTATAAAAATGCTGAAGAAATCAATATTACAATTTAATATATACTAAAAATAAATTATACTGATGCCAAAAGGACCATTATTAGCATACTCAGACAAACTTTACGATATATTTGATGATATTGGTGATAAAGTTTCTGATCAATTAATGAAAATAGAAGGAGATCCTATTTTAGATAATGAAATAGGTATTGAGATGGTTGATAAATCATCACAAGATTGGTCATTTGATGTTAAAATCGGTGGTAAATATCGACCAATGAAAGTCGGTCAATTTATAAGATACTTTCTTGGTACAACTTTCACAGAAGAAGAAATTAAATCTTTCACTCAAAAATACAATTTATTGAAGAGAGGTAAACCACTTCCAACTATTTCTAAAGACCTTCCGGTGAGTAAATCAGTAAAAGTAGAGGTACCTAAGTTTACTTGGAATCCAAAAGATGTTAGGTCTACATTCATTAGTCTAGTCACAGAAACTTATCCACACGGTCACGAAGAAGAAGTAGTACCTTTTATTGCTCAAGCAGGTCTAAAGAAAGATGAATTTGGTAATTATTATAAGATAATTGGTAAATCAGAAACGATGTTTACTTCACACTTAGATACTGCTGATAGAAAAAAATCAAAAGTTACTCTTTATTCTGAAACGGCGGATGGTCAAGAACACTTTATGAGTGATGGTACTACTATTTTAGGAGCTGATGATAAGGCTGGTGTTACAGTAATGTTATATTTGATAGCTCATAATATACCAGGTGTTTACTATTTTTTTATTGGTGAAGAACGTGGTGGTATTGGATCAGGTAAAGTATCATCTATTTTTGAAAAAGTAGAACATTTAAAAGGTATTAAAAGATGTGTTTCTTTTGATAGAAGAAATTATTATTCAGTCATTACTGAACAATTAGGTATGGAATGTTGTTCAGACCAGTTTGCTCAGGCATTAGCTGACCAATATAATGCTCAAGGAATGAAATTTAGTTTAGACCCTACTGGTATTTATACAGATTCAGCATCTTTTATTGACCAGATTCCAGAATGTACAAATATATCAGTTGGTTATTTTGACGAACACACAACTAAAGAATCTCAAAATATAACTTACCTTCAAAAATTGGCTAAAGCATCAGTTAATATCAAATGGGAAGATTTACCAACCGCTAAGAAAGTTGGTTTAGATGAGGAAATTTTGGCTAAATATGGTAAATTTATCAGTGAGTTTAAAGCAACTCCATTTAATTTAGAATGTAAAATTATAGGAGATAGAGGTAAAGCATATGTGAAAATTGAAATGGATGAACCAGATGTTGATTTAGTATCAGATGACCTTCTAAATCTTTCATATCTATTCAATAAACATGATATAGATCCACCACTTACATTTGATGATGAGTTTATCAAAATGGAATTAGAGAAGAGTAAAGGTTATGGATATTATAGAAAGTATTTAGATAGTTTCAATCAATTTAATGAAGCTTGGAATGATGATAATTTAGATGACTGGGATGAGTATCAGTATAAGCCAACTAAAAAAGGTTATCAAGAAGAAGAGTTTGAAAAAGAACAAGAAGATGATAGAGGTGAAGGTGAAATGGGTGAATTGGCTTACTGGATTAGACAAATGTTCAAAGCTAATAAAATTGAATCCACAGTTGAAAGTGAGAATTACGATTTGATAGCTTACATTTTCTTATCAAAGAGAGAAAAAATGAGTAATCTATTGAATGTATTTGAAGTTATAGATAAAATAAAGAAAGATCTTTTGACTACTTATAGTGCTGAAGTGGAATTGTATGAGAATAAACAGGGATATCCAGTATTGAAGTTCACTTTTAGTTATGATGCTGAGATTCCAGATAATGATGATGAGATTGAGATGGAAGACGAAAAAGCTCCTTTTTAAAATATTCTAAAAACAATTTTGGAAATTAATATATAAGATGTATATTTGTAAAATCAAAACGGGGGCGTAATGTATTGATTCGCGGGCGTAGAGATAAATAAGCAAGTATCGGTTGGTTACATACCCGATTCATAAATTAAGTGACGAATGTCGTAAACGGCAACACAAATGAGTTAGGAACCAGTGCTGATTTAGTAGCTGCCCTACAAAACAACTTGCTCGTGGTGAATGAGCTTGAAGTAGCTTAATTGATACTTCAAAAAAATTCTCCTCTGAATCACAACAGATAAAAATAGTGATAGTTTTTTGTGAGTGGTTTTACATACGAAAAAACTCAATATTTTGTTAGATTTAGAAAAATTTGACTAAGCTTGTGAACGATTAGTTATAACTAACCGAGGAAGACGAGGTTTCGAACCCTCCGCCTCCACTAAACGAAAGAGAATTGAGAAATCAATTCTCTTTTTTGTTTAAACAAAACACTAAAAAGATTTTATAATAACAAATAAAACTATGATAAACTCATTTTCTGGTCGCTGGTCTTTCTTGTCTAATTTCTATCCATGTAAGATAGTTCACCAGGGTATTACTTATCCTTCAACAGAACATTATTATGTTGCTATGAAAGTTAATGATGATCAAGTAATAAATGGTCAATTTTATCCTAAAGCTGATGTTAGAGAAATGATTGCTCATATTTCAACACCTGGTCAAGTTAAAAGGTTTGGTAGGACTTTAAAACTAAGAAAAGATTGGGATAATGTTAAGTTTGAAGTTATGGAGTGGTGTCTTCGTGAAAAGTTTAAAGATGAAAAGCTAAAAGAAATGTTACTTCAGACAGGAGATGAAGAATTGATTGAGGGTAATTATTGGCACGATGTTGTGTGGGGTGTTTGTAGTTGTCAGAAATGTGGTAACAAAGGTGAAAATAATTTAGGTAAATTACTAATGAAGATTCGAAGTGAAATCAAAGGTGAACAAAACAAAAGACCTTCATTAGAAGATGTTTTATTTCCAAAAAAATAATAAAAATAATGAGTGTAATATCGTATTTCGGAGGTAAAAGCTCCAACACATTTATTGAGTTCATCAATAAACAAATACCAAAAGATGGTTCAATTAAAACCTATTTAGAACCATTTTCTGGATCAATGGGAACTTATATGGATGATGATACTCTTCAATTTGAAACCGTTATCTATAACGATAAAAATAGGCACCAAGTTAATCTTTATCGTTGTTGTGCTGAACCTGAGAAGTTTCTTCCCTATTTAGAATCTCTAACTCAACCCGGTGGTTTAATTCACACTTTAGAAACTGAACCACTTAAAAAGTGGGACTTTTATAAGTCAATTTATAAAGAGTATCAAAAGAATACTTTTCTTGATGATATGAACTTTGACATTCCGGATTTTGAAAATGCGGCTATTTATGCTTTCCTAATCACATCCGCCCACAATTCTGTGTATCCTCGTGGTGCTGGTTATAATGGTTACAAAAAAGATAAAGATAAAATTAAATTAGAAACTTTGATTAAGAAATTAAAGAATAATACTTATACTAAAAAACTTCAATCTATAACAGAGTTCAATAATATTGATTTTGAAGAGTTAATTTTAAAGTATGATTCAGAAGATACTTACATCTATCTAGATCCGCCTTATTTCAGACCTGATGAAAATGGTGAAGATGATGCTAAAAGACTTTTTTGGTATGGCGCTGATAAAGAAGGCATGTTTGGACCAGCTTCACATCGTAGATTACTTGAGTTGTTAAAGACAACCAAATCTCGTTGGTCACTTTCATATTATTATTTCCCTCTTTTGGAAGAATTATTACCAAGAGATAAATATCGTTGGACTGAAAAAGAGGTATTTAGAAGTTCAGCACATGGTGGAAACAACTCTGAATTAAAAAAAGAGATGGCTAAAGGTACTGAATTACTAATCATGAATTATGACGAAAACTTTAACAAAATCTAATGATTCCAAAAATTACACATTGTGATGAATGTAAAGTCCCCAAAGGTTGGGGACATGAAGTGATATTCGTTAATAACGAATTATATTGTGGAAAGCTTTTAGTATTTAAAAAAGGATGTAAGTTTTCTATGCACTATCATCTTAAAAAAGATGAAACCTGGTATGTTAATGAAGGTGAGTTTATTTATCGTTGGATAGACACCGATAAGGGTGAAACTAAAGAAACTATCTTGAAAATTGGTGATTCGGTCAGACAATTTCCAGGTATGCCTCATCAATTAGAGGCTTTAACAGATGGTGTTGTTTTTGAAGTATCAACACAACATTTTGATAGCGATTCTTATCGCATATGGAAAGGTGATGTTTTAAATGGCTAGAGTTTGGGTTAATGGAACATTTGATGTTTTGCATCGAGGACATCTTGAGTTATTGAATTATGCTTCAACTTATGGTACAGTTAGAGTTGGTATTGATACTGATAAACGAGTTAAGCAGTTTAAAGGTGATTCAAGACCAATTAATATCCTGAAAGATAGAATCTTTATGATGGAGAACTTGAAATCAGTGAATAGTGTAGTTTCTTTTGATTCTGATGAAGAATTGGAAAATCATATAAGATCTTGGAACCCACATTATATTATCATCGGTAGTGATTATAAAGATAAAAGAGTTGTAGGTTCTCAATTAGTTGAAAAAGTAATATTCTTTGATAGAATTGAAGGATATTCATCAACAGAAAAAATAATTCAAATGAATTGCGAAAAATATTAGTCACCGGTGGTCTAGGGTTTATTGGTTCCAATCTTGTTGATAAGTTGGTCAGTGATAATCAAGTCTGGGTTATTGATGATTTGTCTTCTGAATCATCCTCTAAAGAATATATTAATCCTAAAGCCAATTATGTTTTTAAGAGCATAATTGATATCTTAGAAATTAGTGAGTTAGAAAATATAAATTTTGATGTTGTATTTCATTTAGCCGCTAAAGCTAGAATACAGCCTTCATTTGAAGATCCTGTTACTTATTTTGATACTAATTCTCTAGGTACTATAAAATTATTAGAATATGCTAGAAAGAGCTCTGTCAAATTCTTTATTTATGCTACTACTAGTTCTAAAAATCATAAAGAGGGTAAGTTTTTGACACCTTATACTTTCTCGAAAGTTATTGGAGAAGAGATATGTAAATTATATTCTGATATTTATAATATGAATATATCTTTAGCCACTTTTTATAATGTTTATGGTCCACGGGAACCTAAAATTGGTGAGTGGGCTACCGTTGTTGCCAAGTTTGAAAGGCAATTATTAAACGGCGAATCACTTACCGTAGTTGGTGATGGAGAGCAAATGAGAGACTTTACTCATGTTAGTGACATATGTGATGGTCTTATTGAGATTAGTAAACACAATTTTAAATTTCAAAACTTTGATTTAGGTAGAGGAGAACCAACCAAAATTATTGATTTAGCCAGAATGTTGAGTAATAATATTGTATTTGTCAATAAAAGAATTAACGAAGGTGATTATACTAATTCCAACTGGGAAAAAACTGAATCACTTATTGGTTGGCGAGCTAAACATAATCTTAAAGATTATATAGAAAAAATAAAACAAATGAATGGACAAACTTCTTGACCACTTAAATAATGTAAAATATGAAATTGATGTAGATTGTTTTAAAAAATGTAATTTACCACACATTCAACCAGAAATCTGTAAACTTTCTGTAAGTTTACCGATTGCTTCTGAGACATTTTTTAAAAGTGAAAATGAATATCATAGTAAGTTTGAGTCAATGGTATTATCTGAAATGTCTCAATCCATAGTTAAAAAGATTCTACAACACATTTTCAACAATGGTAAGAAGTCATTTATAGATTTAACAAATCGATTTGGCACCGCCGCAACACAATTTGAAAACGCCGCAAGTCGATCACGTAAGATAATTGCTAAAATTCATTATGATTTGCCACAGAAATACTTAATCACTGGTGGTAGACTTGCTTCCGATTACATTATGGATTCTTCAGCTTTTGTGAATCTTCCTTTTTCCAATAATATTACTAATAATGGTGGTTTGATATACCCTTCGGGTAGTATTCATTTACAAACCAAGAGAGATGTTTGGATTGACCCCTTTATGAGATGGGATGATAATCATATTTTATGTTTTGATGAAGTTAGATTGGACATTTCTAATTTCTCATTTTCAATCAAGAATGAGGCCACTTTTCGACCTCAAGTCTTAGTTTCGTTAGATTTAAGATTTGAAGTGATTAATGCAGAGGCATTTTTTATCTATGAAGATGATTATAAGAAAAACTGGGATATTCAGTCTATTGTAAAACAAGAAGATAGAGACAAGAAAATTGACTATATACTAGATGGAAATCAAGAATCTGGATCGAATAGTCAATTTGGGATTTACTTTTACGATAAATTGGAATCGTGATATTACTATCATGTACGAAGATTTCTCATCAGATGAGTTTTCAATTGGTGAGGATATATTTGTTCTTGTCTATACTTATCCCTTAACTGCTCAATATACATTTTCAGACGCTATCGAAGTTGTGGTTGATGAATTTAATGCTTGGTATTCTACTAACTCTAAAACATTAGAGGAGTGGTTAGATACAAAAAATGATTCTATCAGAGAAAGAATCATTTCGTTGGGTGATATTACTAATAAAATAAATCGTCAGTTAAGAATTGATGATTTGTTGAATGAAGAATATGATTTTTAAATCAATTATTTCTTCAAATCTTTTTTATATTCCGCAATATCTTCTCTCCATAAAGATATTAGTCTGTCACATTCTTCAGCGCGTTCTTCGTATTCCTTAGATTTTTCTTTATAATCTTCTTTTAATTTTAAATTTTCCCTGATCTTTCTTTCTAAATCTTTAATCTCTTCTTCTAACTCTTTTATATCTGATTTAGATAATTTTTTTGATTCTTCTAAAGCATCTAATTTATCTTCGACTTCAGCTTTAACTAAATCATCATTTTTGTGAGTTACTTTGTTATACTTATATTGATGGTCTTGATTGACAGCTCTCACCTGATCAGCCTTTTTGAATTGTCTTTTCATTTTCTTCAATTCAGCCTCTTCTTGTGGTTCGTGTTGAATAAAATCCTTATAATTTACAATCTTTCTATTACCTGTATTGAAAGTTGGAGTTGAATCTTTATAATTCATAACAAAGTTTAATTTTTATTATATATTAAGAATAAAAAACCTTATTTTAGCAACATGAATGCCATTAAAAAACTCCGAGAGATGGGTTTTAGAAAAACTCAGTTTCATAAGGTTGGATATGATTCGACTACTTATGAGTCTATAATGGTGCCTGATAGTGAAGAAACTAAATGGGAATATAAAGACGGTAAAAGAGTTTCTGTCAAAGTAGAAAAGAAACATCCTAAATCAGATTCATTTTGGACTCTCAGATATAGTGAGAATTACATTCTTTGGGCCCTGGTGAAGAATCATCAGATTGATAAGATTTGGCTTGAAAATAAATTAGTTAAGAATAAAAATAAGAATGTTTGGAATCGGTCAAAAGATGATGAAAGAATCGAATTGATATTTGACCTTTCTAAAAGAGAATCATTTCCATTGATTGGTAAGAACCAGATTATGAATCTATTTCCAAAGGAAGTTAGGAGAGATTTTTTGCTAGAACAACTTTTTGGCATTTAATATATAAACAAAAAATTAACATCATGAAGCATCTTAGAGGATTTAATGAGAATGTGTTTAAAGATATAATGGAATATCCGGCTAAAAAGTATAAAGAGGGTAGAGAAAAATATCTTTCACAATTTAAAAAAAATTATGAAGAAAGAACTCCTGCTGAAAGAATAATAGTTCAAGCTTTATATTTTATTGAATATGTTGGTTACTCTAAAGATGAACTCAGATATTTGGGCGCTATTGAGGCTGTTTTGGTTCTAGAGGAATTTTTAGATCCTGGAAGTAAGTTTAATTTTAAAGAGAAGGAGAATAAATTTTTATTTTTCACGTATAAAACCAAAGAAAGTTATCGTGAGGTTATTTTAAGAAGTGCTAAAGAATATTTACAACAAAAAGGTGTTCTTTAAATAAAATATCCCTATATTTGTATTATTATGAAACTTTGACTACATAATTATTAGTGTCTGTGAGAAAATTACTCACCAGAAATCCTATTGCTTAAAAAATAAAAACTAATAATTATGGAACAAATCATTATAGAAATAAGAGCCGCTGAAGGCGGCCAAGACTCAAAACTACTTGTTGAAGATTTAAGAGATATTTATCTCAAAACTGCCAGAACTAATAACTTTGATTACAAAGTTGTTAATCGTGATGGATTTACCTCAATTTGACTAACCGGTAAAGGTGTAAAAAAACTTTTCAGAAATGAAAGTGGGCCTCACCGTTGGCTTCGTGTCCCTCCTACCGAAAAAAAAGGACGCACACAAACTTCAATTATAACCGTTGCCCTGGTTGATCCAAACGATAAATTGGAATTCTCACTGAATAGAAATGAGGTAGATAGACAATATACTCGTAGTGGCGGAAAAGGCGGACAAAATGTGAATAAAGTTAGTAGTTGTGTAATTTTAACACATCGTCCTACTGGTATCCAGGTTAAGTGTCAAGATACCAGAGATCAGTATAAAAATGAAGAAATTGCTTGGCAGCGACTTGAAGAGAGATTGAAATCAATCGAAGAAGAAAAATGGAATAAAAAGGTTTATCAAAACCGTTTAGATCAGGTTGGTTCAGGTTCAAGATCAGATAAGAAGCGTTCTTATCGTATTAAAGAAGATTTGGTAATTGACCATGAGAGTGGAAAACAATGCTCTTTCAGAGATTTTAGTCGAGGTAAATTAGAACTATTATCGTAATAAAAAAACCCAGTCAAATGACTGGGTTTTATTTTTTCTCAATTATATTAAATACTTCACCTCTTACACCTTCACCTTCTGTTCTTTTAGTCATTTTAAAATCGCTCAATATTGGAAGACCTCTTAGAGCTAAGTTTAATTTTCTATCAGTATATTCAGAGGCATCAGATTTAATGATTATTTTATTGTCCTCAAAATTAACAAGCGTAGAATATCCGAAATCGGATTTCAATTTATCAAATCTATCTCTAATTGCAGTGTAAAGTCGATATAATTCTGGATCTTCTTCTAATTCTATTTGTTCATCTGATAAAATAATGACTCTTAATGCACTAGAGTTTATTATTTCAACATAAGTTTTACATCTTTTAGAGATTAACCTAAGTTGATTAAAAAGTTCATAAAATCTATCATCATTATATATAACACTTAGATTTCTTGTTATTTTATTTAAGCCCATGTCTTTAAGATTTAAAACCAAAAGATATGCTATTTTATCTTCTTCAGAAGTTGGTTTTTCGTTAATCCATCTCATATCATTTGATTTTTCATTAAAATAACCTTTTCTTAAATCAAACTCAAGATTCAACTCATCTTTTAAATCTTGAGTTAAATCTTGAATCAATTCATCATCTAATTCAAGTCCTTCAAATAATTGACTAAATCTTAATATACTATTTTTCATAAACTGCTATTGAGAATTTTACGTGTATTGTTTTTTCTTCTTCTGATTTACTTGTTTCTATTTCGAAGTCATAACTTATATCATAAAAACCCTCCACTTCATTTAATTTTGTAAAACAAGTTTCTAAACATTTTTTAACTTCTGCTAATTCATCAATCATTGCTAAATCAACATTATAGATTTTTTCTAAAACTATTGAGTAGAGTTTTTTAACTTGTGAAGTTGAACCATCTGGATGTTTAATAAAGAATCGACCTTCTTTTTCAAACGCCTTGTTAATTAAGACTCTATATCCGTGTTTTTTAAACTCTGGAAAGAAGTCATTAAAAGATGAGTTTATCCTTTTGTGATAACTCGATTTCTTTTTTTCTAATTTTTCACCAGTTTGTTCAGGTGCTAAATAAACTTTCAGTGTGTTTTTACTTTTACTAACATCATAAAGAAACCAATCATCTAAGTTTTTAAGTGAATCCATTAAGGTAGATTGAATCAATCTAATATCTTGAGGAGTTTCAATATAAACCCCAACAATCGGTAAGAAACCGGCAGCTCCAAAAGCTTCCATTTGCTCATCATTACTGGTCAATTGAAACTTCTGACCTTTTGGACTTTGTAAAAAGAACTCACATTTGATTTCGACTTCCCATTCATCTTCAACATCTGAAAGAGCATCAAAAATCTCATCTTCGGTAATACCCCAAACAGATGAAATTAGGTCATCTTTTTTTCTCCAATTGTGTAAAAAAGCTTCGTCAATTTTTCTGATGTGTTTCATTTATGATTTCAATTTTTTATCTAATAAGTGTGCAATATTCTGTCCTATGAAATAGTGAATGTTATCTAGAGTATCCGTTTCAGCTGTTAAAATCTCATCCATAAACTTGAATTGAAATTTATAAAGGTCTGTATGATCCTCATCATCACTTGGTTTATCAATTTTGTAGATTGAAAGGTCAATTTTATAGTTGTTATTGATGTCTATCTCAAAGTCAAAAGTTGTTTTATCACAGGGTGTGGTTTTAAACTTAGGTTCATATTTAACATCAAATACTGAATAATCAGTTATATCATATCTTCTCATATAATAATTAAGGAACATCGCAGGAGCCTCGATAAAGTCAGACAAGATTTTAATATCTTCTCCGAAATTGCCTGATTCTATTATATCCTCAATTTTTCTTTTCAAATCCATCACATTTTTGAACTCAATTTTGTGATAAACGCAGTTAATATCATACAGATAAATGAATGAATTATCTATGACATGCCTTTTATCTAAATCAGTTTTAAAAATGAACTTAGTATGTATAATTGATGTATCTTCAATCGATAATCCGTGTATAGATATAACTAATCGATAGAACTCTTCATCAGTTGATAATTCATATACCGTATCAACTGATTGAACTAATCCTTCTTCATCTTCGAAGACATCTTTAAATGTTTGCTCTATTTCTGCTATTCTAATCATATTTATTTGAATTGTTTGTCATAAGCTTTTTGCTTCATCTTCATGATTTTACCGATATAGTTGTTTCTTCTTAATAATTTAAAAAGAAGATTACCTATACCAAACTCACCTTCTTCTTCAAGTGCTCTTTCTCTTAGTTTTTTAATCTTTTCCCAAACTTTTTTGATTCTATCTTTAACTTCTTCAAAAGATAGTTCATCAACCATCTCTTCAATGTCATCGACCTCCATCATAATTGTTTTGCCTTTTTCGGCTATTAATTTCTCATCTGGTTCAAAATCTACCTTTTCAGGTTTTTTAATCCACTTATCATTCATAAGTGAATAAACACCTCCCATTCTTCCTCCTTTGATAGCCGCTCTTAAATCATTCTCATCTTGGATAGCAACTTCTACATCATATCCTTTAATCTGAATATCGTGAGCTTGATTCCATTGTTTTTTTGATAAATCACAAAGCTTTTCCACGAGAACTAAGTTTTCGTCAATATCTTTATAATTGATTATGATGTGTAAATCATAATCAGAGTATTTTTCAGACCAGTTGTAATTTGAAAGTGAACCGCAAAGAACTATATCCAAAACATCGACTTCAAGATCAGTGCTATCAAAGAAGTCTTCACCAATTTTGAGTAGGCTTTCACGTATTTCTCTGTCTAATTCTCCTTCTTTCCAAACTTTTGGATTTAACTCATCTTGTATTCGAAATGATTTGACTGGATCTAAATCAGATTTTTTGAATTCCAGGAACTTTTGAAGCTTCATTTATAGTAAGTGGATTTTTAATATATATATTAAAACCGAGAATCAATAATGATTAAAAAAACTTTTCACGATTTTATTTTGACTTTAGAGGGGAACTCTGCTGATCAATCTAAGTTAGATAATGATGTTGAAGAATATAATCCAGAATCTTGGGAAAAAAACAAAGGGTTTCTCCACAGATTTCATTCGGCTTTAGAGGAACTTCCAAGTCCTTCTTGGACCGAAATCTCGATCAATTATAGTCGTAAACGACCATATGACTCTGAAGAGGTGTGGCATGATATTCATAATGAATTGAGGACGGTTGGACTGACTTGGGAAGATGTAAAAAATAATAAGGAGGTTATTCTTGATAATCTTGATTGTTATTCATCTCTGAATGCTTTTGTTGATATTATTTTATACAATTTGTATGATAAATATCCTGTTGGTGGTTGGGATGATGGTGTTGTTTCTGATTATAATGAAATTTCTATTAAATATAGATATGGATATCACCAAACAACTTATGGTAGAATCTTCTTAAAAAGATATTGGGGTAGTGTTGAAGATTTCATTGAAAAGTATGCTAAGAATATTCTTAAAGTATTTATTGAAGATACTGGTTGTATTGATAGAGCTGATATGAAAGATATTTTACAAGAAATTGATGAAAATAAAGGATTCACCGAATGGAGAGATGGTATATTAACACTTTATTTTGAGGCTTTTTATGAAAACGCAAAACATGGTATAGTATCGGCTCAAGTTCATAAATTAAATTTTGATACGTTTAAAGCATTTTTTATGAACTGGATTCATAACACCAACAATGAATTAGAGATTGAAGATTATGATGATCACCTTGAAATTGATTTCAATTGTGATTTATAAAAACAAATGATGAAAAGTGAATTATAATAGTGATATGGATAATATGAAAAAGTGTATCAAATGTGATCAGATAAAAGGACTTGAAGATTTCCCGATAAATAAAAAATCCAATTCTGGATACTCTAATAGCTGTAGAGAGTGTAAGAATAAATACCTAAAAGAGTATAATTTGAGAAATCCTGATGTTGCAAAAAAAGCTCAAAAAAAGTATAGAGAAAATAATATAGATAAATGTCGGGAAAGATCAAGAAATTACGTTGAAAGGACCAATTATAATAAAATTTGGTATGAGAATAATAAAGAAAGAAAAATTGAAAGTGATAAAGCTTGGTATGAAAATAACAAAGAGAAAAAATCTATTTCAAGTAGAAAATGGCAAGAAAAAAATAAAGAACAATATAAAGATTGGAGAAACAATTGGACCAGAGAAAAGAGAGAAAATGATTACTTATTTAGATTAAAAGAAAATCTAAAATCAAGTATTAGAAAGTCTATTACTGAGAAAAAGTTTAGAAAAAAAAGTAGTACTGTTACAATTCTCGGATGCTCTTTTGATGAATTGAAAATTTATATTGAAGCTAAATTTGAAAACTGGATGAATTGGAATAATTATGGAATATATAATGGTGAATTTAATTATGGTTGGGACTTGGACCATATCATTCCTATCTCTTCGGCCAAAAGTGAAGAAGAAATAATTAAATTAAACCATTACACAAATCTACAACCACTATGTAGTAAGACTAATAGAGATATAAAAAGAAATATAAATGATGGCAGTTACAAGACTTAATGATATTAGTGATATAAATATATTAGATGAGCTATTGAATAGCTACTTGACTATTTACGAAGATATTCAAGGATCTAAAATCTGGGTTAATTGGAACGGTAAAGAGTTTACTATTAAGCCTAAAAGTTTGAATAATGAACAAATCAATATGATTGATTTAGCCATGCAGAATTATTATAATCCTGCTATCAATTATTTCAATACCTTTGATATTCGTATTAAAGGTTTGATGCCTAAAAATTGGTCATTTTGCTTTGAATATTTCCCTGATTTAACTCCTGCTAATATAGAGTATCAAAAACTACCAAAAAATGGATTAGTTCTTACCGAAATTAACAAGTCAGGTAAATATGGTTCCAATACAGATGAACTTCAAGAGTATGCTCGTCTTTTCAATGTTGATTCTTTACCAATTATTTTTGAAGGTAAATTGTCTGATGTCATGAAAGAAGCTATCAAATATTTTATCAATACATCTGAAAATGATTTGGAATATGTTTTTGGTGAACAATCATTTGCTTTCTTTTTCTATAAGATCCTGAATCCTAATTCAGATTCTTCATTTCTAATGAACGATAAGTTTCAAGATAATCTAGAAAAGATTGTGGTCAGAGTAAAGAATAAAGATGTTTCATTTGAAATCTTAAATCCACTATATACTAGAATTTCTTCCGATAATTCAACAGAATTTACAGAGATATATACTCTCATTCTGTTGAATTTCTTAACATTTTGTCAATCGGTCAATTTAGATGATATTAAACTGAAAGGTGAAAGAAGAGATATGCTTTATATTTATCTTATTTGTAAGTTATTTAATATTTATGTTGCTGATGTTAGAGATGATTTAGAGGCATTTGAATTCGTAATACCTCAATTTTTTGATAAAGAGAAATTTAAAATTAATCGTGAGTTAATTGGTAATAAATTAACTCGTGATATTATTGATGAGTCTGATAAATTGGAATACATCTTTAAATGTATCATTGGTTCATTTAATAAGAAAAGAAAAAAACCTATTGGTGTTTTTACAGATAATACGGTCATTCTTTTCAATAATTTTGTTGATAAGATTGACACTCTTTTAGATAATCAGTTAAAGAAAATGAGAGAAGTTCAGATAACACAAGCTGGGCTACTTGATTTTGGTGATTTCTTTGATTTGAAATGGGAAAAAGATGCTGCTGGTGATGTTTATCCTGATGTTTATGATGAAATTGAGAAATCAGTCACAGAACCAAAGAAAAAGAGTAAGACAGAATTAAAACCTGGTATGATTATACCGGACACAGGTGAGAAGAAATAATATCTTTTACTTTATCTTTGTCTGTATTATATTTTATTTTTAATAGTGTAATTCCATTGTTAAGACAATATTCTTCTTTTATTTTATCTCTTTTAATTATTTCACTGAAATACTCATTCCCTCCAAAAAATGGAACAACTTTATAGTGTTGTAATCCGTTGTATTCAATACAGATATTTTTTGATGGTATAAAGAAGTCAAATTTTAACTTATATTTGTATTTGCAATCGTCAAATTTATATTCGGTTTTGAATTCAATATTTAATTCCGACAAAATATGCGCTATTAATTTTTCACCGTTTGAACTTGCACATTTTTTACATCCGGACCCAAGAATATGTGAGTGTATTATCTGTTCAAATTCACCATGATTTGGACATATAATTATTGCTTTTTTATTTCTTCCTTTATATTCTAATTTTGAGTAGTCATAGTAACCATTATGTATTTTATTAAGTGTTGATATTAAATCCTCTTTGTTACATAGTCTATTTTCGGAATCACATTTTTTACAAGGAGTTTTCATTTGTAAATGATTATCTGGTTTTTGTTCAAATATTCCATGTCTGTGACATATTATCTTAACTTTTGTTTTATTATTTTTATACTCAACAAGTGAATAATCGTATAAATTACCAAATTTATCAGTTGATTTTTTAATAAATTCGTCTTTATTGCTTTTGAAGTTATTATTTATACAATTCGGGCATTTCTGATTTTGAATATGATTATCTGGTCGTTGTTCAAATATACCATGATTTTTACATATTATTTTTACTTTCGTTTTATTATTCACATATTCAACAAGTGAATAGTCATATTCATTACCATGAATTTTTATTGACTTTTCAATGAATAATTCCTTATTTGCTCTTACTGGCATTATTTTCAATTATTTTATATCTATATCTACCTGATGGAAGTATTTCAATTTCAATCCATCCTTTTTTAACCCAAGTAGAAAGAGTGTTTCTACTTATTCCATATTTTTCCATTACTTCTTTAGCTTTCATATACTTGTATATATTAGTATATTATAAGTATCCTTGATAAAAATTTTCAAAAAAAGGGAAAAACAATTTATAATATATATAGTATAATTAAAACTTTGATAAAGCTTCAGGGTTAAAAAATAATTATTAATATGGAAAGAGAAACTATTGCTACTACAGATGTGGCAAAAAATCAAAATCAACAAACCAAAGTTGAATTAAAATTTGGTAAAAAATTCATAACTAAATCATTAAGGGGTCAGAACTATGATTTGGAAACTGCATTATCTGAGCTAGTTGATAATTCTATCGACGCTGAATCTGACAATATACAAATAATTTATCCTTCTAAGGTTGAAAGAAAAAATTCTGAATTAATCATTATCGAAGATGATGGTCGTGGTATGTCCTGTGAAGAGCTTATTAATGCGATGACTTTGGGTAGTGATCGAGAATATGATGATACTGAGATTGGATATTTTGGCATTGGTATGAAAGCATCTTTAGCTTAT
>Ga0214923_10002829_pt1 | contig 22486 bp, 13 predicted proteins | sample LL1510_MetaG_FD_177993 | JGI IMG/M metagenome (GOLD analysis project Ga0214923, IMG submission 177993) | Freshwater microbial communities from Lake Lanier, Atlanta, Georgia, United States - LL-1510 | ecosystem: Environmental > Aquatic > Freshwater > Lake | place: USA: Georgia | collected...
GGGAGAGTTTGTTTATGGCGGGATCGACGGAAGTGTGACCACTTTTGCCGTGGTGGCTGGCGCCACCGGAGCCGGGTTGAGCTCGCAGGTGATCATCATCCTGGGATTGGCCAATTTACTGGCAGATGGTTTCGCCATGGGCGTGGGATCTTATCTAAGTCACAAAAGCGAGCAACAAAACTACCAGAAGCACAAGCAGATCGAATATTGGGAGGTCGACAACCTGCCCGATAAGGAACGGGATGAAATCCGCGACATTTACCGGAATAAAGGATTTGAAGGCGACTTGTTGGAGCAAATTGTGACCACCATCACGGCTGACCGAGATCGTTGGGTGGATGTGATGATGAAAGAAGAGCTCGAGATGATGCAAGAAACTCGCTCCCCTTTAGCGATGGGCACTGTAACCTTCATCAGCTTTCTATTCATCGGCTTAGTGCCGATTACGGTGTATGTTGTCGACTACATGAACCCCTCATCAGCGCCTCTATTTGTGATCTCATCCACCATGACCGCCATTACGTTTGTGCTCATTGGCTGGCTCAAGACCTTTGTTACCAGAAGCAGTGCCATCAAAGGCATGACCGAAACTTTGTTCTTGGGAGGTGCTGCCGCTGCGGTGAGCTATTGGGTGGGCGATTGGCTCGAAAAAATGTTTTAAAAGATGTCGCCAACCCAACCAATTAACGATACAAATCAAGCCAAACACCATCAAAATCTATGGCTGGAATGGCTCCAAAGGGCAGCCAAGGAATTGAAACTCGATCAACCGGAATCCTTGATCCATACTGATGCTGACGGCATTGCGCGTGCGCCATACTACACCGCAGATGGGCCGTTTGCCAACGCCAAACCCCTCCAGCTGTACGCGGGAGATCCCGATGTCACATCCACTGCACCTCCGTGGCTGGCCGTCGCCCCGGTATTTGGTCATTCACCTGCAGGCATCAACACCAGAGCCCTTCACGCATTGCAACATGGAGGTGAGGCCATTTTATTTGATTGGTCGGGTCTATCGGCTGAACAAATCCCAGTGGCCGCACATGGTATTCTGCCCCAATTTGCACCATTTTTTGTGCACGGAATGAACGCAAGGGCCCTTAATGAAGGATTATCACATTGGATGGGCAAAGAAATGATTGACCCCAAACACGTACAGGGTGCCCTACTTTATGATGCGGTTGCGCTGATTAATATGGACGGACAGGAGTTGACAAGCATCAAAGAACAATTTTCACATACCTTTCCGAATTTCAATCCGATTGGTGCTGATACAGCGGAATGGCGAGCGCGTGGTCTGTCTGCTCCCCAAGAAATAGCTCTCTGTTGGCTGTGTGTATACCGACAACTTTCGTTGCTCACCAACCAACAAATATCTGAATTCGGTCGGTCGGAAACGAAGATTCCCATATTCCTTTCAGTGGGGTGCACAACGGAATTTTTCGATGAGCTTTCACGTCTTAGGGCACTTAGGGCGGGCATTCATCGTGTAATGTCGCTTTTCCAGCCACCAAAGACGCCCGCGGCGGTCCAGAATCCCCTGGGTGTCCATCCTCTGGCAGAGGGGCACCATGTGAATCCCCAAATTCTTGTCCGCATCCCAAACGACTATTTACCAAAAGAGGATCCTCATACCAATTTATTGCGACTCACCACCATGGGGGTTTCGGCAGTACTTGGGGGCTGCACAGCGCTGTCGCTCCCTCCATTTGACCCACAGGTTCAGGAACAAGACAACGCCTTTGCTGATGAACTGTCGCTCCAGCTGCAAATGATTCTTCGCCATGAGGCGTTTCCCAACCTGCCCCTGGACAGCGGGGCAGGAAGCAGCTACATTGAGCATTTGAGTCTATCATACGGCGAACGCGCCTGGGCAATTTTAGGCGATATGGTCACTTTATGCACACAGGACCATACCTGGAATGCAACAACGTTAGAATATCTTTTGAACGAATGGTGCAGACAGGGAAAGGAGCGAGAACAAGAGAAGCGCGATAGCGGGCGGCGCATCCGTGTGGGGGTAGACCGTTACCGAATCGTTGACCTCAACCAATAGACCGCTTTTAAATCGTTGACTTCCACCCATCAACTCATTTGCATCATGAAGCCCAACTTCCCTAATCCGAAGAATTTTTCCTTTCAAGAACCAATGTCTTCGGGAAACGGGCTAAGTTCAGGTGGTCTCGAACAAGTGTCAACAATTCCCCAAGAGGGCCCCGGTAAGAGCCCCGGTGAGAGCCCCGGTGAGAGCCCCGGTGAGAGCAACCATCGAAAGTCAGAGGATACACATTCCGGCTTACTCCATACAAAACACCCAACAGCCGGTTCCCCACCCTACCTTCGAGGGCCTTACGCCAGTATGTACCTCAAAAATCCGTGGACGATCCGGCAGTATGCTGGCTTTTCAACAGCCGAAGAGTCGAATGCCTTTTATTTACGCAATTTGGCGGCGGGGCAAAAAGGCCTTTCCGTGGCTTTTGATTTGGCGACACACAGAGGATACGACTCAGATCACGAACGTGTTCGTGGCGATGTAGGCAAGGCTGGGGTGGCCATAGACACGGTTGAGGATATGAAGCGCTTGTTTGAAGGCATCCCACTTGAAGAGATGTCGGTGAGCATGACCATGAATGGGGCCGTTTTGCCCATTATGGCCTTTTATATCGTTTCCGGACGCGAACAAGGGGTCAGTCCCGAGCAACTGAGTGGGACAATACAGAACGATATCCTTAAGGAATTTATGGTGCGCAACACCTACATTTACCCACCCGGGCCTTCCATGCGCATCATCGGCGATATCTTCGCCTACACCGCCCGCCATATGCCACGCTTCAACAGCATCAGCATTAGTGGCTATCACATGCACGAGGCCGGCGCCCCCGCCGATTTGGAGTTGGCCTACACCTTATGCGATGGACTGGAATATATCCGAACGGGCATCTCTGCCGGATTGGATATCGATGCATTTGCACCGCGACTTTCATTTTTTTGGGCCATTGGTATGGATCACCTCACCGAAATCGCGAAATTAAGGGCCGGCCGCTGGTTGTGGTGGGATTTAGTTTCTGCATTTCAACCCAAAAACCCACGCTCGGGCATGCTGCGAACGCATTGCCAAACATCTGGCTGGAGCCTTACTGCACAGGACCCATTTAATAATGTTGCCAGAACATGCGTGGAAGCCCTTGCAGCTGCTCTGGGCCATACACAAAGCCTACATACCAATGCTTTGGATGAGGCCATTGCCCTGCCCACGGATTTTTCGGCCCGGATTGCACGCAACACTCAGTTGTACCTCCAGCATGAAACAGGCATCTGCGATGTGGTAGATCCATGGGGTGGTTCAGCGGTACTCGAACAAAAAACCGCGCTTTTAATCGATCAGGCGCGCAAACATATCGCAGAAATTGAAGGCCTCGGTGGTATGTCGGCGGCCATCGCTACAGGCATTCCCAAAATGCGAATCGAAGAAGCGGCCGCTGCCAAACAGGCCAGAATCGATCGGGGTGCTGATGTGATTGTGGGCGTCAACCGCTTTATGTCGGGCAGGCCCACGCAACTCGATGTCTTACAGGTCGACAATACCCGTGTGCGTCGTCAGCAAGTAGCGCGGCTAGAGGAGGTAAAGCGCTCCCGAAATCCACAACGTGTGGCCGAAACACTATCCGCCCTCACTGCATGTGCTGCTGGCGAACGATCGGGTAATCTCCTCGAATTATCGGTTGAGGCAGCCCATGCAAGGGCTACATTAGGAGAAATTTCTGCTGCCCTGGAAGCGGTATTTGATCGCTACAAAGCTGAAATCAAATCGATTGGCGGCGTTTATGCGAGAGAAATGAAACAAGATCAAGATTTTGAGGCAGCACGCCAGCGCACTGCCGGGTTCGCTCAGGCCACCGGGCGACGTCCACGCATTATGGTGGCAAAAATGGGGCAAGACGGGCACGACCGCGGGGCCCATGTGATTGCCACATCTTTTGCAGACCTCGGATTTGATGTCGACATTGGCCCTTTGTTTCAAACACCATTGGAAACGGCCCGGCAGGCGGTCGACAACGATGTGCACTTGGTGGGTGCTTCTACTTTGGCTGCCGGACACCTCACCCTACTTCCTGAGCTGATTGCTGCCTTGGCTGAGTTGGGGCGACCCGACATTCTGGTGGTTGCGGGTGGCGTAATCCCACCGAATGATATCCCACTGCTCTTGGAGGCAGGTGTATGTGCTGTATTCGGGCCAGGCACCAGGGTAACGGATGCTGCAATCGACATCATCAACCGCCTCGAAGAAACGCATTAATTTCATCATTCGATTGTGAAGCGTCAGTTGCCACCATTACCCAATGACCACAGCATGCAGGCCTGGGCCGATATCATCCGTAGTGGTGATCGTCGGTCGCTCGCTCAAGCCATAACCCTGGTCGAGAGCAGTTTGGCAAATGATCAAGAACGTGCCGATGCGCTTTTGTCACTCCTTCAACCCTACACCGGAAACAGCAAAAGAATCGGGGTTACTGGCATCCCAGGCGTAGGTAAAAGCACCTTCATCGATTGCTTTGGGATGAGGCTCATTGATCAGGGCCATAAAGTGGCTGTGCTCGCCATCGATCCAAGCAGTAGCCTCAGCGGAGGAAGTATTTTGGGTGACAAAACCAGAATGAATCGCTTGGTTGCCCACAACCATGCTTATGTTCGTCCGAGTCCGTCTGGCAACATACCAGGAGGCGTGGCCCGGGCCACAAAAGAGAGTATCCTACTCTGTGAAGCTGCGGGATTCAACATTGTTCTGGTTGAAACGGTTGGTGTTGGGCAAGGTGAGACGCTGATCGCAGATCTGGTGGATTGCTTCATGCTCTTGTTGATGCCAGGAACAGGCGATGAGTTACAGGGCATTAAAAGGGGCATTATGGAGCATGCCGACCTCTTAATTGTGCACAAGGCCGACGGGCCATCTTTGCCCGCGGCAAGAGAGGCTGCTTCACGTCTTTTGCACGTGGCCAGGATGTTGCCCCACGGTCCAGATGAAGGTAGCCAACCGATACTCCTGTGTTCATCGAACCCACCAGAAATGGGTCACCCTGAAATTTGTGATGCCATTGATCGCTTTTTTGAACATTCCAAAGCCTCCGGCCACCTCAACCAAAACCGAAGCCGGCAAGAAGTAGAAGCTTTTAAAAGAAATGTTTACGAGCAGTGGCTTTTGCGCATGAAAGAGAACATCCCACTGCATCAACTCATGGAACAAATGGAACTGGAGGTATCGGAAGGTCGCATGTCGTCTTATAGGGCTGCCCGAGCATTATTCAGCCAACCTGCAGCATTATTCAGCCAACCTGCAGCATTTTGACGACTAATGTTTTCAGTGTTGCAACACAAAAATCTGGTAAATCAATACGAAGCAGACCAAGGTAGACCCGCAGCTAAAGTAGCCAAAACCACATGCAAACGACTGTTCGTAGACCTAGGCCTCAATAACCGCCTGGTCAAGCAGTGATGATAAAATCAGGGAACCATCGGTCATACCCAGCAAACGATTCGCAGCCCGTTCCGGATGGGGCATCATCCCAAAAACCGTTCGTTCCTTGTTGCATACCCCTGCGATAAGGTCCGTTGATCCATTGGGATTCCATTCCTCGGTGAGTTCGCCATTTGGACCACAATAACGAAACAATACCTGATCATGATCAAGAAGCGATTGATGTCCGTCATCGTCGATATAATAGTTGCCTTCACCATGGGCGATCGGTATGAGCAAGGCTTGATCCTGGTGAAGATGGCGCGTCAACAAACTACGGGAAGTAGATGGCCTGATGTGGACCGGTTTGCACACGAAGCTTCGGTTGGTATTGTGACGTAGTGCACCGGGCACCAAGCGAGCTTCCGTCAGAACCTGAAAACCATTGCAAATGCCCAACAGGAAACCGCCCCGTTGCACATGCCGCAACACGGCCCCCATAACCGGCGAAAATCGGGCAATGGCCCCCGATCGAAGGTAGTCGCCATAAGAAAAGCCACCTGGAAGTACCACTAAATCCACACCTCCGAGGTCCGTTTCCTTATGCCAAATGGTTCTTGGCCTTCTTCCTGTTAACTGCTCAAATGCATATAGCGCATCTTCATCACAATTGGAACCAGGAAATACGACAACACCTATTTTCATAAAGGCAAAAATGAGGAAAATACCCAGCGATTCAGCCCCTCAGCGCCACCACAAACCAAAGCCACCCATAGCCAAAGCAACAAATCGCCGTAGGGACTGTGTGACATTCGTTCCAGGCCACGTGCCGACAGGTAGGTCATTGAAGGCAATAGAAATACAATCTGCGTCAGGGGCGTTAGGGGGATCACATGGGTGAACATCAGAATGAATAAGCACATACCCGAAACGAGCAAAATCCCCGTATGCCGTTGGGCACTTCGTGAAATTCGGGTCCGTGAATGCCGTTTGACAAGCGTTGCTGTGATGCCAACGACCACAGGGAACAACCCTAACACGGTGACCCATGATACCAACGCAGAAGATCCCATTAAATCGGGTTCTGCCCACGGCATAAATCCTATCCATCCCTTAAATAAAAGAGGTTTTTGGTACAGATAGGAAAATGAAAACCACAAATATGGAACAAGCAAAGCCCCTACAACAAACACCGTGAGCATCCGAAAAGAAAATTCTTCAGCCAAAATGAGCAGAAGAAACAAAATGATCAACCAGGGATAGGAGGCCGGGAATATCAAGATCAGCAAGGACATGAGGAATCCTGATAGGGCTACCAGTGCCTCAGGCCGCCTTTGAAATGTCGCTTGATGCAGGCTTGAAACGCACATGGCGAACAACAATCCGAGTGCAGCAGTTAAAAACAAATGTTCTGCATCGGTAATCGACAAACACAGAAGTGTATAAGTGAGGTAATACAAAGCGTTTCGGGTGCCATCTGGGCGCTGCGATTGGAATACATGGTTGAGCAGCCATCCGCCGGCTGCCAAAAAGAGCCAAGCCAAAGTAAAGCCAAGCCCTTCAATCATGGTCAATTTCACTACACCCAGCTGAAACGTCTTGTATTCGAATGGACTAATTTCACTCAAAAGAATGGTCAGGATGAGCGCAAAGGTGGTTTGTATTTCCCCCTTTCTTCCGGTTGCTGTACTGATGATATTCTTCACAAATTCTGTCGAATCAGATATAAAGATGACTCATGTTGAGAAAACAAATGGCATGGCCTCTGTGGCTTAAAAGGTAATACGCAATACACCAGTTTTCTTACGCCTTTGGGCTGGTATCAAAAGGGTTGATGGGCTCAGCTGACATGCATCGGCAGGTACCAGCGTTAACTCATCCAACACTGGATCCCTCAGGATGCGGTTTTCTACATCTCCCTGATGCTGTATCGTTTGCATGACCATCCGGCTTCGCTGGCTGCCCTCGTCGTTGTAGAGCAAATGAATGTTGGAACCTGCGGCGATTCGCGATGCGGAATGAAGGGGTGTAGGTTGACTGGCCACTTGTTTCTTGGGAATGATCTGTCGCCAACTGATGTTCCCCTCCGGGTTGATGGAAATCAAAATAATCTCATCGCTGTGGAAGCGGGACACTTCTCGATAAACGGGAAAACCCTGACTGTACTGCACAAAAGTTTGTATGGTTTGATAGGCGGCTTCCCCCACCAGGACACATCCTCCGTCGCTGCGCAGAATGGGTGGATGCATCTGATATGGGGTTTGTTGCTTTTCGCGAAGGGAACCGCGAATCTGGGTCAGACTCTGCAAAAAGGCTGGTTCAAGCGCAACTATTTTTTGGTTTTTGATGTCAATATTGTTCGGAACGCATTGAACCAAACCCACGGCTGCGGGGGTCGTCTCACTTGGCCTCAGCAATAATCCGGTTAAATATATGGAGCTATTTGTGCGGTCGATGCCCATCGATAATTCGGGAAGGCTATAACCCGGGAATGATATGGCCTGCTCTGTGAAATCGAGATTGCCAGAGGCCAAGCGCCATAATCGCCATAGGGTATCTTCAGCAGCAGCACCCTCACTGGATGCCGAGCGGCGTCGCGACTTAGCTTCCTGGCGAACCAAAAGTATGACATTGGATGAGGTGTCCCGCTGCAGGTCTTCTATCTGTGGCCGCTCGGCTTCTACCGGAATCCTGAACAATGATTCCCGAAGCTTTTGTCGGCCCCCGCTGTATGCTGCAGCGAAAAGTTGACTTTCCAGAACATCATTGTGGTGCATGTGGATCACCAAAAAGCCCTGATTCAGTGGATCCGCGGAAATATGAAATTCTGAGCGCGCGGGATTGCTCACTTCCAACCGATCCAGCAGCAGTTCTGGTTCGCCCACCACCCCACCCGACAATGGGAATCGTTGCACAAACAAACCATGCCGGCGGTAGGTTGGGTTATAAATCGAGAAAAAGGCCAAAACATCTTGCTTTCGTACCAACAATTCCACGACCTCCACACTGCGGTCTTGAAAAGGAAGCGCATGTGATAAGATGCGGCGACCCTCGTAGGTATATTTTTCGATCAGGCGATCGCGACCATTCGAATGATAGACATAAAAACCAGCTGCGTCGCCACCAAAAACGCGTTGTTGAATCGCCCCTTTTAACGATGATTCTATAGCAATCCACTGCATCCGTGGTTCGCCTATCGCTTCCATTGGATTAAATCGCGCATCCACCGATTGGAGCCCGCCTACCAAAAGGCATAACTGACACCCTAAAAACAAAAAGATGAATGGGAGCTGACGCATGAGAATATTGTCATCTAGAATGGTACAGCTCAGCTTTGGGCCGTCTCAGGCAATTCTAATAAACTGTGGGCTACCTTAGTTCGGCCAACACGCTCAAAATACCTGGAAGTTCGACTGAGGTCATCGGCAGGGTGACAGACAAACAAGGCCATGAACATCATAAAAAATGAGACCCCCCCCTGAGTAGCCAGTGTTGAATCGCTCCACATACTCATGAAGAGCAACACAACAAAAAGATACCCGAGCTGTCGAAAAGCAGGGTCAAATGCCCGTATGCTGCCCCACCAGGCTAGGGCAAAAACGAGAACCCCAAACAAGCCCAATAAGATCCCAATTTCCAAAAACTGGTTATGGGGTCGATCGTAGGTGATTCCGTGTGGTTGTTGGGCAAACAACGGCTTGCCTTCGTACGACAAATCTCCTGTTCCGACACCGAACCCCAGGTTTTGAATGAAAAGAGGCCAATAGACTTCATAAAATGCCATCCTACGGCCCATCGACGAATAATTGGGCTCACTGTTGGGATATCCGCTCCGACTTTCTTGAACCTCTATCGCAGCCTCATTAAATGGCCTGCGCACACCGTCAAATGATGTGTATAGTGCCCCTCCAAAGCCCACAATCAGCAGTACGGCCAAGGCCAATTTCTTGAGACCAGGCCCTTCTCGGAAAACATACATCAACAAAAACAGCGGTGTTAAAACAACCAAGCCCAACTGACCAATTCTACCCTGCATGAGAATCAATGCGGTCAAAGTCAACAGGACCACGAGCCCCATTGCAGTACGCGATTCGGCATTGAGGGATTTGTAGTGCGCGACTAAGTACTCAGCCAAAATGAAAAGGCTAAAACACAGAAACAAACTAGCGCGAGGTCTTTGGTGAAATGGACTGGGGATGTGAAGCGTACCGTGGTGTAGTTCTTGTCCGGTCGCCACAATGTAGAGAACCCCAAGCGCCACGGGAACCTGTGCCAAGGCAAAAGCCAGGAACAGCGATCTAATTTGTCTGCCGCTCAGCGATAATGTGGACACAACTGGCGGAAGGGTGAATAAATAATGATAACGATTGAGGATTTGAAGACCTTCTTCCCAGTTAGCCGTATATCCCATGCCGAATAGCATCAAGAGATAGAAACCCGGGAAAAAAAACAAAAAGGGCGACGATCGCCAAATCGTTAACCTTCTTAATCGAATACCAGAATCAGAAAAACCAATCAGCCAAGTCAGCAAAAGCACCACTTCTGCCACACTCACTACGGCTTTGGATAGTGGCAAAAAAACCATCATCACGATCAAAAGCCCAAAGGAAACTTGTTCGGACCGAAAGGCAAGTGGGAGTGTGGTCGATGCTATATTCGGTCTGGAGGTCATGATGGACATAATCATCAACTCAATCAATGCAATCGGAATCTCATTCTTGATTGCTGCGCTTTAAGAGGGCAAAAAGCCGCTGGCTGTCGGCGGAATTTTCATTTTTAAGAAACATACAGAGGTTTAAAACGTTGAAAGTTGGTCAAAATTACACAATCTACCCCTTTGCGTATCTTTGTTCATCCTCACTTATGAAAAACATACCTCTAGATACCATTGAATCGGCCATTGAGGCCATCCGATCGGGCGAAATGATCATTGTGGTCGACGATGAAGACCGCGAAAACGAGGGTGATTTTCTCGCGGCAGCATCCTGTGTAACGCCGGAGATGATCAATTTTATGGCCACCCATGGACGCGGACTGATCTGCGCCCCGCTCTCTGAGGAACGATGCGAACATTTGGGGCTCGATCTCATGGTGAATGCCAACACTACCCCATTCGAAACACCTTTTACGGTGTCGATCGATTTGGTGGGCCATGGGGTGAGCACAGGAATATCGGCCACCGACAGGGCACTCACCATTCAAGCACTCACCTGGCCCGAAATCCAGTCAACCGATTTTGCCCGGCCCGGACATATTTTCCCGCTCAAGGCGAAAAAAGAAGGTGTACTTCGCCGTGCAGGGCACACCGAAGCGGCCACCGATTTTGCCCGCCTTGCGGGGCTACCCCCAGTGGGCGTCATTTGCGAAATCATGAGCCCTGACGGCAGCATGGCGCGCCTGCCAGAACTTCGGGCGGTGGCTGACCGTTTCAACATGAAATTGGTGAGCATACAGGACTTGATCACCTACCGCTTGAAGACTGAAAGCCTCATCACCCGCGAAATTGAGGTAGACATGCCTACCAAATGGGGGCATTTCCGCATGGTTGCCTTTCGCCAACTACCAGATGAGCGCGAGCACCTCGCACTGTTGAAAGGTGAATGGTCGCCCCAAGACCCTGTTTTGGTGCGGGTGCATTCCAGCTGCATGACGGGCGACATATTCGGTTCTTGTCGGTGCGACTGCGGGCAACAACTACAACGTGCTATGGAACTCATCGAGGAAGATGGACGGGGTGTGGTGCTTTATATGAACCAAGAGGGACGGGGCATTGGCCTGCTCAATAAACTCAAAGCATATAAACTGCAGGAAAATGGCTTGGACACGGTTCAAGCCAACCAGGCGCTGGGCTTTGGGATGGATGAGCGAGACTACGGGATCGGAGCTCAGATATTGAGGAACCTCGGCGTGGGGCATATGCGGTTAATGACCAACAACCCCACAAAGCGGGCAGGTTTGATTGGCTATGGGCTAACTGTAGTCGATCATGTTGCCCTTGAGGTGCCCCCCAATCCGCACAACCATGCCTACCTTCAAACCAAGCGCGACAAAATGGGGCACGAGATCCTTCAAAATCAAACAATTTGATTAAAAAAACTAAGTTCGTCATGATCCAACACCCTAACCTCGCCAGGCTCCATACCTTGCACGGTGAATGGTCCGAATGACCATCGTACCAAGCGAAGGGTCGGGAAGCCCAATGCTGCGGTCATTCTCCGTACTTGTCGGTTCTTACCCTCCCGCAGCCTGAGCTTCAACCATGTATCGGGAACCGACAACCGGAAACGGATCGGGGGGGTTCTCGCAGGCAAGAGCGGGGGGTCTTGGCATACCTCAACGCCCACAGGCAGACATTGGTGACTCCGCCCCTTCATCGTGATGCTCATCCCTTTTGTCAGTGGACTCAAATCGTGCATGGTCGGCCGGCCTTCTACCTGAACCCAATAAGTTTTTTCTACCCCTTTGCCCAGCAATAGTGCATTTTGTCGCGGATCATTGGTCAGTATGAGCAAACCCTCACTGTCCTCATCGAGGCGACCAACCGGATAGACATCTCGGGGGAAATTGAATAAACTACCCAAACCAATTTTGCTCAAATCGGAGGTCGTGAACTGACTCAGAACCCCGTAGGGCTTATAGATGATATAATAGCAGTACAATGGAAAAAGATGGCGACTTGCTCAGCACAATACACGAAAATAAGCACAATTTCTGTGTCGAAATACAATATTTTTGCCAACTCAAGGTTGCATTTTATCGATGCCGATTCACACAGTTTTAAAAAATCCAATTCAGAGGTTGGTTGGCACGCGACAGCTGGGCCACCGACGGGTCCGACAGCTTCTGAATTTAGTCACCCTCGTGGCCATCACCCAACTCGTTTCATGTCATCGTGATATTAGTCCACGCAAACTCTATCACGACACCACCGCTCATTACAACATTTACTTCAACGGACTTATTAAATACGAGGAGGCCCTGGTCGACATACGCAAGGCACATGTAGACGACTACAACAATGTGCTTCCCATATTTGTATATGGTACACCAGAAGCAGCCACCGGATATGCCGCCCAATTCGAGGAAACCGTTAAAAAATGCTCAAAAGCCATCTCCATACACGAGGTAAGCCGTTGGGTCGACGAGTGCTTCCTCTTGATCGGAAAGGCTTATTTTATGAAGCGCGATTATTTTGAGGCCATCGAAAGCTTTCAATATGTGCACACCAAATGGAAAAAAGAGCCCATTGGTCAAGAGGCATTAATCTGGTTGATTCGCTCATATGCCGCCAACAAACAATTCTCTAAAGCCCAAGCCACCATCGAAGTCATCAATGCCAACAAGAAATTTCCCAAATACTTAAAAGGGGAATTTTATGCGGTTTGTGCGGAGTTTCACATCAGTCAAAAGCGCTTTGAACAAGCCATCGAACCCTTAGAAAAGGCGTTGAGATACGATTGGAAACGCACGGAACGCGCGCGCATGCATTTCGTACTCGGTCAACTTTATGGTGTAGAGGCCAAAAGCAAGGCTTCACGCTCTTTTGAGGCCTGCCTCAAACTTCGTCCACCTTATCAAATGCAGTTTCAAGCCCGGCTTCAACTTGCCCGAATGTTTGATGGTCAGTCGATGAGCAACCGCGAAATGCAGGCGCTCCTCAGGAAGATGCTCAAAGATGTACGCAACCAAGACTATTTTGATGAGATCTACTACGAACTCGCCATGTTGGGCTTTCAGATGCGGCAGCCCGAGGAGGGCATGAAACTCCTGTTAACCTCGGTGAATTGTGGGGGCAAAAACACCGTTCAAAAAGCGAAAGGCTTTGCCGCCATTGCAGATCGCTATTTCGACGATCGTGATTACAGCCAAGCGCAGTTGTACTACGACAGTTGTTATCAATTATTGAAAAAAGATCACCCCCGATACCGCGAAATCAAAGGCAGAAGCCAGTTCCTGGGTGAATTGGCCCGCAGCTTAATGACCGTACAAGTTCAAGACAGCCTCCTGGAGTTGGCCGAGCTGCCTGAGAAACAGATTCTGGCGCGGATCGACCAAAAGATCAGCGACGATAAACGCCGGGAGGAAGAGGCAAAAAATGCCAAGAAATTGGCACAACAAAACCAAAACCAGCCCTTCAATCCGATGATGAACCAAATGGGGATGGGTATGGGTATGGGCATGAATAATCCATTCGGCGGCCGTCCGGGCATGAACAACCCTGGTATGCCCGGACAAGCGGGTTCTGGGGGCTGGTACTTCTATGACCAGCAGAATATCAGTCGCGGCTACAATGAATTCCGCCAACTTTGGGGCAATCGTGAATTGACCGATTTTTGGAGGCGTTCCAATCGGGAGAAATCTGGAGAAACAGAGTCGGGCGATCAAGAGGTGGTGGATAGCTCTGCCTTAGCTGCTGAAGATTCTCTGTTGCGGGCCGATCCGAAAGCCTATTACCTGTCGAAGGTACCCCTGACCGAAGAGGCTAAAGACAAATCACTGGAGTTGATCCGTAAGGCACTGATGAAATTGGGAGAGATCTACAATGAAAAACTCAACGATTATCCTTTGTCGCTCCAATATTATGAGCAACTGATCGCAGGCCATCGGGGATGCAGATACGAGCCGGAAGCCTTATACAGGGCTGGACTGGTCCACGGGCTCAACAAACAGGACGCTGCTCAGAAAACCAAACACGATCGCCTCACCAAGGAGTTTCCAGAATCGGATTTCGCCCAACTTTTATTGAATCCTGAAAGTTTTAAGCCCCCGGGCGCTGAAGATGAAATCCGGATCGAAAACTGGTATCGTCGCGCATACCAGGCATTCATCAACGGTGATGCATCCACCCCAGTGGCGTTGGCCGATTCTGCCCGTACCCGCTTTCGTCAACATCCTCTGATACCCAATTTCGAATTTCTTTCCGCCATCTGCTTGCTCAAACTCCGCGATTCTACAGCCACCCGCGAGGCACTGACCGTATTGGTGGGCAAATATCCGAACCATCCCGTTTCGGAACTGGCCAATGCCTGGCTAAGTGCGGGTAATGAGCCCAAGGGCACCATTATAACAACCGACCGTGCCCGCGAGCCCCTATTTAGTCGAAAACCCGAGGAACCCCACTTCTATGTACTGGCCATCGCTCTGGATATTTGGAACAAGCACAAAGAAATGCAGGTTAAATTATCTAATTTTAATCAAGAGCAATTTAGCGCAGGCCGACTCAAAGTGAGTACCATGCTCTATGGCGAGCAATTTCAATTATTGGTGGTACGGGAGATGCCCGACGAACAAAAAGCCATGCATTATTTCGAATCGACCCAATTGTATGCACCGCTATTGAAAGGCCTGCCTGACGGCAAATTCCATAGTTTTATCGTATCAAAAAACACATACAATGAATTGTACAGCAAGAAACTTCTGACGGAGTATCTGGCATTTTTTAGCGAGCAGTTGAAACCAACAGGAAAGCCCTAAAATAATATTCGAACCACAACGATGTCAAACTTCAACACAAATAACCCAAAATCGGTGCCTGGTAACCCCTGGATTCGGCGGATGTGGTTTGCTTTTTTCACTTTTTGGGTTACTATAATCCTGTTTTTCGCGGGCGTTGCCTACGGTCTTTTTGGTGAATTGCCAGGCTTCGCGGACCTAGAAAACCCAAAAAATCTGCTGGCCACGGAAGTTATCGGCTCAGACGGCGTTGTTTTGGGCAAGTATTTTGTTCAGAATCGTTCGTTTACCCCTTATTCCGAACTCTCCCCACATTTGATTCAGGCCCTGGTGGCTACTGAGGACGTCCGATTTGAACGACATTCGGGCATTGATGTGCGGAGTCTTCTGCGTGCGATCGTGTATTTGGGATCGAAGGGCGGTGCCAGCACGATCACACAGCAGTTGGCGCTGAACTTATTCAGTGGTGAGCGTGCCCGTTCAAAACCTGCACGCATTCTTCAAAAATGCAAAGAATGGGTGATCAGTGTTCAACTTGAACGCCGCTATACCAAGCAGGAAATCCTCGCCATGTACCTTAATACGGTCGATTTTGGTTACAACAGCTTTGGTATTAAATCGGCGGCACGCACCTATTTCAATAAAGACGCCCGCGATTTAAATATCCAGGAATCTGCTGTTTTGGTCGGCCTTCTAAAAGGAATCACCCTTTATTCGCCCGTTCGCAACCCCGAACGCTCGTTGAACCGAAGGAATACGGTTTTGTCGCAAATGGCCAAGTATGGCTACCTTAAGGACGAACAGGCAGACAGTCTTCAAGAATTGCCCTTGAAACTAAACCTTCGGCCATCCGACCACGCCGCGGGCACGGCCACCTATTTTCGCGAATACCTCAGGGGTTGGTTGAACCAGTGGGTGAAAGACAACCCGCGCCCCGATGGAAAGAAATGGGATATTTATCGTGATGGTTTACGGGTTTACACCACCCTGGACTCACGGATGCAGACCCATGCAGAGGAAGCTGTAGCGACCCACATGAAAGCGCTGCAGAACACTTTTTTTGGACATTGGAAAGGAAAAGGCGAGCCCTGGGGCGACAATACCGAGATCCTGGATCTTGCGATGAAGCGCTGCGACCGCTACCGCGACTGGAAGGAGGAGGGCCTAAGTGAAAGCCAAATTCGGCGGAAAATGCATGAACCTTTGAAAACACGACTGTTCAGCTGGGAGGGGTGGCGCGACACCACGATCAGCCCGATGGACTCCATCCGCTATGCCAAAAAGTTTCTTCACACGGGTTTTATGGCCATGGAACCCGAATCTGGCCACATCAAGGCATGGGTTGGCGGCATCGATATGCAATTTACCCAATACGACCACGTCAACAAAAACGCGCGCCGACAGGCTGGATCCTCATTCAAACCATTCGTATATACCCTGGCCGTGGACAACGGCTTCGACCCCTGCATGCGCATCCCCAATCAACCTGTGACCTTCGAAGAATTCGAGAATTGGACGCCCGACAACTACGACGATTCCTATGGGGGAACGCTCAATATGTTTGAGGGATTGGCCAAATCCATCAACAGCATCGTGGCTTATCTCATGAAGCAAATTGGACCAGATGCCGTGATCGAACTCAGTCGAAACATGGGCATTGAAAGTCCGATGGAACCCTATCCGAGCCTCTGCTTGGGAGCATTTGATATGAGTGTGTATGAGATGGTGGGCGCATATGCCACATTTGCCAATAAAGGGGTTTGGACGAAGCCCATATTTGTTACGCGCATCGTGGATAAAGACGGCAATGAACTGGCCCGATTCGATGCAGAGTCGCGCGAGGTGTTTAGCGAAGAAACCGCTTATGTCATGACCAAGATGCTGGAGGGTGTGGTGAATCGGGGCACTGCAGCCCGTCTCAGAGGGAAATATGCGCTGAGAATGCCTTTGGGCGGGAAAACCGGCACCACCCAAAACAATTCGGATGGCTGGTTTATTGGCATTACACCCGGGCTTGCCCTAGGGGCCTGGGTGGGCGCAGATGACCGGGCCGTGCATTTCAGAAGTACCAGTCTGGGCGGCGGAGCCAACTCGGCTTTGCCTATTGTTGGAGAGTTCCTTACCCGGGTATGGGCCGACCCCAAAATCAACATGCCTGAACGCTATTTCGAGGCACCAGAATCTCTTACTATTCCGACCTCCTGCAACTAATACGGCTCTATTTGCTTGTATTGTTGTCAACTTTTGAATTTCTAAACCGATTTTTGATTTTCGACCATAAATCGGGCAATGTATCATAATTCTCAGTAATGCTCATGCCCACGCCATAACGGTAGTTTGAGTCGGCATTGTTTAATATTCGGTCATCGAGACGATTGAATGCCTTCATGCGCACTGCTCCGTCGCGTGTGAGTAAATATTCCAGCATAATTTCCCCGGCCAAGGCGGTAGAATTTGCGGTTTGTACTGTATTGCTGCCCAATTTTCCGTCGATCAGGAGGCGATCATTGAACAAAGAAACATTACCTGCCACGGCCAAATCTCCTTGTCGACCCGGTGCTGAGGTGTTGATTAAATTGGATCGGTTGCGGTAGGAAATGCCTAGGCTCACATTATCGATGAGTTGAGAAAGCATGTTGTTGAGCTGGTTGCTCAATACCTCCGTGAGTGAATTGGCACCCGTACTGCCCAGGAGGCCGGTGAGGGCTGCATTATCGGCAGGGAAAAATTGTCCTGCAATCAACAATGCCAATACCTGGTTGTTCAACTCCTGTTCGTTTTGGTTGATGCTTCTAATTCGTGCGGCCACAGGGTCTGTTGCATTGTCTTCGTTATTTCCAGGCATTTTCAGCTGGAAGCTGACATCGGGTTTGAGCAGGGAGCCCTTCAACTTGAGGTAAGTATCGACAGTGATTTGCTTTCTTGTTTCATTCTGTAGCTGTGATGGGTCGAGGAGTCGGTCTACATCACAACGCTGTCGGTATACGGCGCTCAAATCCAGCTGGGCATCATAGGGATCGCCCGACCAAGTGATCGTGCCACCGGGCTCCAGTTTAAATTTCTTGCCTGGCAAATTGGCTAAGGTGAACATATAATCCCCTGATTTCACCGTGTAGTTGCCGTCCATGAGTAATTCACCGTCCGGACGATAAGATATGACCATTTGCCCTTCACCATTTCCTTTTAGAATATCGCCGGCAGCCCGGTCAAACAAAACACTAAACTCTGCATCGCGGTTCATGTTCAAATTCATGCGGAAAGCCACTCCCTCGGGGTGAAACTCCGACTCTTCAGCCGCTGCAGTCTCATCGCTGCTGTTTGACACGAAATCAATAAACTCGTTGGCGGAGCGTGAACCTTCGCCATCCAAAGGCAATCCGATACGTGTACCTCGCTCGGTGGAGGCCACTACATCAATGTCAACCAGATTAAAATCCCCAGATATTCGGGCAGTTCCAGTTGCCCTACCCGTCCCAAAAAATGCCTCTCGGTAGCTGGGTGGTGTATTGATGACCTGCATATTGCGGGCATCCACTTTTAAGTCGATGGTAAACTGATCCAAATTTTTGTGCAACAGGCTTCCCGTCACCCAACCCGATCCATTTAAACCATCAGCAACCGTTACCGAATCAAAGCGAATGCGGTCAGGCAAGAGGGTAATGCGCCGACCGAGGCGAAACGATTGATCCAGAAAATCAACGTGAATGCGGTTTTGGGTGAGATCGGCCCAACCGGTTAACTCCGTTTTGGGGCCATTGATGAATAACCGTAAATCGCCCGTAAGGCCTCCATCCAACGAATCAAAAACGGGCTGCAAGAGTGGATTCAACACCCAGGCAGGAAGGTCAGATAAGTTCAAATTTAGGTCGAGGCTATCCTTTCCTGCGCTTCGGCTAAAACTTCCATCGACGGTCAACAACGGTCGGGGCCTTTGTGGCAGGGTCGATAAGGATGAATCCAAAACATTCGGCCTTTGTACCTCAGCCTTCAGTTTCATGGCCCGACTATCGGGATCAACCGACGACACAGCCCGTACGTCACCCAAGAGTTGTCCGTTGTAGCGCATTTCAGGGATGGTCAACGTTCCTGTCATTTCTGGCCTACGCAAAACAGCGTTCGCTTTGATATCCAGCAGCATCTTGCCATCCAATTTGTATTCGCTGGGCAATAGGAATGGTGCTAAAGGTGCCAGGGGCACGCCCTTAACGGAAAGCTCGGCTTCATCCTGCTCCTGGGGCCCGATCATACCCCGACACGCGACCTCCATGCTGTCGGAACCCAGGGTAAAATCGCCTAAGGAGAAACGACCATTGTGATAGACGAATGGCTTCCTTTGGTCGAGAAACCAATTTTGCTCGAAAACCAAGAGATGACTGCTGTCTATGTAGATCTGCATCCCGTTGGAATCGGCAACCGACCAGCCGTTTACGCTCGCTCTTTGATTTTCTGCAGTGCCCAAGCCCTCCAATACATACCTCAGGGTGTCGCCTTCCAAAGTATTCAGCCAGCGCAAGTTTTGCACCAATCTTTGTTGGCCGAGGTCGATTGATCCAGAGAATACGTCGGCCTCCAAATGCGTCCCCTGTCGTTTTCCCAGCAATGAGATTCGATCCGTGCGAAACTCCCCACTGCGCACATCGCTGGCGTCTGCCGAAAAATCGAAGCTTCCATCTCGGGGATTGAGGCGCGCGAAAAACAACAACCGATCCAAACTAATTTTTCCGTTGATAAAATAGTCGGTCAGTTGCTCAGCCCGATCCAAATCGGCATCCAATGTAAATCGGACGGATGAATCGGCTTGATCGAGCTGTCGGCGTTCAGACTCCGACAGTGTCAAACCGATGGCGGAACGAATCGCACTGCTGAGTAGGCTAACGTTCCCATCGCCCCGAACAACTGCCGTGCCAAAGGGGGTGTTGCATTGGGCCATCAAGAGCGGTCCGGCTTTCGATTGATCTTGTTTCATGTCGATCGACACAAAATCTACATTCAATTGGTCACCCGAACGGTTGAATACAATGTCCTGGCCTGTAAGCTTGCCCTGCACATCATCTGGTTTTTGACCACTTCCAGACAAGGTCACGTGTCCGGCAAAAACCCATTCCTCCTCACTCATTCCTAATGCCTTGAGATCCAATTGGTCTACGTTCGCCACGAAATCATAGACTGGCACCGTTTGACGCGCATCAACCAGTCCCTGGAATGTGAGACAAGCGTTTTGGTCGTTCGATTCGATTCTGCCCTGAAAAGTTCCAAGGGCATAGTCGCCATGAATATCGATTGCCCCGAATGAATACCCATGGTAGTCTAATCGGTGAAGCGCGCCGTTGAGTCGTGCATTCAGGTTGTCGGCCCGATCACCTGTGGCTTGGAGGTCCACATCGATATCCAGCTGTCCCATTTGTTGATCGCCCAACCAACGACCCAGGTGAAAACCCTGCATACCCAAACGACCAACATAAGTCGATTGTGGTCCGGCCAGGCGTACGGCGAGGTCGGCCTTGGCCTTTCCCTTACCATCGGTAAATGCTCCGCGCACCTGAAACTGCTTGGATTGTCCCTCGAATGCCGCCTCAAATCCCAAATTTTGCAATGAATCCAAGAGTGCCGGAAGTGGCCGACTGGGGAAAGCGCTGTTCCACGACTGTCGGTTCCATTGTCCTTGGTCGACACGCACTGAAAAAATAGGCCCGTGTTTTTTTCCTAAGTCGGACAAGTGGAATTCACCTTCGGCAAATAATGATGGTCCAAAGGCAAGTCGAACGCCATCTCCTTGTAGTTGTCCACCCGCATAATCGTATAGCCCCCGCAGATTGAGCGGTTGGGCAGGGGCAGAGCCACCGAGAAAATAAGCCATGAAACTGGGGTCGATCCGCCCATTTTGTATTGATAATCGGTAGCCGGTGGATGGAATGTGAACTGAGAGAGAATCCTTATTCGTTCGGTACGTACTGAATTGACCAGCCAAAATTGTTCCGGGGGCGCGCAATTTCCAGGAATCAACTTGGATACCCGCCGAATCGACTTTCAGATTGCCCCGAAGGGAATCAACCCGCCAGCCTCCTAACGCTTCGAAGCGAAGTTGATTGAGTGAGGCGTGGAAAATATTATGGCTATATGTAATTTCCGATATGTGCCACTGACATCGCTTCAACTCCAAATGATGGGGGTCGAAACGCGTTGTATCGGACATTGGCTGCCGGAAATCGTGGTAGCGGATGCAGGCCTGTTGCAACCGAACATGATGTATTCGTACATCTGGCATTGAGATACTGGACGATGGCGTTGGTGTCGGTTGCAACACATCCAACAAAAACTGAAAATTATGCTTTCTTGCAGAAGAGTCGTGAAGTGCGTTTAGGGTTAAATTTCCCACCGACACTTCAGGGATGCTAACTCTTGTTAGGCCTGTCCGAATAGGATCGATATAGGCATAAAATCGGCTGATCTCAAGCAATATCCGATCAGATTGATCATAAATACACATCCTTTCCACCCGCATTCTTCCGGTAGGTCCCAAGTAAAAACCATCAATTTCAACACGGGTTTCCCATTCGGCAGATAGCCAGCGTGCCAGCAGTCGACCCATTCCATCCTGAACCTCACGGTGCATGAGCAACATGGAAAAAGCCAGTGAAAGCGGCACCAAAATAGCCAGCACGCGCAAAAACCACCGACCGGTTGTCCTGAAAATCAAGAGCAATCCCATATAGAAATCAGCAAAACGTCAGTAAATAGGCAAAAAATATGCAAATTAGCGCAAAATAGCGTTTCATAGTGTCCTGTATCAACTCATGCCCCTCATTTTAGCCTTAGAGAGCAGTTGCGACGATACGTCCATCGCTATAGCTTCCGATTCAGGTGTTTTGGCCCAAGTTGGCCGCAGCCAGTTCATTCACGGGCATTTTGGTGGTGTGGTTCCCGAATTGGCCAGCCGCGAACACCTGGCTCAGTTACTCCCCCTCACCAGGCAGGCCCTGAAAATTGCAGGCATTTTGCCCACTCAAATCGACGCATTTGCGGTCACCGCGGGGCCCGGACTCCCAGGTGCTCTGATGGTGGGTACTTCATTTGCCAAGAGCCTGAGCCTTGTGTTCAAAAAACCCCTTATTGCGGTGCATCACATGCATGCCCACATCATGGCTCATTTTATTGATCCACCTCAACCAGAATTTCCGCTGCTGTGTCTCACAGTTTCGGGTGGACACACCCAATTGGTCTACCTCAAAGATACCTTTGATTTGGAGGTGATTGGTCAAACGCTCGACGATGCAGCGGGGGAGGCATTCGACAAAGGCGCACGAATGCTCGGCCTCCCCTATCCAGGTGGTCCTCATATAGATGCTTTGGCAAAACAGGGTAATCCCCACTTCCTACACCTGCCAGTTGCAAAGGTACCCGGATTAGATTTTTCCTTTAGTGGACTCAAAACCAGCCTCAGGCATTCGCTTGAAAAGGGAGCTGCCCATCAACCCGACTATATCGAAACGCATCGTGCGGATTTAAGTGCCAGCCTACAGCGCGCCATTGTCGATATGTTGATTCAAAAACTCAAGTCTGCTGCACAGCTGTATCCTTGTC